>JACCDG011129331.1_pt1 | contig 11916 bp, 8 predicted proteins | sample 7442471 | NCBI WGS metagenome assembly JACCDG01 (sample SAMN15323444, study PRJNA562643) | freshwater metagenome | isolation source: river surface water | place: USA:Blue River Watershed | collected 2017-08-17
GGTCTCAAAATAGGTGATGTCATAATCGTTATCGGAACAAAAAATGACATGACGATCGAGGAGATCCAAAAAGCCATCAATGATAGTGCTGGTCAAAATTTACCAATGCAATACAAGAGAGGAGATAATGTAGAGCTAGCCGAAATGTTACCAATACAAGGCTTGGTTGAAAACCGATATGCAATCGGTATTGCAATGAGCGATGTTGTAGATATCAAGTTGCCATTTTTCTCGGCAATATATGAAGGTTTGCACTACACAGGCTTCATGATCAAGGAGACTGTTCTTGGACTATATGATTTTTTTGGAAATATTTTCAAGGGTCAAGCAGACTTTGCTTCAGTTTCTGGTCCGGTTGGTATTGCAGGAGTAGTTGGCGGTGCGGCTGAGATGGGCTTTACCTATCTTCTCATGATTACTGCTATCATCTCCATAAACTTAGGCGTTATCAATCTAATACCATTTCCGGCTCTCGATGGTGGTAGGGCATTGTTTGTAATCATAGAGACTATTACAAGAAAAAAGATGGCCCCAGTTTATGCAAATTGGATGAATACGATCGGTTTTATTTTGCTCATGGCGTTGATGGTTGTTGTAACTTACAAAGATATTGTTAAAATAATCAAATAAAGTCAGAAATTTATTCAAATGAAACAAACTCAATTATTTACAAAGACGAGACGTGAGGGACCAAAGGATGAAGTTGCAAAGAATGCCGAGCTATTGATACGAGCTGGTTTTATAAACAAAGAGATGGCGGGTGTTTATTCTTTTTTGCCTCTGGGTCTCAGGACTTTGAATAAGATTATGGATATTATTCGCGAGGAGATGAATGCTATCGGCGGTGAAGAAGTACTTCTAACCTCATTACAGGAAAGAACAAATTGGGAAAAGACTGGCCGTTGGAGTGATGAAGTAGTCGACAATTGGTTCCGCACAAAACTCAAGAATGGTACTGAATTGGGATTGGCTTTTACACATGAAGAACCATTGACTGCTCTTATGCGTGATCATATGAGATCATTCCGCGATCTACCTCGTGCCGTTTACCAATTCCAGACAAAGTTTCGCAATGAAGAGAGAGCCAAGTCCGGCATCATGCGTTCGAGAGAGTTCATCATGAAAGATTTATATTCTTTCAATGTAGATGAGGCTTCACATCAGGATTTTTATGAAAAAGCCAAGAAGGCCTATGTAAGGATTTTTGATCGTTGTGGTATCGGAGGTGAGACATATGTAACTTTTGCAACCGGTGGTTCATTTTCAAAATATTCACATGAATTCCAAGCGGTGACTCCTGCTGGTGAAGATACTATATATGTGCACGAAGGCAAGAAGATTGCGGTCAACAAAGAAGTTTTGAATGATGAAGTATTGAAAGATTTAGATATACAGAGGTCGGACCTCAGTGAAAAGAAGGCAGTCGAAGTAGGAAATATTTTTAGCCTCGGTACAAAATTTTCGGATGCAATTGGTCTAAATTTCAAAGATCAATCGGGTAGCAACAAGCCGGTTATTATGGGAAGTTATGGCATTGGTCCAGCACGCCTCATGGGTACGATCGCTGAGATTTGGTCAGATGACAAAGGTCTGGTATGGCCAGAGAATGTTGCGCCTTATGCAGTTCACCTTGTGGCATTGTTCAGTGAAAATGGTGAGGTGAAAAAAGCAGCGGATGAACTTTATGCAAAATTGATTTCAGAAAAAGTCGAGGTCTTGTACGATGACCGCGACTGTGGTGCTGGTGAGAAATTTGGTGACTCGGACCTTATTGGTATACCTGTACGCTATGTCATAAGTGAGAAGACGCTTAAGGAGAATTCCATCGAAATCAAAGATCGCAAAACAGGGAAGGTGGAGATGAAGAAGATCGCGTAGTCTCCGCGAGGCGAGGTCTCGCGGAATGAGCATATTGCCTTTTTCTGAATCTCTGGTACTATTTTTTTGGACAAAAGCAAACCTCAGTTTGGAAAGGAAACCTTATGAATATGATTGCTGATTTGGCAACCGCTAGCTTGGTGTCTCTACTATTTCTGTTCGCCCTGGTCTTTTTCAGGTTTTCGAGCGAACTGACCGAGGGTAAGCCTTGGTATCGAATGCCTAGTCATAGCTTTTTCGTTTGGGACGAAGAACCCTATAAGTGGTTCAACATGTTGGCGCGGGGGCTGACTGGATTCGGTATTGTTTTCTGTGGGGCGGGGTGGCTCGCTGTATCTCTCACGTACCAATATGGTCAACCGTTGCAGTACCACTTAGGCGAAGTATTCAAGTGGGCTCTGCTTGCGGGAGTACTCGATATCATCTACTGTGTCGTGTACAATATTTGGTTCAGATACAATCAGCCAGGATTTATTGCTATCGATCGTGCTGGAGGATGGCAATCTGTTACCTCTATTCATCCCACTGAAAGATCTGATCAAAATCCCAGGTGCGATAAACGACGTTTGAGTCGTGCTCAACGAAAAGCAAAGATGCGTCGTCACGGAACTAGCGGAAACAAAAACGCAAGCAATCCGAAATACAGACATCGGTATTGAACGGCTGTTCGATCGGCTGTTATGCTATCACCACCCCCGAGGTTCACCTCGGGGGTTGTTTTGTACCTCGAGGCCTCGCCTCGAGGTGATATTCAGTCCCGCTGCTCGAATCTTGGCCGTATTTGTGATTTTGCTCCTCGAGGCGAGGCCTCGCGGGCGATGGTGGCGGTTGACGCAACCCCCTTTTGTGTATTAGTATGTGGTTATGCCTCCATTGAATAAATTAACTACAAAAGCCAAAGAAGCCTTGAGAAGGGCTCATGAATTGGCGATCGAAAGGGGACAAAACCATGTGAACCCAGTTCATTTGCTATGCGCTTTGGTTTTGCAGGAAGAAAGCATGGTTGCTTCTATTTTGGACAAATTGGAGATCGATACACCCATGTTAGTCGACGTTGTTTTGGAACATATCGAATCTCCAGAAGGTTCGAATGTCCTCTCACCTTCATATCAGATCTACCTCACTCCTGATCTTGCACAAATACTCGATAACTCGGTCAAGGTTGCTTCAAATTTCAAAGATGAATTTATTTCTACCGAACATATTTTCCTATCGGTCTTCGATGTTCCATCTGTTGCAAAAGATATACTCAGTCGCTTCAAGATCGAGCGTGCCAATGTCGTAAAGATTATTGAAGAATTGAAAACAAATCCTCTTGCAAAGGGCAATGAACCAAAGAAATTCCGAACTCTTTTCAAATATGCTCGTTCATTGACCAAACTTGCTCACGAAAACAAACTCGATCCTGTCATTGGTCGTGATGCAGAGATAATGCGTATCATTCAGATCCTTTCTAGACGCACAAAGAATAATCCTATTCTCATCGGCGAGGCTGGCGTTGGCAAGACCGCAATAGCTGAAGGTTTGGCATTGCGCTTGTCTCAGGGTGATGTGCCAGAATCTCTCAAAGACAAAGAGTTGGTCTCTCTCGACCTCGGTTCTCTCATTGCTGGTACGAAATATCGTGGTGAATTTGAAGAAAGATTAAAAAATATTTTGAAAGAAGTAGAGAAGGCTGATGGCAAGATTATATTATTTATAGATGAAATCCACACAATAGTCGGTGCTGGCGCATCGGAGGGTTCGATGGATGCTTCAAATATGTTGAAGCCAGCTTTGGCGCGCGGTGAACTACGCGCTATTGGAGCAACTACTCTCAAGGAATATCAAAAATACATAGAGAAAGATCCGGCTCTAACTCGACGTTTCCAACCAGTTTATGTCAATGAACCTAGTACCGAAGATGCTATCGCAATATTGCGTGGTCTCAAGGAAAAGTACGAATTGTTCCACGGAGTACGCATCACTGATGATGCGATCGTCTCTGCGGTCAATCTAGCAAGTCGATATATAGCTGACCGATTTTTGCCAGACAAAGTTGTCGATCTTATAGATGAAGCCTCATCTTCTTTGCGCATCTCACTCGAAAATATGCCACCACTATTAGAAGAGACTCGACGCAAGATCATGCGTCTCGAGATCGAGCGCGAAGCATTAAAAAAAGAAAGTGACAAAGTGGCAAAAACTAGAATGTCTGCTATCGAAAAGGAGATTGCCGATCTCAAAGAGGGAACATCAGAATTGGAACTCAAATGGACAAATGAAAAGGAGACGATAGCAAGCATAAAGAAAATAAAAAAGGATCTCGAAGCTTTGCGCATCGAGGGCGAATCTGCAGAGGCACGGTCTGATCTAGCAAAAGCAGCAGAGATCCGCTATGGACGTTTGCCTGCACTCGAGAAAGAATTGGAATCAAAGAATAAAAGGTTGAAAAAATTGCAAGTCTCCCGTCGAATTTTGAAAGAGGAGATTAATTCCGAAGATATAGCCGGAGTCGTTTCGCGCTGGACGGGTATACCAGTCTCGAGAATGCTTGAGTCAGAAGCTACCAAACTTACTCGCATGGAAGAGGAGCTCGAGAAGCGTGTCGTCGGTCAGAATGAAGCAGTTACAAAGATAGCAGATACCATCCGCCGATCTCGCGCTGGTATCGCGGACCCAAATCGTCCGATCGGCTCATTCATTTTCCTCGGACCAACTGGTGTGGGTAAGACCGAGCTTACGAGAGCTTTGGCAGAATTTTTGTTCAATGACGATAAGGCTTTGATCCGCGTCGACATGTCTGAGTTTATGGAGAAACATTCGGTCTCCAAGCTTATCGGTGCGCCTCCAGGATATGTTGGCTTCGATGAGTCGGGAGGGCTTACAGAGATGGTGAGACACAGGCCTTACTCGGTTATCCTTTTTGATGAAATAGAAAAAGCTCATCCTGAGGTCTTCAATATTCTTTTGCAAGTTTTGGACAATGGACGACTAACAGACTCCAAGGGTCGTACTGTGAATTTCCGTAATACGGTTATCATCATGACCTCGAATATTGGTGCGCAACATATCGAACGAATGGAGAAACTTGGTTTCGCCAAGGACACCGACAATCGTGATCGCGACAACTATGATGATGCTAAAAATAAAATTAATTCTGCCCTCAAAGATTTCTTCCGTCCAGAATTCCTAAATCGTGTGGATGACATCATGATCTTCGATATTTTGAGTAGGGAATCGATAAGAAAGATTGTTGAGATACAGGTTGGTGAGATTGTAAAAAGATTGGCTGACAAACAGATCGAGCTTGTGCTTACCTCAGCTGTATATGAATATTTGGCCAAGGAAGGTTACAATCCTCAGTATGGTGCGCGACCACTTCGACGTTTGATCCAGAATAAGATCTTAACTCCGGTCGCTAACTTGCTCATATCTCAGGAAGTGGCCAAAGGGGGTAGGGTAACCGTAGACCTTCGTGGTGACAAGTTCACTTTTGATGTAAAAAAGAAAAATCGCGGTGAAAGTCCTATTGTGACTGCTGATTTGGTGGCTCAACGCTGAGGTGGAGCCTCAGTAAAACGGCTCTGTTGAGAGGTATAATAAGTTGCGAATAGCATTCTGCTCTTTTTCTATACAAAAATACTTGACAAAAAATAGGAAAGGGGTATAGTACTGGCAGACACGTTGACACCGAGGCCATTCGTCGAAACCAGCTCTCTGAGCTAGGAATCGCGAAACTTCGATGGAAACTGTCCTCCCGGTCTTACCACCGCGGTAGGACTTGGACACTGAAAAGTGGTACGCCCGTTTAGGACGTGCTACAAACCGGGAGAAATCCCAGAAGGAGCCTGTATGAATGGTCCGCCGCAGTTCACCCAGATCTTCAACACCAACGGCAGCCAGAACGGCATTTATTTCCAATCGACGACCCCGGCCTCCGGCGCCAACGCCCGCATCGCCTCGACCTTCGCGAGCGGCTGACCAGCCCCGGCTCGGCGGGAGCGGACAATGCACGACCTGCGTGGCGTGAAAGTGGCGGTCTCTCTGCCTTTTTACCTCCCACGCCCAGCATGTCCCGCTCCTCGCCAGTTCGCCCAGCCCGGCCCTGAGCCGCGGTGGGCAATTGCCGATCCGTCGCATTCGGCCGAAAGGCATAGGCGACACCGGCACCGAAAGGGTAGGACGGCTACGGACCTGCGTCCCTTGGCTCCCTTCCCTTGACCCCCTTGCTTACGGAAGCTTGGGGGTTTTCTTTTCCGCGAGAAGAGGCCTCGCGCCGAGGTGCAACCTCGGCAAACGCTAGCAAACCACTCATTTTTGTGTTACAATCCGCCAGTTATGTCACCACACAAAAAAATGGCTAACCAAAACTCGCGTACCAGCACAACCTCCCGCGAAGAAAAAATCGTGGTAAAAGGGGCGCGTACTCACAATCTGAAAAACATTACCGTCGAGATGCCTAGAAACAAAATGATCGCCATTACAGGTCTTTCTGGTTCCGGCAAGTCGTCGCTCGCTTTCGATACTATCTTCGCTGAGGGGCAACGCCGATATGTGGAGTCTCTCTCGGCCTATGCGCGTCAGTTCCTCCACAAAATGCAGAAACCTGATGTCGACGAGATTACCGGTCTTTCACCGGCTATTTCTATTGATCAAAAATCACGATCGAACAACCCTCGTTCGACCGTCGCTACTATTACTGAGATTTACGATTATCTCCGTGTCCTCTATGCTCGCGTTGGCAAACCTCATTGTCTAGTTTGTAACCGTCCCATAAGTCGCATTTCCAAAGAAGAAATTATGCGCACCATCCTTGCCACAGTCACAGCCAAGACCACCAGAGCAAAAAAAGTTTTTGGGGTTGATATTAGTGATGCGAAGTTGCGTATTTATGCTCCAGTCGTGATGGGTAGAAAAGGCGAGTACTACCAGATGCTCTACGATCTCCTCGGTAAAGGTTATGAGCGGGTCAAAATAGATGGTCAAGAATTCAAGCTTCGCGACCGCATTGTCTTGGACAAAAATAAAAAGCATGACATCGAGGTTTTGGTAGATGAGATTTTCATAAGTGAATTTAGACACAATGAGACAAAAGGCAAGATAACCGAAGCCGATACAAAGGTTCTAGAAAATGCTAGAGAAAGACTTTCCGAATCCCTCGAAAGAGCGATCCACGAAGCTGACGGTCTTATCCGTATCGAATATCCATCAGAAAACAAGGATTATTCTGGAGAACTTATGTCAGTCAAGTTCATGTGTCCTTACGATGGTTTTTCATATCCAGAGATTGAGCCTAGACTATTTTCTTTCAACTCCCCTTACGGTGCTTGTTCAGCATGTAATGGTCTCGGTACCGAAAGTCTTTTTAGCGACAAGCCATGTCCTACTTGTAATGGTGCACGTCTTCGCGATGAAGCTTTGCACGTTCTCATTGATGGAAAGAATATAGTTGAAGTCACCAATCTCTCGATCGAGAAAGCCAGCGTATATTTCAAAGAACTCAAACTTAGTGATTCAGAAAAAGAAATAGCAAAAGTAGTCCTCAAAGAGATAACCGAACGTTTGCAATTCATGATCAATGTTGGTATCGAATACCTCACTCTCGATCGTCGTGCTCACACCCTTTCCGGTGGAGAGGCTCAACGCATACGACTTGCATCACAGCTCGGTTCTGGTCTCGTCGGAGCACTCTATGTCCTCGATGAACCAACCATCGGTCTTCACCAGAGAGACAATGATCGTCTCATCAATACTCTCGTCAAGTTACGCGATCTTGGTAATACTATTGTCGTTGTCGAGCACGATGAAGATACGATGTACGCTTCAGATTATATAGTGGACATTGGTCCGGGGGCGGGCGTTCATGGGGGTAAAGTTGTCGTCTCCGGTTATGTTGATGATTTACTTTCTGCCAAAAAGAATGACTCCAATTCTCTCACCCTCGCATACCTCCGTGGTGAAAAAACCATTCCTTTTCCAGAGACTCGCCGTGAGCCAAAAGGCAAGATTATGATCCGAGGAGGAAATGTTTTTAATATAAAAAATTTGGATGCCGATATTCCTCTCTCTAGTCTAAATGTTATTACCGGTGTTTCCGGTTCTGGCAAGTCTTCTCTTATGTATGAGATCTTGTATCGCAATTTGCAAGCAAGACTAGAATCTCGAGTTAGAAGCAATGAGATGATCAATTGCAAAAGTTTTAGCGGTTCAGAATATGTCGGCAGAGTAATCCTCATCGATCAGTCTCCGATCGGTCGCACTCCGAGATCCAATCCAGCTACATATACCGGTGCTTGGACTCATATCCGCGATCTTTTTGCTAGTGAACCAGAAGCTCGGGCGCGTGGTTGGGGAGCAGGAAGATTCTCTTTCAATCGTCCTGGTGGTCGCTGTGAATCTTGTGAGGGAAATGGGGAAATTGCAGTTGAGATGCACTTCTTGCCGACTGTCTATGTCACTTGTGATGTTTGTAATGGAAAACGCTTCATGAAGGAGACTCTAGATATCAAGTATCGCAAAAAGAATATTCATGAAGTTTTGGAATTGACTATCGAAGAGGCTTTTGATTTTTTCAAGGATATTCCTGCGGTAGAAGATCGCCTGAAGACTCTCATGGATGTCGGTTTGGGTTATGTCAGGTTGGGTCAATCAGCAACGACTCTCTCTGGTGGTGAAGCACAAAGAGTTAAGATTTCTTCCGAGCTCTATCGTGCGCATTTGCAAAAGACTATTTATCTTCTCGATGAGCCGACTGTCGGACTACATGATGAAGATGTAAAAAAATTGATTGAGATTTTGACCAACCCGGTAGACCAAGGCAATACGGTGGTGGTCATCGAACACAATTTGGATTTAATAAAAAACGCCGATTACGTCATCGATGTTGGACCAGAGGGTGGTGAAAGGGGAGGTAAGATCGTTGCAAGAGGTACACCGGAGGATGTGGCGAAGAGTACTGAGAGTTATACTGCGAAGTATTTGAAGAAGGTGCTGAGGGGGTAATACAAAAGACGGTGCTGTCAAGGAGTTTAAGATCTAGTCATATTGACACAACAATTACGATGTGGCAACATTGCAATAAAGAAAGGAGGGTTCATTATGAAGATTGTTGTCACAAAGCGCAGTCACGATTATCATGCTTGTTTGGACGGTCACCCAGAGATTTGGGGTTGTGGCGAGACCTCAGAAGAGGCTATTGGTGATCTTATCAAGGCCCACAAGGATACCTTCGGGATCACTGTGGAGTACAAGTAAGAGTCCACCAAGCTCGGCTCAAAACCCCATCTAGTAACCTAAGAGGTGACCGATGGGGTTTCATTTTTTGAAGACGGTAGTGTTATAGAGTTTAAAACATTGATCCTACTCCTCAGCAACCTCTCCAAATCCTAATTTAACCACTACACTTAACTGTAGTGCCAATTCTCCTAAAATCTGGTATAAAATACTCATGAACCTCGCTTACTTAAAAAACAAGAAAATACCCGATAGTCCGGGCATATACATCTTTCGTGATTATCGAAAGCGTCCTATTTACATTGGCCGAGCAACGTCGCTAAAAGATAGGACAAAGAGTTACTTTGCCAATGATCTCATTGAAACAAGGGGTCCGCGGGTGGTGGATATGGTTACAAAAGCAAAATTTATAACCTGGCAGACTACAAGCTCGGTCTTGGAGGCGATCATTCTAGAAAGTTCATTAATAAAAAAATATCAACCGATATATAACGTCGATGAGAGAGATGATAAGAGCGATCAATATGTTGTGATAACTGAGGAGGAATGGCCAAGAGTTTTTTTGGTGCGAGTACGTGATTTTGAAAAACAAAACACTCTCGGCACTTTGCCATATAAAGTCAAAAAATATTTTGGTCCATTTACAGACTCTGGCCTCATAAAAGAAGCGATGAAAATATTAAGAAAAATGTTTCCATACCGCGATGCAAAATCTGTCGATCCGAGACATCAGGCTTTTTACCAAGCGATCGGTCGCTCACCAGATATTGCAAAATTTGATGCAAAGGAAAGTTACAACAAAACTATTGATTACCTCACTTTATTTTTTGAAAGTGAAAATAAAAAGCTCAAGAAACAAATAGAAAAAGATATGAAGCAGTATGCCGAAGAGAAACTATTTGAAGAGGCAAATCGAGCAAAAAAATTGCTTTATGCCTTGGAACACATAAACGACATTGCCCTAATAAAGAAAAATCAAGATAGAAATCATGGTGAAGGTGCTGAGAAGAATGGCAAAGTTTTGCGTCTCGAAGCCTACGACGTTGCCCACATTTCTGGTACGGACGTGGTCGGCACGATGGTCGTTATGGAAAATGGGGAATTGAATAAAAATGAATATCGCAAATTCAAAATGTCAGTTGATAGGAATGATGACCTCGCGGGTTTGGCAGAGATATTAACCAGACGACTCAATCATAGTGAATGGACTTATCCGGACATTATTGTTGTCGATGGTAATCAACGACAGTACGATATTGCTGTCGGTATCCTGCAGTCACGAAGAATTGATATTCCAGTAGTTGCGGTTACAAAAAATGATAAGCATAGAGCAGAGTCTTTCTTGGGCAACCCTCAATTAATAGAAAAAAATAAATCCAGTATTGTTGCTTTGAATGCTGAAGCGCATAGATTTTCGATCGGTTATCACCGTCAAAGAAGAAAAAAGAGTTTCGGAATTGTCTAGTTCAGTTTATAATGTAGACATGTCATATCATGTTACAAGAGTAGGAGTGTTGCGTGGCGGACCAAGCGCCGAGCATGAGGTATCTCTCAATACCGGCTCTGCGGTGATGCGTGCAATAAATGAGCAATTGTCAGACAAATATCGCGCCTTTGATATCATTATCGATCGTAACGGCAAGTGGATGCTCGATAATAGTGAGATTACGCCAGCCCGTTTGCATTCCGCTGTCGATGTAGTCTTCAATGCTCTTCATGGAAGTTATGGTGAAGATGGCAAGGTTCAAGCACTTCTCGAGTGGCACAATATTCCTTTCACCGGTTCTGGTTCGGCTGGATCGGCTGTTGGTATGAACAAAGCGATGACCAAGAAAATGTTCGACAGTCATGGGATTAAAAATCCATATAGTGTCATGGTGGAGTCGGGTATGATCCAAAATGAACCTGACTCGGTTTTGTCTGCTCTGTTCAATTCATTTGTAATGCCAGCTGTAGTAAAGCCAAACTCAAGTGGTTCATCCGTCGGCGTTTCTATTATTAGAAAGTTCGATGATTTTTATCCGGCTTTGTATAATGCTTCACAACATAGTGATGAAGTTATTATAGAAGAATATATAAAGGGCATCGAAGCGACCTGTGGGGTAATCGATCATTTTCGTGGTCAGCGGTACTATGCTTTGCCACCTGTGGAGATCAGACCGAGCACGGATTTTTTTGATTATGATGCAAAGTATGTAAATGGTACCCAAGAGATCGTGCCTTCTACTTTCCCTGATGTTATAAAAAAGGAGATAGAGAGAATTGCCATACAGATTCATGAAAATTTGGGCCTCCGACATTATTCTAGATCTGACTTTATCGTTCATCCAAAGAGGGGAATATTTGCACTAGAGGTCAACACTTTGCCAGGGTTGACCAACGAATCTTTGATACCAAAAGCTCTGCGAGCGGTGGGGAGTGATCTGCATCAACTTGTTGATCATCTACTCGGGTTGGTGGTTAGACACTGAGGAGGAGCCTTAGTGAAAACAAAAAGCGCACGTACCCGAAGGTTGTGCGCTCGCGTCGAAACGTGTGGCGTCTCGACATTAACCGAATGCCTGAATGAGAGAGTCGCAGTAGTTCTGCCCTCGCTCAGTCGACAAGAATCCAGGGTAAGGGTTTTCCACCATCTTTGTCGGGTTCTCGACCGGATGAAAGTGCCACTCGTATTTCGGTATGGCACCGATCTTTTCGAGCATTTCGGCCGATAGCTTTCTAGCCTGTTTCCTCGCCTCTTCTTCTTTGCGGAAAGCGTCTTCGCTACCACAGAGAGAGGGTCCTGCATTCTCTCTTTCCCACTGACGGAAGCTGTCTTCCCAC
>JACCDG011245038.1_pt1 | contig 11916 bp, 18 predicted proteins | sample 7442471 | NCBI WGS metagenome assembly JACCDG01 (sample SAMN15323444, study PRJNA562643) | freshwater metagenome | isolation source: river surface water | place: USA:Blue River Watershed | collected 2017-08-17
GTCCGGAACAGACGATTACAGACATGGAGCTGAAATAAGACCATTTAATGGCACAAGCGTTGAAGTGTTTAAAAAAAAGGAGCGATTGTCTCCCGAAACACATTAGTTAGCTAATATGTAGTTCATTCATTTGTATCGTGTCCTTTCAACTCAATTCCCGTATTCATATATTCTATTTCACTACCTTGTTTATACTTCTGTATCTTATCTTTTAAATTGTTTATAAAGTCTCTAGCAACTTTCTTCATAACCTCAGTATATTTCTCAACCCCATAATTTTTTCTCAAGTTATCTAAATCATATTTCAAAAAATTAAAACCTTGGATATTTGTTATTGATGGGTGACCACCAGAATTTCTGTAAATCAATTCTAGAGCAGGAACTTTATATTTTCTCAAAACATCTCTCTCCTCACCATTCATTTTTTCATATGTCATATCCATGTATTTCCTGATTTCATCATTTATTTCGGTCTTAACCAATTCACCATTTCTTTCTACAAATATGGTGTCCTTATAAAATGCGTCTAGATCACTTGATTTAAATCCAACTCCTGCATAATTGGGACCCTCATCTTTTGACATTTTTTTCCAATCTTGTGAATATTCAAGTTCTCTTTTTATCCCCTCAAGCGAGACCATAAATGGTCTTAGTCTATCCTCATGTGATACTAAAACTTCCTTAGCTATTTCACCCAAATTTATATCCTTTAATTTCTTTTCCTTAAATGGATTGCAACTTACCTGTATTAACCCCATTGGCCAAACTATACATATGAAATTTGCCTCGGAATTATTTTTAAACGGAACATATCTATCATATGATCCTGGTTGATACATAGATCCACCACCATACTGAGAAATTATACCAGACTCCTCGTCAAAGTGAACTCCCTTTGATATTTTTGATCCGGAGCTAATAGCACTCTGATGTCTCCAATCAGTTGGATCATATTCCTTAGCCTCATCTCCAATTTCAACAAATTTATAGTTCTTCATTCTCTCTATATAATCGGATAGATTTTTCATAAGGTCTTCAGGTTTAGCTAGAACCCCTAATTTATCTGAAGTTTTAGCCGAATTGATATAGTGTCTTATATTATTAAAAATTGAATAGAGAGATGGACTTGAATCAAGAACAAGACATTCTAAGAAATTCTTATTTATATGATCTCTTTTCCCGTCAAGACTCTTACAGGAAATTCTCTTATTTTTGTAAGCTAATAGAAGTCTGTTAACAACAAATCCCATCATAAATCTATTTTTCTCACCAGAAAGCTCCCTTTTAAATTTGAATATTGAGTTTTGAACATCCTCTGGTTTTATTTCCCATTTTAGGAAATTTGCCGAATCTATGGTTTTTATCAACTCAATATCTGTTGGTAAAAAGACATCGGAATAGCTTATCTCACCCGAGACTATCTCAACATTAGATCTTGACGGCTTAAAATATTTTGATTTAGTATCATCAGCACCAACTTGTTTATCATGATGGTCAGTTGCTATTTTGAACATAGGCTTAGAATGAGCAAAATCAACAATTACTTTTAGAGTTCCCTCCATTCCAGTTTTTATGGCAAATTCCAATCCACCATATTGGATTATATGTGCATCGACGGTATCAACTCTATAATAGGTCTTCAGAAAGGACTTCATCGCAATTGCAGTACAAACCCCATCCAAGTCCTTATGAAAATAAATTTCACATTTATTACTATCACCAATAGTGGATTTAATATTTCTTATCCCCACTTCCTCATTCACAAAGCTATTGAATTTTTTAATCATAGGACTAACCTCTTTTTTTGTATATATTTGTTTTCAATTTCGTGAAATGTTTTTTATATATAACTTATGATAAAAGGATATTGGCAATTTTTATTGGAAAAAAATTATAAATCGGAGTATTACATACCTACATACGAAGAAGCGAGATTAATTTGTGACAACAATGATAACTTTATCTTCTATGAGTCCAAACATAACGTAGACGGGTATGATATATCCATTTTTAACTATAGACTAGCATTCTATTCTCACTTCACAAACCCAGTTTCAAATAATCCAGAGATTACCGCTCATGAAATGAGGGGACTAACTTTCGTATTTAATTCTGATGGAACAATCTACAATAGATTTTTATTACTTGATAAATTCTTTAACGTTGATCAGACTCCATGTTCTATGTATTCTGTCCTAAAGGGATATAAGATTAAGAATATTTACAATAAGGAAGATGGATCAGTTGCCTCATTTATAAGACTTCCAAACGGAAGAGTAATTGGTAGATCTAAAGCTGCATTCGGTTCAGATCAAGCAATTGAAATTCAAAAAATTTATGATGAAGATACAAATATCCAAAGATTTGTTAATTGGTGTCTAGACAATGAAATAATCCCAATATTTGAGTTCGTCTCCCCAAAAAACAGGATAGTGCTTCCATACGCCAATACCAAGCTTATATTATTAAGGCTCCGAGATAATAAAACTGGAGAGTATTTGGATATTGATGATTATTCTAGTCATTATGATGGAATATCTGTTGTTGAGTCTGATTCTGGTAAGACTCTTGAGGATCTAATTGACCTTAAAAAAGTCACTCAGGATAAAGAAGGGTGGATAGTTCAATTTGAAAATGGTAAAATGGCTAAGGTCAAGACAGATTGGTATCTTGAAAGACATAGACTATATACAGATGAATTGAATAGAGAAAATTCTCTTATCAAGTTGATTATTGATGGAACAATTGATGATATTTTTCCACAAATCAGTGAAGATAAAAAACAGGAAATAGAGTCCATAATTGACAAAGTCAATAGATATATTCTGGATACCTCAAAAAAGGTAGATGATCTCCTCAAGGAATACGATGGGTCTAGGAAGGATTTTGCTATAAAAAATAATAAACACCCACTTTTCCCAATTGCCATGGGAGTTATAAATGGAAAGGACAAGCTTGAAATGATAAAGGGGAGAATATTATCTGATACCAAAGACCTTATGATGGCCAGAAAGTGGTTGGAGAGATTAAGTTAATCTCCAAAAGTTAATATGTCTTTGTTAACAACTTCAAGATCTCCCCAGATTGATTTATAGGTTATTGCCCTCACCTTTCTATTATCAATCCATACATATTCATCATCTGGACTCAAACACCTTGGTTTATTCATTATCAAACCATGGTATTTAAATCCCCACTTATCTAACCAATCAATAGTAACCTGTCTATCCTTTTCTTCTCTTGCAGTAAAAAATACTATATGATTACCCTCACTATACCATTTGTTTATTTGTTCAAGAGACCCTGGTATTGGATTAGCATGTGGATAGAGGTGTGAGTCCTCATTTTTAATATCGTCACACACAGTACCGTCAATATCAATTAGCATTATTTTCATCTAACTTGTTTATTTTATTTAATCTTTCAGTCATTATAACCTCAGATTCACTTGTGATGAATTTGATTTGGCTTTGGTAGAAAATTCTCTTTTTGGACGGGATATCTTGATATTGTATCCAAATAAATTGTTGAAGTGGATCACACCAAACTGCAGTAAGGGATGGTAAATCTAATCCTTTATATGAAATGCCATCTATGTCTATAGATATCTCATAACACTTTATAATCTTATTATTGTATTGAATCATATATAATCTTCTAATTTGGCAAATCTAGTATCAACAGACTTCTGTCTCATACCAGGTGGAGCAAATCCTAAATTGTCCGAATGGACACCATCCTGACAACAGAATATCTGTGGAACCACTGCTAAGCTTCGTCCTCTAGTTTGTATCTTTTGGACAAAGTATCTATCAATTTCCATTGGAAACTCTATATTATAAATATTAACCATCTCCTCCATAAGAGATCTTCTTATACCATACGCAAATAGTCCCCAAAGATTTTTAGGACTAAATATTCTGTCTGAAATAGAGTTCTCACTATTTATACCATATCTATTATAGTCCCACATTGAGCAGTCATCATTAAGTGGTATGTATCCAAGATACAAGAGATCAGACCATTCTGGAATATTAAATTCATCAAATATTCCCATTATGTTTTTGTTGATCATATTATCATCCTCAATAATTAGTATCCTCTCATATCCCCTTGATAGAGCATCCTGATATATTGATAAATGTGAAATGGAACAAGCTAAATAGGCGGGATTTGTAAAATACTCATTTCCAACTTTGTTCCAAACAAAATTCATAACAGATCCATCAACTCCATTAAACACTTGATAGTTTAGTCCGATTAGATCTAACCTAGACTTAGATTGGGCCATCCTATCTGGTCTCCTAAAAAGGTTCAGGAGGTATATCTTATCAAAGTATGTATTTATGTGCATCTAAATATTCTTTCTCATAGGTGTCAAGTGAGCCAACACCCAAGTGATTTATTTTATCTAAAATTTCATCTAAGTTCAATTTTTTGAATCCTATAATAACACCCAATTCTTCAAAGAACTCCTTCAATTTGAAGACCTTTTCTTTGTCTATAAAAAATACAAAGCAGTCTGATTCCCTTTGATTGATAACAAGATATTTAGAATAATCGTCTATTGAAAGAGTTATAGATAGCTTATCTTCTACTTTAGATTTTTCCTTATCACCAATAATGCCCTTTATTAAAATTAAATATCCCATTTTTTACTTGCTGAGAAATCATGTGCCCAATTTTGCTTATAGTCACATACGGGACAAATCCAACCACCCTCAGTTGCAATTAATTTGGTTTCGGTAAATTGAGCCTCTGGAAAGCGAACTCCCTTATTTTTTTCCTCAATTATATATTCCTCGTAATTTCGGTCACCATATCGGGATCTAAACTCATACATTATATGATTAAAGTCACCACCATTCCCACAAGTGTATGGGTGAAAAATTCTAGCGGACTGAAAACTATTTAAGTTATCAACTTGTTCTTTTGAAAACGGAGACTGTAAATCCATATTTTTTTATATGGATTTTTAGGGAAATGTTTAATAATCTTCACCTGCCTCTCTTTCCGAATGCACGCTATCTATATTATCCTTTATCTCATCAATGGCATTATCTAGGGTCATATGTCTTTTTTTAAATCTTGATTCAAACTTGAAATATTCTTCAAATTCATCATCAGTCATATTTTTATGTATATTTCTTCTATACTCCCTCCACTTTAGGTTTTCAGATTCGGCGGCCATTTTTGCCTCATTCTCACTTAGGAATATTCTATCAATACTCGTATCACCATATCCCATAACCACCCAAACACTATTGGTTGATATTCCTGACTCTTTTATTTCAGCGGACTCCTTAACTTTTGTGACTCTAGTGATTATATCCTTTTTAGCAAAGTTATCAAAGTTCATTATTTTACCACTTCCTGACTTTGGTCTGTTTTTCAAAACATCTCTTAGGCTCTTTAAATCCAATTTTTTGGTTCTAGATTTTTTTCCAGTCTTTGATCCATGATTTTTACCCATTGGGGATGGAATTTTTTGAAACATCCTATTGGCCCCACTTGGATTATATGGGACTGATATATCACCAGATCCCGATTCCCCACCACCATTTATCCAATTTGCCCCGTTAAGAGCACCGGGGAAACCACTTGGTTGTGATGACTGCACTGGGCCCATTCCAGAGATTGAAGTATTTGCCAAAGCAACTCCCCCTGCACTTGGGACAGATCCAGAGACAGAGGGCCCACCAGTTGCTGAAGTATCTTCATTTATAAAATCTTGGAACTTTGATATCATTTTGTGGTAAGTTTTCTTGTATATATAATAATATGAAATCAGATTTTATTGTTCTATTTGAAAATTTTGAAAAGGATTTGATATTCTACAAAATGGTTGATAGTAGAGTAATTGAGTCTATCAAAGAAAAGGGAATACTCCCAAACAAAAGAGGCGGTACGTGGCTGATAATGAAAGATGAATTGGAAAATTGGACTCTAGAAAATAATCTATTTGGATCTTTTTTACAGGCACTATTATTTTTTCCATCAAATAGAGAGTCTGATGTCTATTTACTTGAAATAAAAACAAGGTCAAGAAATATAAAGTTTAGAGATGTTGAACTTCTTCTCAAGAGTTTTGATCAACAAAAGAAGTCCGAGGTATCAATTGAAGACGATGTGAATTATAGAGTAAAAGAATATATTCTATTTGAAAGAGTACCTCCTTCTGATATAAAAATCATAAATAAATTCAGAGCAGATAAGATAATATCCGAATTTAAAATTGACCCGAAAAATTTAATGGAATATGTTTTGGGTAAGACAAGTGATCTAAAACCGATAAAAAAACTCTCCAGAATTAATCTAGTATCTAAATTCATTTGGCTAAAAATAAAAAATGCATTTGGTCTATAAACCATGAGCAAATTTTATCAATAATAGTATATGGACATGTCACTTAAGAAATTAGAGATTGAAAGACTCATTAAAGAATTAGAATTTTTAGAATCTGATTATATATATCAGTCAAATGTTATAAGTACAAGGGAATATGAATTCATGAATTCAATTCAAACTGTCGTACAGGGACACCCAGATTTGAAAAAAATATCAGACTCAAGAGTTGATCAACTATCAAATATTGTTCATATAGAAGATGATAACTCAAATATTGAAACTGAAAAATCAGATCCAAGGTCAAAAAAATTATATAGAGAAATAGTCAAACTAACACATCCAGACAAAATAAGTAGCAAAAAGTTAAATGAACTATATCTTAGTGCAACTAATGCCTATGAGGAGGGGGACATAGTTGAATTATACAAAATATCATTTAACCTTGGAATTGATATTGATCTGGGTGATACAGAGATAGGAGAGATCATAGATAGAATAAAAAATATAAAGGTTAAAATTGAAAGCCTTAAGTCGTCTTGGACGTATAAATGGATACTATCAAATGATAAAAATAAGGTAATTGTTGAGTATATAAAAGATAATTATTTAACCCTCCTTTGATCAATCTGAAAATTTATTCTAGCCCCCTCAACTTTATATACTCTATCAAACTTTGAGTAAATATCAATATCAAGATTTTTAATTATGGGTGGATAATATAAATCAACACTAGTAAGTGGATGTCTGAAATATTCTTCAGGGCTCATAAATATTGATCCAGATCCTCTATCAGAATCGGAAAGGGGAAGTGAACACTCTCTTCCTCTAGCATTACTGAACGTAAATTTAATTGATAATCTACCATAAACATCCTTTCTATCAAAACCATCATATGTGATAAACCCCATGGACTTGGCCATGTTTATCTTATCATTGAGGGCGTCTAGTATATTTTTTATTCCAACCTTATCCACAAATGATATCCCCACGCTAAAAACAGAGTCAAAAACAGACAAAACATCAACTTTAACATCATGGGCTAGTTGTGGATGAAGATCAAGGTCTATGTCCTCAAATATATCATATAGTTGTTCATCCCACCTATCTATAAAGTTCTCAAAAATCTTGATTCTTTTCATCAGATAATATTTATTATTGGATTTTTCGAATTTATAACTTCCTCCAATTCCTCCTTTCTTAAGAATCTTTTGAACACATCATTTTCTTTCTCAGAGTTCTGGAGTTCCCAATCATTTCCATTTGAGGTTATGTAGATATAGTTCTCACCACCATCAGAAATTTCTATTGTTTTTGATGTTAGCTTATCATAGAACTTTTTGATATCCTCCTCAATTGAATACAACTTTGCATCATCCCACTTCTTCAATGAATCATTATAGGTTTGAAAAAGAATATAATCAGGATTTTCCAACTCATTTGCCCTAAAATCATAGATCATCATGAACTTACATGGTTTATTAACAAAAGTTTGAAAATCATCAGATCTCTGTATCGGTGAGAATTTTAGTCCAAGTGAATTCAAGGAATTAAAAAAGTCAACATTTTTTGATAGAATATCAACATCTAATATTTTTTGAAACTCTTCTTTTGGTAAGTTCAATTCGCTGAATATATCAACCAAATTTGCCCCTATGGAAGAGAGTATTAGATCATGCCAAACTTTCAAAGATTCAAGTAGATCAGAATTATTTGAATTAAAAATAAGAGACTCCTTGAATTCCCTAAAATTTTTTATCATATTCTATATATAAAATTTTTATATATAACAAAAATAAAAGATATCAATGGATCTTAATCAAGATTTTATAAAATACCAAATATCAGGAACAACATCCTACTATGGATATACCTATAACTTAGACGGTGGTACATCGTCAAATATCTGGTCAATAAGACAGGTAGTCGGTACAGGACCATCTGATGTAAACTGGAGCAATAAGAAGAAATTTAAATTTACTTCAAGATGGGATGATAGAGCATTTTATTTTCAGAGTCCGACTGGATCATGGGCATCTGGTGTGACATGGAGCGCCTTAAGAGGAACAAGTTCTTTTGGTAATTATGCAAACCTTAATATTAGATTCAGTACGGTTAGAGGAGTTGATACATATGGAATAAGAATCAAAGACCAGTCCAATAAATTAATGTCAAGTAATGGAGATTATATCAACAATACTTACGTAATAGATCCATACACTGAAATTGTTGAACCAGATGGAAAGTCCAGTTTAAATTATAATTTTAGGGGAGTTATTGGAATAACATATTCAGTTGAAGTTGAGGCTTTTAATGGATATGGAAGTCTAAAATCCAATTTCCAATTCTATGTCATTTGAAAATAAATTTGGAAAAAGAAAAAACAAAGAATATATTTGTAATATATACGTTATGAAAATGCAAAACTCATCATCCAGTCGCAGCTCAATGTCGAATTGTATTCGAAGGTGATGGATTTTGCTCTAGATAAAGAGAAACCCCCTCGGATACAAATCCTGAGGGGGTTTTTGTTTATGGTCTATTGGTGTAACGGATAACACAACTGACTTCGGATCAGTTATTGAGGGTTCGAATCCTTCATAGACCTCAAAGTATTGGAAGTCGTCTGGCTGGACGAAGAGCGAATCTTGAAAATTCGTAGTACGTGATGAGCGTATTTGGGGTTCGAGTCCCTGGACTTCCACAAGTTCTTTGAATTATTTGAATTTTTAGGAATTCTAAATATTTAATTTACGGTGAGGTACCCAAGGGGATGTAAGGGGATAGTTTGCTAAACTATTAGGTCAGTAAAATGGCGCATCAGTTCGAATCTGATCCTCACCGCCAAAATTCAAGTTTGTAAGTTAATATATATGTAAATACAAACTCGAACTTATGGATATAAAATGGACTAAATCAAATATAGAAAACAAAAGAAAATGGATAAGAAAAATAGAATCAATTAAATATTTAGGAGGTGTGTGTCTGGGATGTGGCGATTCGGATATATTACATCTAACATTTCATCATAAATTGGACGATAAGGATAAAAATATTTCAAGTTTGTTTAGAAGCTCTTGGGAAAAGTTGAAATTGGAATTGGATAAATGTGAATTGTTATGCAATAATTGTCACAGGGAAAAACACTTTATAGAAAATGAGAATTCTCAATGTAGTAGGAGAAAAAATAAACTAATATTTCTATCTTATAAGAGAGAAGAGTGTATTGAGTGTGGATATAACAGGTGTCCATCATCTTTAACATTCCATCACCTAGGCAACAAAAAATTTAATATAGGAAATGTGGGTAGACATTTTACAAGTTTAGTAGATCTAGACGATGTAATAAAAAATGAGCTTGACAAATGCATTGTTCTATGCGCCAATTGTCACTTTAAGAAAAGAGCTAATATAGAGATATTTGATTATGTGATATCAAATATTGATTCAATTAAAATAAAAAAAATAAGTCCTAAAATTAATAGGGAGGAGGTTAAAAAAATGCACAGTGAAGGAATGACACAAAAAAAGATATCAGAGATACTAAATTGCGCTAAAAGCACAATATCCGAAATTTTATCAAATAAAAAATAGAAGAGTCAACCGAAATTGGTATCGGTCTAGTCTCGAAAACTAGTTGTCATCGGAGTAGTCCGATGTGTGGGTTCGAATCCCATCTCTTCTTCAAACTCCCCATATCGGCCTTGGATACGAACCAAGAGTACCGTAACGGAAATGAAAATGTGGGTTCGAATCCTACTGGGGAGACAAACTGGAGAAATAACCAATCAGGCGATTGGCGACGCTTGGAAAGCGTTTGGTCCATTAATTTGGATGGGGATCGAGACCTCATTTCTCCGCAAAATGGGAAAGGTAAATCTATACATACATGTGAATTTTGCCGAACTTAGATTCAAATCTCAAAGAGATTGTAGGAAGTTCGTTAATAGGGGAGGTATGACAAATATTTTCCATAGAGACGAATTAAAATTATCTTGGAGAAGACCACTATCTAAAGATGAATCAGAATTCTCTTGGGGAAAACCACCATCTAAATATGTTGGGGTATTAATAACGAAGTATAAAAAAATAGGATCAAGTAAAATTGAAATAGAATATAGATTCTTAGACCAAAGGGAATTCAATTTAGAAAAACTACTTAACTAAAATGAAAACAAAAGATCAAGACTGGTATGAGGGCAAGGTCGAAGAAATTAGAAAAAAGAAGCGGAAACTTCGACATATCCAAGATACCAAGAAAGTCAAACAAATAAAAGGGGAACTCAAGAGAGAACAAAGAGCCGCTAAAAGAAGCCTAAAACAACACCTTAAAAAGTGGATTAACGAACAAATAGAATGAAAAAATATCCTAAAATAGAATATACCAAAGACATTATCGGAAGAGAAGGTATAGTTTTTGATAAATTGGACGGGTCTAATCTGAGGTTTGAATGGAATCGTAAGAAGGGTTGGTTCAAATTTGGAACTAGGAACAACCTAATGGATAAGGATTATCCAGAGTTGGGTGTGGGTATTGAAATTTTTCTGAATAAGTATGGGGAAGATCTTTCCAAAGTTTTTATAGACAAATACAAAAAGGTTGAGAGCTTTGTTGTATTTGGTGAATTCTTTGGTCCGAGCTCCTTTGCTGGAAGTCATCTAAAAGAAGACGAAAAGGATGTGGTTCTTTTTGATGTGAACGGATATAAGAAAGGATTCCTTCCTCCCGATGAATTCGTTCAAAATTTTGGACATTTAGATATACCAAAAATTATCCACAGGGGACAAATAACAGAGAATATTATAGAGTCGGTCAAGGAGAATCACTGGAATTTATCGGAGGGTGTTATAATCAAAGGCCTCTCAGGAAAAGAAGTTTGGATGACGAAGGTTAAGACCAAAGATTGGCTAAAAAGAGTTAGGGAGAAATTCAAAGAAGAGGATATAAAAACACTTTTTGGAGAAGATTTTCAAAACAGTTAGGATAGAATTTTATCTATCTTTTGTGATCTTATCAAAGATACTGCCTCTCTATAGCTTAGATCTGATATATCTATACCAAGACTAATGTGAATCACTTTAAATTCTTTAAAAGTTAGATTCAGATCTTCCATTTTTTCAATATCCCCCAAAACATCATTGTGGATAACAATTCCTCTAAAATCACCAACAAGATCCTTGATCTTGAAATCATGACCCTGTGTCCCAATAATTGCAAACAAATTAATTAACTTAACATCTATTCCCATTGAAAAATGTTTATTATTTCTTGGGATAAATATGCATTTACTCAAAAGATCTTCAATACTCATTTGATAATTTTATATTACACATCATATCGTAGTATCTCATCGTCGTTTGTTGTTCGTTGTTCAAATTCACCTAAAGACCCAAATGCCCAAGCCCAGAAGAGCACGGCACCTAACGTACAGAGTTAGCGGTCAGGCTAAGAGAACCACTCAACCAAATCCGCTTTAGTAATTATTTCAAACTTATTGTTTGGATAGTAGAGTTTTGGTAATGCTTCTTTTAGCTTTTCAAAATCAATAGTTTCTTTGAGTGCTTTCAAAA
>JACCDG011626397.1_pt1 | contig 11916 bp, 10 predicted proteins | sample 7442471 | NCBI WGS metagenome assembly JACCDG01 (sample SAMN15323444, study PRJNA562643) | freshwater metagenome | isolation source: river surface water | place: USA:Blue River Watershed | collected 2017-08-17
AGCGCGCGCCTATTTCTACCAAGCCAATGGCGAGCCTCACGCGATCGGCCATGTGTTGCGCAACCCAGAGCTAGCCGCTGTGTTGCAGCGTATCGCCAACGAGGGCGTGCAAGCGTTTTACAGCGGTGAGGTGGCCGAGGCTGTGGTGCGCAAAGTGCAACAGCACCCCAGCAATCCCGGCCGTTTGGCATTGCATGACTTGGCCAACTACCAAGCCAAAGAACGCACACCCGTGTGCTTTGACCACGCAGCGGCGAGCCGTGTGTATCGCGTGTGTGGCTTTCCACCGCCCAGCTCAGGCGCGATTGCCATCGGCCAAATACTGGGCATGTTGCAGCACACGCCCGCGTCATTGATGTCGCCACCGACAGAGCTGGTGGACGGCACACCCGACCCGCGTTGGTTGCATCTGTACACCGAGGCTTCGCGTTTGGCCTTTGCCGACCGTGCCTTGTATGTGGCCGATCCTGACTTTGCACCGGCACCCAGCGGCGAATGGCAAAGCTTGCTGGCCCCTGCGTATTTGCATGAGCGTGCCAAACTCATTCGCCCCACGGCCATGCCGCAGGCCTTGCCCGGTGTGCCTGTGCCTGTGCATGCGCAGCGCAGCAGCTTTGCGCCCATGGCTGAACAGCCGGAGTACGGCACCTCGCACATCAGCATCGTCGATGCATACGGCAACGCGCTGGCCATGACCACCACCATTGAAGACGCATTTGGTTCGCGCCAAATGGTCAAAGGTTTTTTGCTCAACAACGAGTTGACCGATTTCAGTTTTGCCCCGCGCGATGCACAGGGTCGCCTCGTGGCTAACCGCGTGCAGCCCAACAAACGCCCACGTTCGTCGATGTCACCCACCTTGGTGTTTGACAAGGCCACGGGCCAGTTGGTGATGAGTGTGGGCAGCCCCGGCGGCGCGATGATCATTCACTTCACCGCCAAAACTTTGGTGGGTGTGTTGAACTGGGGCTTGAGCCCGCAGCAAGCCATCGCACTTCCCAACTTTGGCAGCGTGGGCGGGCCCGTGGTGTTGGAAGGCGGGCGCTTTTCGCCTGCTACCCTTGCGGCCTTGCGTGAGCGCGGCCACGAGGTGAAAGAACTTGCGTTGACCAGTGGCCTGCAGGCCGTGGTGAAGCAAAACAAACATGGACAAACTGTGTGGATCAGCGGTGCTGACCCACGACGCGAAGGTGAGGTGATGGGTGAGTAAATTGAGTCGTCTTTTGTTGGCCTTGGTGGTCGTTGCGCTATCGACGTTCTTTTCCTACAAAGCGCCGCACAGCCCATCGAGTACGGCGTCGCATGAAAAAGCCAAGTCGGTGGCGGTGGTGCAAGAGTCTGCACCTCAAGCCGCACGCACCGCCGAAGCTGCGCTGCCCGCCAGCAATTCCCCCATTGATTTCAAACACATCATCGGTGCCGACTACAAGCGCCACACCGGCGAGCCTACAGGCGGACACACCTTGCTCAACGGCGATGTGCGTGTGATGGAAGGCACGGCATCCGCACCAGATGCCACCGGCGTGTACCGCGCGCAAGTGCAAATGATGGACCCCAATCACCCAGGCCAGTGGCTCACCAAAACCGACCGCAACGGCAACCCCATGCCCAACACCATGTTTCCCAAAAACTGGACGGCAGCGCAAGTGGTGAGCGAGGTGAACGCCGCCTGGTTCAGCCCGACCAAAACCATTCGCGGTGACAAGTGGAGCGCACTCACGCCCAGCGGTGTGCGCGTGGAAGGCTATTTAGAGCCGCGCGTCACGGCGTATCCCGTGTACAGCCAACGCCGCTGATTCATGTCACTTCGTTGTTTCATCCAAACACAAGCGCCTATCCCCGGCAGCGGGGCGCAGCCTGTGCGTTATCCCGCGTGCGAATGGGTGGATGACGATGGCGCAGCAGACCCACAGCATCCGCTGAATCGTTTTGTGTGCAGCTGGCTGACCAGCGACGTGAATACCGTCGAACGTTGCCAAGAGGTGTTGGATGCCATCGCACAAATTGAGGCAGGCCAGCGAACGCAATGGTTTGCAGATGGCGATGCGTTTGGCGTGGACTTTTCTGCAAGCGGTGTGCAGTTCAATCAGAGCCATGTGGGGCCAGAAGACACCGCTTGGTGGAATCTGCCTGAGGGACGTTTCAACCTGGCAGAGGTGAACGTGCTGCTCCGGTTGTGGCACGACTTCTTAGGGTAAGCCGCCACGCACGGACTTGCGCTCAGAGTGCAGCGATGTCGTCTAAACCTTCTTTGTATTTGTTTGGGTCTCGCATCAGCGCGTAGCGCGTCATACGCTGGCCTTGCACCAAACGAATCACACGTTTGAGGGGAATGCCAATGTGCGCCAAAGTTTGGCTGGCGAGCATCAAGCTGCCTTCAATCACTTCGGGCACTACTTCGGCAGCGCCTGCGGCGCGCAGGTCTTCTAAGTGTTCGTCGTCGTGGGTGCGCACAATCACGGGCACGTTGGGCGCGTGCTCTTTGACCCACGCCAACACCTTCAGTGCAGAGGGCAAGTCGGGGTAGGTCACGGCCACGGCGGCGGCGCGCACCAAACCCGCCGACATGAGACTCGAGAAACGGGTGGCATCGCCCAGTTCCACATGGTGGCCATGGTCGCGGCCCATTTGTACTTGGTCTGGGTCGGAGTCGAGGGCGACATAAGGAATGTTTTCAAGCTTGAGCAAATCGACCAAGTTGTGGCCGCTGCGTCCGTAGCCGCACACGATGACGTGGTTTTCAATTTTGAGCGTGCGCTGGGCCATGCCGGTGAGGGCCAGCGATTGCAGCAACCAATCGGTGCTGATGAATCGGTTGACGATGCGGTCTGCATTCATCACCAAGAAGGGCGTGGCAATCATTGACAACACCATGGACGCCAAGATGGGGCTCATCCAAGCCGCAGGGATGAGGGAGTTTTGCAAGCCCAGTGACAACAGCACAAAACCGAATTCACCCGCTTGTGCGAGGTACAAACTGGTGCGCAGGCTCACACCGGCAGGCGCGCCGGTGATGCGCGCCAAGACAAACACCAAGCCTGCTTTGAAAAACACGGGGATGAACGACAGCAGCAGCACCCAGCCCCAACTGTCGATCAACACTTCCCAATCCAGCTTCATGCCGATGGTGATAAAGAACAAACCTAGCAGCACATCGTGGAAGGGGCGAATGTCTTCTTCGACCTTGTGTTTGAAGTTGGTCTCAGCAATCAACATGCCGGCCAAGAAAGCGCCCATGGCCAACGACAAACCTGCGAGTTCGGTGAGCCAGGCCAAGCCCAAGGTCATGAACAACAGGTTGAGCATGAACAGTTCATCGCTCTTGCGACGTGCCACCAAATGCAGCCAACTGCGCATCACGCGCTGACCGCCCCACAGCAACAAGCCCACCAGCGCGGTTGCCTTGAGCATGGCGATGGCCAGCACTTTCCAAATGTTGTGCTCGCCCATATCCGCCAGCGCAGGGATGAGCACCAACAGGGGCACCACCGCCAAATCTTGGAACAGCAACACGCCCATCACGCGTTGGCCGTGGGGTGACTCCAGTTCCACACGGTCCGCCATGAGCTTGACCACAATGGCCGTGCTCGACATGGCCAAGGCACTGCCCAAGGCCAAAGCCGCTGCCAGCTCAAGCGCCAGAGGTAGCCCAGCTCTTTGAGCGCAAAGCCGACAGCGAGGTTGAACAGCAATGCGCCCACAAGCGTGAACAGCACTTGCCCCAAGCCCAACCCAAACACCAGCTTGCGCATGCGCATGAGTTTGGGTAAATTGAATTCAAGGCCGATGACGAACATCAAAAACACCACGCCAAATTCGGCCAGGTGTTCAATCGCTGCGGAGTCTTTGGCCAAGGCCAGCGCGTTGGGACCAATCACCACGCCTGCAAACAAATAGCCCAACATAGCGGGCAGTTGCAGCAGTCGACACGCCACCACGCTGACCACGGCAGCGCACAAATACAGTAGGGTGAGTTCGAGGGATGACATACCCCCCAATGGTACCGAGCGTTTGTGACACGCCCGCGCCTAAGGCTCACATAAACTCAAGACTTACTGGTTATTTTCACGAATGAATTCTGTCCAACGTCCTGCTTTGTCGGGGCTTCTTTTAGCGGCTGCGGGTGCCATTGCGTTCAGCGGCAAGGCCATCATCGTCAAGCTGTCTTATGTGTATGGCGTGGATGCGGTCACCGTCATCATGTACCGCATGTTGTTTGCGCTGCCGTTTTTCATTGCCATGGGCTTGTGGGCTGAGCGTCAAGCCATCGCGCGCGAAAACCCGCTGACCCGTCGCGATGTGCTGAACATCGTGGGGCTTGGTTTTGTGGGCTACTACTTGTCGAGCTACCTTGACTTTTTAGGCTTGCAATACATCACGGCCAGCTTAGAGCGGCTCATTCTGTACCTCAACCCTACGCTGGTCGTGTTGCTCGGTTGGGCGCTGTACAAAAAACCCATTCAACCGATTCGCATGTTGGCGATGGGCGTGAGCTACAGCGGGGTGCTGCTGGTGTTTGCGCATGAGCTCACGCTGTCAGGTGCCGACGTGGCCTTGGGCAGCGGATTGATTTTTGCGAGCGCTGTGACGTATGCGATGTATTTGATTTTCAGCGGTCAGATGGTGAACCGCATTGGCTCTTTGCGATTGGTGGGGTGGGCCACCAGTGTGGCGTGCGTGTGCTGCATTACACAGTTTGTGTTGCTGCGCCCACTGTCTGCGGCGCATGTGCCTGTAGAGGTGTTGTGGCTGGCCTTACTCAATGCCTTGGCGTGCACGGTTGCACCTGTCCTCATGGTGATGATGGCCATTGAACGCATCGGTGCTGCTTTGACTGCACAAACAGGCATGATTGGCCCCATGGCCACCATCGCGATGGGCGTCTGGGTGCTGAATGAGCCGCTGAACATATGGATTGGTGTGGGTACCCTTTTGGTGTTAAGCGGTGTGTTTATTGTTTCTAAGTACGGAGCGAAGTGATGGATTTAGGTATCAAAGGTAAATGGGCATTGGTGGGTGGCGCAAGCAAGGGCTTGGGTTTTGGCTGTGCGCAGTCACTCGCACGCGAAGGCGTCAACGTGGTCATCGTGGCGCGTGGTGCTGAGGCGCTAGACGCTGCGGCCACTGAGCTGCGCAAGCTGGGTGCCACCATCCTCGCGGTGGCGGTGGACATCACCACCGAGCAAGGTCGCGAAGCCATTTGGTCGGTGGCCGGTGGCCCCGGTAAAAACTTTGACATCGTGGTGACCAACGCAGGCGGTCCGCCACCCGGCGACTTTCGCAACTGGGAACGCGAGGACTGGATCAAGGCGGTCGATGCCAACATGCTCACACCCATTGAGCTGATCAAAGCCACGGTGGATGGCATGGCCGAGCGAGGCTTTGGCCGCATCATCAACATCACCTCCAGTGCGGTGAAGGCGCCCATCGACATCTTGGGCTTGTCCAATGGCGCACGTTCAGGATTGACGGGTTTTGTGGCGGGTGTGGCACGCACGCCAAAACTGGCGGCCAACAACGTGACCATCAACAACTTGCTACCCGGCGCGTATGACACCGACCGACTCAAAGGCACGATGAAAGGTGCGGCAGACAAAACTGGCCAGCCCATCGAGGTGATTGCCGAAGCGCGCAAAAGAACCATTCCTGCGCAACGCTTTGGTCACCCGCAAGAGTTTGGCGACACCTGCGCGTTTTTGTGCTCAGCGCAAGCGGGCTACATGACGGGTCAAAACATCTTGACCGATGGCGGGGCTTACGCAGGCACGTTTTAAGAGCATTGCTTTTTGTACATCTGGTTCAGATGACTCTTTTCATGTTTTGCAAGTCATTTAAAAAAGGCACTAAAGTGCCTAAAATTAACCTATAAGTTCCTATACGATTCTCTCTTTTCCGTTCAAAGAGAGAATCTCCATGCAGCATCTCTTCACCACCAAGCGCCCGTTAAGCGTCCAAAGCTCCGCTTTAGACCAAGTGGTGGGTGCGGGCAGCTTGGTGCCCTTAAAACTCGAAGGCGCAGAAGGCATCAACCAGCTGTTTGAATACAAGCTGACCTTGCAAACCCCCGATGCGTTGAACTTCGTGGGCGGTGCTGCAGCCAACTATGCGCTGCAAGACCTGGTCGGCCACGAGCTGTGCTGCCAAATTGAACTCGAAGGCCACGGCTCGTTTGTGGCGGGCTTGGCCGGTCTTGCTGGCATGAGCAACCAAGACGCAGGCGTGCGAGAAATCTCAGGCCTCATCACGCAAGCAAGGTTTTTGGGTGAAGACAGCCGCCATGCACTGTATGAGTTGACCCTGCGCCCGTGGCTACACCTAGCCACGCTCACCAGTGACTGCAAAGTCTTCCAAGACCAAACCCCCGTTGACGTCATCAACGCCGTGCTGGCGGACTACCCCTTTGCTGTGGAGCGCAGACTCATCGAGAGCTACCCCGTGCGCGACTACTGCGTGCAATACAACGAGAGCGATTTCGAGTTTGTCACTCGCATCATGCAAACCTGGGGCATTAACTACCACTTCGAACACTCAGGTGGCGTACACCGCTTGGTCTTGTCAGACCACAACGGCGCATTCAAGCCCGCACATGATTACCCGTTCTATCCACTGGGTCACAAGCTAGACCGTGAATACATCCATGCCTTCAGTCCGGCAGAACAAATGGTCAGTGCCCGTTTTGCGAGTGTGGAGTATGACTACACCCGCCCCAAGACAGATTTAGCGTCAGAGCACAAAGCGCCTCGCAACACGGGCCACAACACCCAAGAGGTGTACCAGTGGCACCAAACCCGCTACGCCCAGCCCAATGCGGGGGCCACCAAGCCAGCCAACCAAACCGAAGAGCAAGGCAAGCACTTGGCCCGTCTGCGCATGCAGGCCTTGCGCCAAGACGGGCTGCGCGCCAGTGGCGTGGGGCATGTGCGGGGTATTCAAGCGGGCAGCACCTTCAAGCTCAGCGAGTACCCGCAAAGCAAAGCCAACACCGAGTACATCACTCTGGGCACGCACGTCTTGATTGAAAACGTCAGTGAAGACACCCAGCGTGACAGCAGCAATGCTGCACAACAAATATTGCAAAACGTCATCAGCTCCGTGCAAGCACTCAACATCAAGGCCTTGAGCGACGCCCAACGCCTAAGCGGCCAATGGCGAGTGGTTACCCAGTTTGATGTGCAGCCCAGCACCGAGGCATTGCGCCCAGCCTTTGCGAATGAAAAACCTCGCACCCACGGCCCAGAGACGGCCGTGGTGTGTGGCCCCAGTGCAGACACCGCAGAGAGCAACATCTACACCGACCCACTAGGCCGCATCAAAGTGCAGTTCCACTGGGACCGCTACGGCCAGAAGAACCAAAACAGCTCTTGCTGGGTACGCGTTGGTAGCGCGTGGGCAGGCAACCAGCTAGGCGCCATGCACGTGCCACGCGTGGGCCAAGAAGTCATTGTGGATTTCTTGGGTGGAGACCCAGACGCCCCCATCTGCACAGGCCGTGTGTACAACCAGCTCAACATGCCGCCTTGGGCCTTGCCCTCCAGCCAAGCCTTGAGTGGGTTTAGAAGCCGAGAGCTCACCCCCAGTGGCGGCAACTCAGCCGCAGGCAGAAGCAACCACCTCATCTTGGATGACACCGAAGCCAAGATACAAGCCCAGCTCAAAAGCGACCACGCCCACAGCCAACTGAGCTTGGGCCATATCAGCCGGATTGAAGACAACCAAGGCCGCAAAGATGCGAGGGGTGAAGGGTTTGAGCTGCGCACAGACAACCATGGTGCGATTCGCGCCAAAGACGGCTTGCTCATCAGCACCGAAGGCCGAAGCCAAGCGCAATCGCACATGCTGGACATGGGCGAGACCACCAGCCGCTTGACCCAAGCCAGAGACCAACACGAGACCTTAGCCAACCTTGCCAAAGACCATCAAGCGCATGATGCGGATGACCAAGACGAGGTGGCCAAGCAGCTGAAGGCGCAGAACGAGGCGATCAAGGGAGAAGCGAAGGGACAAGCAAAGGGAGAAGAGGGACAACACCCAGAGCTCACAGAGCCATACCTGATCATGGCCAGCCCTGCGGGGATTCAAAGCACAACGGCTCAAACCACGCACCACCACAGTGGTCAGCATCACGCCATCACCAGCGGTGGGCACACCAGCATCAGCACGGGCAAGAGTTTGCTCGCGAGCGTCAAAGAACACCTGAGATTGTTTGTACAGCAAGGCATACGCATCTTCAGTGCGAAGGGCAAGGTCCAGTTGCAGGCGCAGGACAACGACATGGAGTTGATTGCCAAGCGGGTGGTGGAAATCATGAGCACGGGGGATTGGATTAAAGCCACTGCGGCCAAAGGCATACGTTTGCAAAGCGGCCCTACCGAAGTCACCATCACTCCCGAAGGCGTGAAGTGGGTAACACCGGGGTATGACCATGTGTATGCGGCTGACCATCAAACGTTTACGCCTTCTAGTGCAGCTGCGGTGGCTATGCCTAAGTTACCCATTCCCACAGACGTTAAAGATTTCAGTACTCAACTAAACCTATCTGAAAACTTAGCATTCAGCTTTGCAGGAACTAAGGCTGATGTGTATGTCGAAGCGGGAGATTCGGTCTCATTCTTAGGCGCATCGTCACTCAACGATTCGCAAAAAACGCAAACCATTCATGCTGATGAAGCGCAAACCGTGGTGGCCTTTGTGGGGGATGGCGGCTGGGAAATGAATGATCATGAACAAGGCGATGGATGTGATGGTTGCTGCGATTGCGGTACAGATCATGATTCAGAGGAGGCGTAATGGCTACAAGTAATCAAGATGAAATTGCCATTGCTAAAGCAGGTGACACTTTAAGAAAAATCGCAACGCGACAGGGCATCACTTATCAAGAACTTGCCGAATACAACCAAATCACCAACGCAGATCGAATTTATATCGGCCAACGCCTTCGCATCCCTAAGCGGCACGAAGTTGGCGTTATCAAGTTTCGGTTGTTCGACTTCATTGGTGAAGCCATCGAAGGGTTGGAATGCAAAGTGGTGTCGCTTGGCGAGGAGTTGATGCGGATCAAAACAGATGCCAAGGGCGCGTTGCCAGACATCAAAGCCAAAGAGGCATTGGACACATTTGAGCTGTGGGTCAAACGGTTTGGCGCGAATGAGTTTAAGAAGGTTGGCGAAGTCAAAGGTGGCACGACCGAGCGCATCGTGGCTGTTAAAAGTGGCAAACAAAAAATCGTCACTCAAACCAAACCGGCTGAAGAAAAGCATGTGACCAAGGTTGTCAAAGGCGACACACCAGAAAAGAGTGGTGTGAGCTGGGTGGCGAAGTTTCCAGCATCGACAGATCTAGGCATGTTGGAAGCAGCATTTGGCAAGGATTTGCAAGCGTTCATCAATGCCATGAAAGAAGGCGGTATAGGGGTGAATATTTCTACAACTTATCGGCCACCAGAACGTTCGTACCTAATGTATTGGTGTCAGCAAATAGCTGACGGAATAATTTCAGCCGACAAAGTCAAACCATTTGTGCCCGAGGTTGATGGAGATGGTCCGGTAAATATTGATTGGGCGCACTTGGGTAATGATGGGAAGCCTGATCTTGAGGCTGCTAAGAAAGCGGCAGAGCAAATGCGTTCGAAGTTCCAGATTGGAACCAACTCTGTAGCAAAGCCGTATCACTCGAATCACAACTTCCGTAAGGCTAAGGCTGTTGATATGACCTTGTCACCTAAGTGGGGGATTGGGAAATCTGTAGAAATGAAGGATGGAGAGGAAAGAAAAATTTCAAACAAAGGTCATTTGTTCGATATTGGTGAGAGCTATGGAGTTGTTCACTTTGATCGACGTCCAAATCAAGTAAAGAAAAGCCAAGATGATGTTCACTGGTCAAGAACGGGAGCGTGATATGAGATTTTTTTTATTTTTTTGGATTTTAAGTTTTTCTCTGTCACCTACGATTTGCATCAGCAAGACAATTGATTTGAATAGTTCGATATTGGAAAGATTTGATAAAAGTCGTGACGACATTGTTTTTGATAATGCAACCCAGTTAATGTGGCAAACGTGCAGTGCTGGGCAAGTAAGAGTCAAAAAGAAAGGCTGTACTGGTGACTCTCTCGGAATGACGTGGACAGATGCAAAGAAACTTGAATCTCCTGATTGGCGATTACCAACAAAAGCTGAGTTGGTGACGATTATTGATAACTTGAAAAATAGGAATGAGGATATCCCGCGGATACATGGAGCGATTTTTTATAACGTTGATGAAACCAAACTCAACTACTGGACAAGCGACTCCGCCGGAGCTAGTGAAGCTTGGTATGTAAATTTTGGAACAGGCCCTATTGCAGGCAAGGCAGATAAAACCAGCCCGTTCGCGGTGCGCTTGGTCAAAGGCACATTTGTGCCACCGGCTCCCGAAGTGAAGCCACCTCAAGATATTTATGAGTTCCTAGGTCGTCGTGATGACTGCAAACACTTTGCAGGAGAGTTCTCTGGCGAGGCCATTGACAGGGTACGAGACAGACAAATCGACAAGACGATGACTGAGCTGCGTTGCAACAACGTAGAAGCAGACGAGAAAAAACTTCGCAAAAAATATCAAGGCAAGCCAGACATGTTGAAGTGGTTGAATGAGAGTCCAGAGTAACGTCATTTCAATCTTCAACCGTATCATCAACTTAGGCGCAGCTCATCTGGGTAAATAAGTCTGTTACTTGCGTGACGACACCACAATGCCGCCAATGATGAGCGCAAACGCCGCAGCGTGATACAGCTGCGGCATTTCGCCCAATACCAAGGCTGACAAGGTGGCGGTGAACACAGGAATGAGGTTCACAAAGAAGCCAGCAATATTCGGTCCCACGCGTTGCACGCCCAAGCCCCAGCAGCGGTAGGCCAACAGCGAGGGGCCAACAGCCACATACACCAGCGCGGCCACCAAAGGCCAGCCCCAGCTGATGCGCACATCGCTCAAGCCTGTGAATCCCGACCACTCGGCGCCGCTGAAGGCGGCGGACCAAAACAAACCAAACACCATTTGCGCAATCAGGAAGTTGGCCCAGTTGCTGCGCGCTTCGGCGGGCTCTTGTGTGCGGGCCAATAACCAGCTGTACCAAGACCAACAGGCGGTGGCAATCAACACAAACACATCGCCCAGTACCAAGTGAACATTCGCCAAGGCTTGCCAGTCGCCACGGCACAGCACCACCAACACGCCCAAGATCGACAGCAACGCGCCGGCCATTTGTCGTTTGCGCACGGTCTGTTGGAAAAATAATGCGCCCACCAGCAGCATGAACACGGGCATGCTGGCCCCCACCAACGTCACATTGATGGGGGTTGAGGTTTGCAGTGCCAAGTACAGCAAACTGTTGTAGCAGCCCACACCCAACAGCCCCAGCACGGCGTAGTGCTTCCAGTGCGCCCACAAAGGGCTGGTGCGGCCTAGCACCTGGTGAGCGAGCGGCAACAACAGCACAAAGGCCAAGGCCCAGCGAATGAAGTTGAGGGTGAGTGGCGGGATCAGGTCCGCAATCATGCGACCCACCACGGCGTTACCAGCCCATAGCAGGGGAGGTATCAATAAAAGCGCCGCATTGCGCGGCGTCAGGGTGTGAGGAACAACAGACATAAGGGCAGGACTTTACCCGAGGGCTCAGATAACCTGTGCGACACGCATGGCACCCATTTCGTGGCAGGATTCAACGTCTTAAAAATTCACCTACATCTGGAGCATCACCCCATGACCAAAGCAGTCATCATCGAACAACACGGCGGCCCCGAAGAGCTCAAGCTCGTTGACGTGACCGTGGGCCAACCCGGCCCAGGCGAGATTCGCATTCGCCACAAAGCCATTGGCCTGAACTTCATTGATGTGTACCAACGCAGTGGTTTGTACCAACTGCCCATGCCTTTGCATTTGGGC
>JACCDG011602781.1_pt1 | contig 11912 bp, 11 predicted proteins | sample 7442471 | NCBI WGS metagenome assembly JACCDG01 (sample SAMN15323444, study PRJNA562643) | freshwater metagenome | isolation source: river surface water | place: USA:Blue River Watershed | collected 2017-08-17
GGTAGCGGGTAGCAGGTAGCGGGTAGCGGGTAGCGGGTTACGGGCTGTGGGCTGCGGGTTACGGGTTACGGGTTACGGGTATCGGGTATCGGGTGTCGGGTGCCGGGTTACGGGCTGCGGGTTACGGGCCAACTACTAACTACCATCTACCATTTACCATGTACCAAAGTCTACACAAACACCGCCGTGCCCACTCTTACGAACGTAGATCCGTGTTCGGTGGCTATGTGGTAATCACTACTCATTCCAATGGAAAGTTCACAGAAAGACGGTGAATGGTTGAAAATGGTTGATTTGGCTTCGAGGAATAGTTTTTGAATTTGAGAAAATTCATTGGAAATCTGGACTGGGTCTTCAGTAAGTGAAGCCATTCCCATCAGTCCGCAGATTTGAATGTTTGATAAAGTGTCTTTTTCGGAGTTGTATTCTGCCCAGAATTGAGAAAGATGAGAAGGAGGAATTCCAAATTTGCTATCTTCTTGAGCGACATGAAGTTGAATTAATACATTGATGATTCTATTGTTTGCCGCAGCTTGTTTGTTGATTTCTTTGAGTAGTTTTATTGAATCTACGGAGTGAATCATTTCAATGAACGGCGCTATATATTTGACTTTGTTGGTTTGAAGGTGGCCTATTAAATGCCATTCAATGTCAGTTGGAAGTTGCTCTCTGCGCTCGAGGAGTGCTTGGACTCTGTTCTCTGCGAAAATTCTTTGTCCGGCGTTGTAGGCTTCCTGGATTTCTTGGATTTCACGGTACTTGGAGACGACAATGAGCTGTGTACTTTCAGGCAATTGTTTCTTGATTTGATCGATGTTTTCTGCTATGCGACTCATTTTGTAGTACCTTTGTGTTTATGCAATTTTGTACCCGCAAAATAACACCCGTTTTCCCTAAAGTAAGCTTGGTAGTGGGTATTTTATTGTGGTTTTCGTCGTGTTCAAAAAACCTTCCGGTGAAGGATGAAAAATTGGTAGATATTTTAGCCGATGCTATGCGACTTGAAGCTTCTCAACAAGTGGCTTATAATTACTTAACAATGCCTGATTCAGCTTGGGACAAGGGGTATTCATTTATATTGAAAAAACACCAGGTTAGTGCAGAAGATTTTGAAAAATCCATGAATTATTATCAGGAAAATGCTCAAGAATTTTCTGATCTGATGGGCAAAGTGGTTGACGTCTTGAATAAAGAGGAACTTAAAGAATATCGCCGGTGATTTATCCCAATAACTTTGAGGATATTGTTGGATTTTCTCCGCTTCGCGAGGATATTAAACGCTTTTGTAGACTCGAATCTGCCCAAGCAAAAGCAATCGCATTTGGTTTTGTGAGGGATGAATTGGAGTTGTTTAAGCGTTTGGATGAGATAGATGAATGCAATCTGCTCAATGAACAGCTTCCATCGCTATTTGAATGGGGAAAAGTAGTTGACATTGATGAAAGCTTAAAACACGTTTCTGTTGATGGTTACTTTTTGATGGAAACTGAATGGGTTTCGGTGTTGACGGTATTGAAGTCGTATCAACGTTTCGCCCAGGCCTTAACCAATAGGCAAGGAGATTTTCCGCGATGGGCTGTTTTGTTTGGTCCATCGGAAGCCGCAAGAGGTTGTCAGGCTTTGATTGTTAAAGTTATTGATGAGGAAGGAAATATCCATAATAATGCATCCTCAGAATATCAAAAAATCAGTCTGGAAATTTCCAGAATGGAACGCGAAGCTCGGAATGCAACAAAGTCCATTTTCAAAGAATGGAAAGCCCTTGGTTATACAGCTGATACCGATGTAACCATTCGTGAGGAACGCTTGGTTATTCCTGTTTTGGCTGAGTTTAAACGTAAGGTGAAAGGCTTTGTGAAGGATGTTTCAGCAACAGGAAAAGTCTTATTTATTGAACCGGCTAGCTTGTTGGAGGTGAATAACCGATTGAGGGAATTGTTTGCCGATAGAAAAAGAGAACGCGAGCGTTTATTAAAACAATTAACGCGAGATATTGCCCCATTTACGCCTCAATTATTGCAATTGACAGCCAATTTGTCTACCGCAGATTTTATCTATGCTAAGTGGCAAATGTTGCAACTGATTCAAGCCGAAAGACCTCGTTTTAAGAAAGACGGGGGAATTTATTTGAAGTCAGTGGTTCACCCTGTTTTAAAGCGCGAACTGGGCAGGCAGAATAAGAAGATCATTCCTTTAGATATAGAGTTGCAAGATCAACGAATTGTTGTGGTAAGCGGACCGAATGCCGGTGGAAAGAGTGTGGTATTAAAAACCGTGTTATTGACCCAGTATATGTTTCAGTGCGGTTTGTTTGTTTCGGCCAAGCCTGAAAGCGAAATGGGTATCTTTGAGCAATTGATGATTGATTGCGGTGATGGACAATCAATTGAAGCAGGATTGAGTACATTTTCTGCGCATTTGGCCAATTTGAAAGCCATAATGGATCATGGTTCTGACCGAAGTTTGATTGGTTTGGATGAATTGGGTACTGGAACTGATCCAAGGTATGGAGCTCCAATTGCTCAATCTGTATTAGAGCGATTGGCTGAAAAAAAGAGCTTCGTAATTGCTACAACTCACTTTTCTCAGATCAGGGAGTGGGGTGCACGAAACCCGAAGGTAATGCAAGCGAGCATGGCATATGATGCCGTGAAATTGGAACCTCGTTATCAGTTTGTATCGGGGAAACCGGGCAGCAGTTTTGCGCTAGAATTGATGCGTAAAACGGGATTTGATACCGAGTGGTTGGAAAGCATTCAAGAATTGGCTGGGCAACAACTGGGTAAAACCGAAGATTTGATGCTTGATTTAGATCGAAAAAACGAGCATTTACAGCAATTATTGCAAGACAATCAACGTAAAAATGCACACCTCCAACAGTTGATTGACGATTATTCTCAGGTTAAAGATAAAATTCAATCCAAAAGGCAACAAATCATTGATCAAACCCGATTGGAATCTCAGAAAATCTTATCGAAGGCGAACCAACAGATTGAAGAAACCATCAGAATCATTCGCGAAAATAGGGCAGATAAGAACAAGACTCAAAAAGCAAGGCAAGAGTTAGATGGGTTCAAGAAAACGGTAGATGATAAATTAAAACCCTTAGCAGGTCTCGATAAATCTTTGGTTGGGAAATCGGTCGAAGAAAAAACATCCCCCGAAAATACGGGGAAAGAGAAACCCGTTTCAGTGAAAATTATGGCAGGTTCGAAGGTGAAAAACACCATCAATGGTCAAAAAGGGGAAGTGATAGAGATCAAGAAAGATAAGGTTTTAGTGGTGTTTGGACTGATTAAAATGTGGGTGCCCATGAGTGAGTTGCAAGCGGTTGGTGGCACTGAGTCGGTGCAGAAAAAACAGGGTACTGGTTTTCAATGGATTGAAAGGCAGTCTACGTTTTCGGCGAATTTGGATATCAGGGGACTCAGAGGCGAAGAGTCAATTTTAAAGATACAGAAGTGGTTGGATGAAGGGTATGCCTTGGGCAGCAGGGATTTAAAAGTCATACATGGTAGAGGCGATGGAATATTGCGAAAGTTGATTCGAGATTATTTGAAAACCGTGAATTTTGTTAAATCATATAAATATGAAACCGAGCAACAGGGCGGTGATGGAGCTACGCTCATAACGTTGAATTAGTGGGAAAATCGTATTTTTGCAGTTATGGCAGAAATACTTGACGGAAGGGCCGTTTCTCAGCATTATAAGAATCAAATCAAAGCAGAAGTTGATGAAATGACTGCTAAAGGTTTGCGCGCGCCACATTTGGTCGCGATATTGGTTGGAAACGACGGTGGAAGTCAAACGTATGTTGCTGCCAAGGAAAAAGCTTGTCACGAGGTGGGTTTTAGGGGCACTGTCTTGAGGTATCCAGATACCATTACTCAAGAAGAATTGTTGAGATCAGTGCATCAAATCAATGAAGATTCAGAAATTGACGGACTCATTGTTCAATTGCCTTTGCCTAAACATATTGATGAAAATGCAGTTACACAAGCCATTAAGCCTGAAAAGGACGTAGATGGTTTTCACGATATCAATATGGGGAAACTCGCTAAGGGCGATACATCAGGATATACCAGCGCTACGCCATTGGGGGTGACAATGTTGTTGAAATTCTATGGTATAAAAACTTCGGGTAAGCATGCCGTGGTCATTGGGCGCAGCAATATTGTGGGTAGGCCCATGAGTATTTTGCTGTCAGATTCATCAGAGACGGGCAACTGCACGGTTACTTTGTGCCATTCAAGAACATCGAATTTAAAAGAACTTTGCTTGCAAGCAGATATTGTTGTGGCGGCCATTGGAAGACCGGGTTTTGTTACTGGCGATATGATTAAACCAGGTGCTGTAGTTATTGATGTAGGGACGACCAGACTAGACGACGCCAGTAAAAAGGCTGGATGGAGGTTGGCTGGTGATGTTGATTTTGCAGGTGCCTCAGAAAATGCTTCCATGATTACACCCGTTCCAGGCGGTGTGGGACCCATGACAATTACAGGTTTGATGTTAAATACCCTGAAATCCAGAAAATTGAGATGAATCATTTGCCGGTAATGGAGCATTTTTACACCATACAAGGTGAAGGTGCTTACACGGGGTTTGCTGCATATTTTGTGCGTTTGGGTGGATGTGATGTGGGTTGCACATGGTGTGACGTAAAAGACAGTTGGGATGCTTCTAAGCACCCAGTTTATTCTGTAGATGAAATATTGGAATGGGTATTAAATGCCCGGGCAAATCGAGTAGTGATTACCGGGGGAGAGCCCGCAATGTATGACTTAACAGAGTTGGTTGAGGCATTGAAACGGCATCAAGTTTTTGTGCACATTGAAACATCGGCAGCACATGAAATTAAAGGAGCGTTTGATTGGGTGACTATTTCCCCCAAAAAATTCAAATTCCCGTTAGACAGTCAGATGTCAAGAGCACATGAATTGAAGATCATAGTTTATAACAAGTCGGATTTTGAATGGGCGGAAAAGTGGGCACAATGTTGTCTTCCTCAATGTAAATTGTATCTTCAGCCGGAATGGGATAGAAGAGATGTTATGATGAATCAAATAATTGATTACGTGAAGATTAATCCGCACTGGCAAATTTCACAACAAACTCATAAATATCTAGGAATTCCATAATTTCAAACGCTGTAAACCCTGTGAGTAAGTAGGTTGTCAATAGACAATCGGTTCAATTATTTTTGAATTTATGATGAAGAAAGGGCTTCTTGCTGTTGTTTTAATCTTAGGATTGGGCTGTGAGCTCAATTTAAAGGCACAGCAAAATAAGGGTCTTTCCACTGAACAGATTATTCAATCTAGGTATCATTCTTTTTCAGATTCTACCCGAAGTAAAATCGATAATTTCTTCAATTACCACCAACAAATCGGAAATTTCAACGGTACGTATTTGATGTTTTCGAATGACAGCATCATTTATGGTTCAAGAGGCTATGCCATTTACAGTAATTTAGATTCTGTAGAGCCTGGTGATTTATTTCAATTGGCATCGGTTTCCAAAATATTTACGGCCATGAGCGTCATGATGCTAAATCAAGACGGTTATCTGAATATTGACGATTCGGTGCATTGGTACATTCCTGAACTAGAAAATAAAGGGGTTACCATTCGCCAATTGTTGAGTCATACCAGTGGGTTGCCTGACTATTTTTATGCAGATTACCCTAAGGGGTTTTTTCCTGAGGGACAAACACACATGACCAATGAGCAAGTAGTGGAAGTCATCAATTTGCAGGGTAAACGCAAATATACCAAGCAGGGCTTTTATCATTACTGCAATACCAATTATGCTTTTTTGAGTCTCATTGTTGAGCGACTTTCGCATAAAGATTTTCGCACGTTTGTAAGGGATCATATCTGTAAAAGTGCGGAAATGAAATATTCGCATATTGCCAATTTTGATTCATTGCCACTAGTGAATTATCCCGTTCAAGGATATAATAAGTGGAGCGTATTTGATGACAATATTTTCAACGGTACCACTGGCGATAAGGGCGTTTATTCAAACGTTTTCGAAATGTTCATGCTTGATAGAGCGTTGAAAGGCTCTTATATCCTTCATGAAGCCACCAAACAAGAAATGTGGACTCCCCAAACGGTTACAAGTTCGGATGGATACTATTCTTTAGGTTGGAGAATTAAATACATTGATGGCAAAAAATGGGTCTTCCACAACGGCTGGTGGAAAGGTTTTCGTACCTATTTCTGGCGTTGTTTGGATGACGATAAAAGCTTTGTAGTTTTAACCAATAATGTCGACGGAAGATTTCTCAGCACCCTTCAAATGGTACATTTACTCGATTGAGATTCGTTGAAAAGTGCCCTGGAATTTAATAATGTAAATCCCTTCAGGTAAATGGCTTAAGTCTAATGTTTGGCCTTGATCTATTTTGATTATTTCCTCAACAACGGTTCCATGGGAAGCAATAATTTGAAAATTTCCAAGATTTCGAAGGGCGGTGAGTTTCTTATTTTGCGAATTGTAGATGACCAATTTTTCTTTTTCGGGGGATGTTAACCCGTTGAAGCTTCCCTGATTGATTACTCCTACAGCATCGAGATCAAAACCTGAGCTCGCAAAATTCGTTGGCCATGGATCATTGATGATATTTCCTTTGGAATCTTTGCTGCCTAAAACTGGGTTTATTGATCCAACGACGTCAATGATTCTTAGGAAGTAAAATTGATTTGGTAAGTTAGAGGCGGTAATTTCATCAATATCAAACGGCGTTCCATAGGGCATTCTGTATTTACCCGCTAAATTGTGAATTTGCTCGGGAAAGGTGGGGCCAAAAGGGGCAGTTTGACTGTCGGTTTGAGTTTGGCTTTCAGACGGAAACCTATAAAAATCAATGCCATTTTCGCTGATTTCGACATGGGCTAATTCCAGAAAGGAATCGTTAAACGCATTTTCAAAAACAGCAAAATCAAATCCTGGACCGTTTATAATGGGGGGATTGAAATACAGGGTTATTGACCCACCATCTCCTAGGCTAATAACCCCGTTCTTTCTAAATTTTCCTGTGGCCGAATTTTCATTTCCTATGGTTGTCTTTCCAGAATCTGGCACGTTAATTTGCCTTAATGCAACATTTGTTTGAGAAGAAATTGCCCAACTATTAAAGCAAGAACTATCACCGTGAATGGCGGTGCTCCCGGGTTGCCCTGCCGCAGGTGGGAAATTGCCTTGTGACCACAAACTCCGGCTAGTGAGAAGCAACAACAATATGAATATTTTATGGTACATATTAGTCTTTGTTCGGGTTTTGGGTTTCGGGTTTCGGGTAGCGGGTAGTTGGTAGTTGGTAGTTGGTAGTTGGTAGTTGGTAGCGGGTTTCAGTGGTCAATGGTGCTTGGTACTTGGCGGTCAGCCGACCCCCGCCCCCCGCCCCCCGGTACCAGGTACCAGGTACCCGGTACCAGGTAACAGGTAACAGGTAACAGGTACCCGGTACCCGGTACCCGGTACCCGCTACCCGGTACCCGGTACCCAGTACCATTATCTAAGCTCTGCTTCAATTTTATTGGCAATTTCATCACATTCACGGTGATTTTTTGCAAGTAAATCTTCAGCTTGTTTTACAATGTTATCAGCAAATGTGCGATCAGATAGACCTTTTGCGTTGGTCAATACATTGAAGAAAGCACCTCTTACAGCGGTTTTGATGCAAATGACACCAACTGCAACATCGCTCATGCTGTTTGGATTGCCGATTTCAGACATTTCTTTGAGTAACGGCAGACAGTTATAGGCGGCTTCCATGGTTCTAAATGGAATCATGGTGGCATATTGACTGGCTTTTTCTACGGCCTCTTTGCGCGCTATTTTTTGTTCATCTGTATCTTTTGGTAATTGAAATGCGGCCATGATTCCGTCAAATGCACGAGTATCTTCATCAACAAGATGAAGCAATTGATCTTTGAGTTTTTGTCCTTTTTCTGCCCAGGGCGAGAAATCATTAACGCGATCTTCCCAACCTCTTTTGATGGCGCTTCCGTTGGCTACCATGGTTCCTAGTGCGGCACCTAGTGCACCAGAAAGGGCTGCTATACTTCCTCCACCGGGGGCAACTGAATCGCTGGCTGTTTCATTGGTGAAGGCCTTAACGCTCATGGAAACAAGACGTTCTTGGGCTGCATCTTTCAAGAGATATTCTATGATTCTGGTTTTGGGGTCAAAATGACTCAATTCATTTAATCCCATACTTTTGATGGCCATGTCTACCAGAGTTTGCTCGTCAACACCACTGCTCATGCCTTGTTTTTCTAGGAAATATTTGCCAGCATCAAGCATAGGTTGCAAGGGTACAAGTCCAACCAATTCGCTGCCGGTAACTCTTACACCGCGTTCGTCAGCTGATTTGCATGTTTCTTCAAAAACAACGTGAAGTGGAGTTTCTCGGAAGTTGGTTAGATTGATGCTGATTTGAGCAATTCCGTACTCTTCAATATACCAGCCTATGGCTTTCACGTGTTTTAGTTTTCCGGGGATGCGGACATCTTCGCCGTTTTGGTCTTTGACGATTTTACCAACGAAGGGATTTCCTTCTCGGAGGACTCTTCCCGCTTCACGGATATCAAAGGCTATACGGTTAGCTATGCGAGTGCTTTTGCTGTTGAGGTTAACGTTATATGCAATTAAAAAGTCTCGCGCACCTATAACAGTTGCACCTGCTTTGACATTCATTCTTGATGGACCAAAATCAGGTTTCCATTGGGGTTCTTGAATTTTATCGAAAAATCCTTCGTATTCACCTGATCGAATCACACTAAGGTTAGAACGTGTTTTATTGGTTTGAGACTCTTCATATAAATATACCGGAATTTGAAGATTATTACCGACTCTTTCAGCGAGTTTTTTGGCGTATTCAGCGGTTTCTTCCATGCTGATGCCGGAAATAGGAATTAAGGGACAAACATCAGTAGCTCCCATTCTAGGATGTTCTCCGCTGTGTTGCGACATATCAATGACTTGGGATGCGCATTCAATTCCACGGTAAGCGGCCTCAATAACAGCATCGGGCTCACCAACGAAGGTAACTACCGTTCGGTTGGTGGCTTTTCCTGGATCTACGTTTAATAATTTTATCCCTTCAACTGACTCAATGGCATCAGTAATTTGCTTGATAATCTGAGGGTTTCTGCCTTCACTAAAATTAGGAACGCACTCAACAATTTTTTGCATAGCACAAAGGTAAATAATTCGTTTCAAATGGGTATCTTTGCGCCCCGTTTTTATGACGTTAATTAAATCCATTTCAGGCATTCGCGGCACCATAGGTGGTGCACCTACAGACAACCTTACTCCTGTTGATATTGTGAAGTTTGCTTCGGCATACGGCACGTGGATATTGAGCAAGGGCGGTAACAAAACAATTGTTATTGGTAGAGATGCTCGAATCAGTGGTTCTATGGTTTCTGAGTTGATTATTCAAACACTCATTGGCTTGGGACTTGATGTTGTTGATTTGGGACTTTCTACTACACCAACAGTTGAAATAGCCGTTCCAGCGGAGACCGCCGCTGGCGGAATTATTGTCACTGCATCTCATAATCCTAAGCAATGGAACGCATTGAAATTGTTGAATGAAATAGGTGAGTTTATAAGTGCAGAAGAAGGGCAAAAGATTTTAGAAATTGCTGAAGCGGGTGAATTTCAATACGCTACCGTTGATCAATTAGGAAAAAGAAGCAGCAAAGATTATTTAGATTATCATATTGAGCAGATTCTAGCATTAGATTTGGTTAAACCAGAGTTAATTAAGAAAGCCAATTATAAAATTGCAGTTGACCCTGTAAATAGCGTTGGTGGTATTGCCGTGCCTCGTTTATTGAACGCATTAGGCGTTGATGATGTGGTAATAATCAATGGTGAACCTACAGGTGTTTTTGCGCATAACCCAGAGCCTTTGGCTGAACATTTAGGTGAAATTTCCTCTACTGTTAAAAGCGAGAAATGCCATCTTGGCATTGTTGTAGATCCAGATGTTGATCGATTAGCTTTTGTTTGCGACGACGGGGAAATGTTTGGCGAAGAATACACGTTGGTAGCCGTTGCTGATTTTGTGCTTACTCACAATCCTGGTGCAACCGTAAGCAATCTATCGAGCACACGTGCTCTGAGAGATATTACTGAAAAGGCTGGGCAATCTTATTTTGCCAGTGCAGTAGGAGAGGTAAATGTGGTAGAGGTAATGAAAGCAAATAATGCGGTGATTGGTGGTGAAGGCAACGGCGGAGTTATTGTACCGGAGTTGCATTATGGAAGAGACGCTTTAGCTGGTATTGCCTTATTTTTGACGCACCTCGCTGAGAAGGGGGTAAAAATCAGCAACTTGAGATCTACATATCCAACGTATCAAATGTCAAAAAACAAAGCAGAGCTAACCGCAGGAACTGACGTTGATATGATTTTGGAGAAAATCTCTGAAAAATATAAAAAACAGCCGCAAAATACCATTGACGGTGTTAAGATTGAATTTGATGGTGATTGGGTGCATTTGAGAAAAAGCAACACTGAACCCATTATTAGAATCTATGCCGAAAGCGCAAGCATCACCACGGCTGAAAATTTAACTAAAAAAATCCTCCAAGACATTGGAGAAATAATTGAATAACTATGTCTTTACAATGCGGAATTGTTGGTTTACCCAACGTAGGGAAATCTACTCTTTTCAATGCAGTTTCTAGCGCCAAAGCGCAATCTGCAAACTTTCCTTTCTGTACCATCGAACCCAACGTAGGTACCATCACAGTTCCAGATGTCCGCATCAACATGTTATCATCGTTGGTGAATCCACAAAATATAGTTCCTACAACCATTGAGATTGTGGATATTGCTGGATTAGTAAAAGGTGCATCGAAAGGCGATGGTTTGGGTAATCAGTTTTTGGGTAATATCAGAAACACGCATGCCATTCTGCATGTACTTCGTTGTTTTGACGATGATAACATCATTCACGTAGACGGAAGTGTAGACCCCATTAGAGATAAAGAGATCATCGATACGGAATTGCAGTTGAAAGATTTAGAAACTCTAGAAAATAGAATTTCAAAAATTGCCAAGCAAGCCAGAACCGGTGGCGATAAAGATGCAGCACGCTTATTGGAAGTTTGCGAAGCTTTTCGCGACCATCTTTTAAAAGGACAAAACGCTCGAACCCTAGAGATGGATGCCGAGAAACGTGTCGCAATAAAAGAACTAAATTTATTGACTGACAAGCCGGTGATGTACGTTTGTAACGTAGATCCTAGCAGTGCAAAGTCAGGAAATGCATACGTTGAAAGAGTACGCGAATCGGTAAAGAATGAACAGGCCGAAATCTTGGTGATTTCTGCTGCCATTGAGGCTGAAATTGCAGAACTTGAGAGTTTTGATGACCGACAAATGTTCCTGCAAGAATTGGGCTTAGACCGCAGTGGGGTTGAAAACCTAATTCACGGAGCTTACAAATTATTGAATTACATTACCTATTTTACTGTAGGTGTTAAAGAGGTTAGGGCTTGGACCATCACTAAAGGAATGAAAGCCCCTCAAGCTGCTGGTGTTATCCATACGGACTTTGAAAAAGGTTTCATCAGAGCCGAAGTAATTGCCTACGACGATTATATTCATTACAAAACAGAATCAGCTGCTCGTGACTCAGGAAAACTCCGTGTAGAAGGAAAAGAATACGTAGTCAACGACGGCGACTGCATGCATTTTAGGTTTAATGTTTAATACCGGGTTTCGGGTTGCGGGTTTTGGGTGGCGGGTGGCCAAAGACCACAGACCATGGACCACGGACTATCGACCACTGACCACGGACTAAAGACCACAGCCTAATAATTCAACAACTCAAGTAAGCTAGATTCTAGTCTATTCCAGGGAAGGAACTGGTCTTCTAGTGA
>JACCDG011166967.1_pt1 | contig 11910 bp, 9 predicted proteins | sample 7442471 | NCBI WGS metagenome assembly JACCDG01 (sample SAMN15323444, study PRJNA562643) | freshwater metagenome | isolation source: river surface water | place: USA:Blue River Watershed | collected 2017-08-17
CCTGACCCAGGTGCTGGGTACTGAACAGCTGAGCGCCGAGCCTTTGGCCTTGCGTTTGCTGGCGCGTGCGGCACGCGGCTCCATGCGCGATGCGCTGAGCCTGACGGACCAGGCCATTGCCTTTGGCAACGGGCAGTTGCAAGAAGCGGGCGTGCGCCAGATGCTGGGCAGCGTGGACCGCAGCCATGTATTGCAATTGATCCGTGCGTTGACCGACGGCGATGGTGCCACTGTGGTGGCTCAGGTGAATGCCCTTCGTTTGCAAGGTGTGTCGGCAGCCGCCACGCTGGAAGACATGGCTATGCTGCTGCAGCGCATGGCCGTGATGCAAATGGTGCCCGGCATGGCCCAAGACGGTGATGACCCGGATACCCAGGGGCTGGCCGACCTGGCCCAGGCCATGCCTGCCGAAGAAACCCAATTGCTCTACAGCCTGTGCCTGCACGGGCGCACTGAGCTGGGGCTGGCCCCGGACGAGTACGCGGCCTTGACAATGGTGCTTTTGCGCTTGCTGGCGTTCAAGCCCCGGGTGGGATTGGCTGAAAAAAAAAGCCTGCGAACCAGTACCCAGCCCCTCACTGAGCTCGCCAGTTCTCCTGCGCCCGTAGCCCCCGCACCCGAAGCGGTGCTCGCGCCGGTTTTGGTCGCAGTGCCTGCGCCGCCCGTTGCGGCTGCTGCTCCCGCAGCACCAGAGCCCATTGCTGAGCCTGTTGCTGAGCCGCCCCCTTGGGAAGACTGGCCGGATACCACCGACTATGCCGATGTTCAGATCGACCAACCGGCCCAGGCGTTTGCACACCAGGCCCCTGTGCAAGAGGCCCCGCCTGCGGCACCTGCTTTGCGGGTTTTGCCTGTGCGCGAGGCCCCTTCCGGGCGAGCAGACGTTCCTGCGCAAGCCGCTCCAGCAGCTGTGCAGGCCACACCTGAAGGCGATGTCTGGCTGGAAGTGGTGCAAGGCTTGATGGCGCAGGATGCCATTACCGCCTTGGTGCGCGAGCTGGCCCTGCAGTCGCAACTGATGGCCCGCGATGCGGACCTGTGGCAGCTGCGCGTGGAGCGCGAGACGCTCAACCACCCCGCTAGCTGTGAGCGCTTGCAAACGGCTTTGCAGAGCGCAGGTCATGGCCAGGTCAAACTGGGCATTGAGATCGGTCCGGTGACCGATAGCCCCGCCAAGCGTCTGGCAGTTAAGGCCGCCGAAAAAATGGTGGCTGCGCAGGCTTTGATTCAAAACGACCCGCTGGTGCAGGCCATGGTGCGTGACTTCGGGGCCAAAATCGTGCCTGGCAGCATCCAGATCATCTGACTTTTATCCCTATATCTGACTGAAGGAAACCCCCATGTTCAATAAAGGACAACTCGCTGGCTTGATGAAACAAGCCCAGGCCATGCAGGACAACCTGAAAAAAGCCCAGGAAGAATTGGCTTTTGTCGAGGTGGAAGGCCAATCGGGCTCCGGCATGGTCAAGGTGCTGATGACCTGCAAGCACAATGTGCGCCGCGTGACCATCGATCCCAGTTTGCTGGCCGATGATAAGGACATGCTGGAAGACTTGGTGGCGGCTGCCTTCAACGACGCCGTACGCATGGCCGAAGAGGTGTCTCAGCAAAAAATGGGCAAACTCACCGCCGGTTTGCCACCTGGCATGAAGCTGCCTTTCTGAGTTTTCGACGATGGCCGACACCCACGCCCTGGCCACTTTGGTGCAAGCCCTCAAGGGTTTGCCCGGGGTCGGCATCAAGTCGGCCCAGCGCATGGCCTTTCAGCTTTTGCAAAATGACCGTGCCACGGCGCGGCAGTTGGCTGCGGCTTTGGAAAATGCGGTGCAAAACATCCGCCACTGCGCATGCTGTCACACCTTCACCGAGGCCGAGCTGTGCGATACCTGCCTGGACGACAGCCGTGATCGCTCCCAACTGTGCGTGATTGAAACCCCGGCCGATCAATCTGCCATCGAGCGCACGGGCACTTATCGGGGTTTGTATTTCGTGCTGATGGGCAAGCTCAGTCCGCTCGACGGCATTGGGCCGCATGACATTGGTTTGGCCAAACTCAAACAGCGCGTAGCCGATGGTGTGGTGGCTGAGGTGATTTTGGCGACCAATTTCACTGCCGAGGGCGAAGCGACCGCGCATGTGATTTCAGAGATGATCCGTCAGCAAGGCCCGCGCGTGACCCGCCTGGCCCGCGGCGTACCCGCAGGCAGCGAGCTGGAATACGTGGATCTGGGCACCATCGCCCACGCCTTGGTCGACCGACGCTGAGCACGGCCGTATTCGGTTAGGCCTGACCCAGCGTGTGCAGGGCATGACCGCACACTACCCGCTGTCCATTACGTGAAAACCCGCTCGGGATCAATCCCGATGCGCCATTCCAAGTCTTTACCTATGCTGGTGTCATCGAATTTCCGATGTTCACAGAGGGCTGCGCGTGACGGGCGTCAATGCAGGGCGACGAAAACTTTGGCTGTCCGCGCTGGGAGCTTGGGCTGGTGCCTCTGCGTCCTGGGCGGCGGTTGAGCCCCTGCGCAGTGTGCAGCGCGTCACCATCGCCTTGGCAGCCCGGCAAAGCCTCTACCATTTGCCGCTGACCCTGGCTGAGCAATTGGGCTATTTCCGGCAGGCGGGGATTTCGGTGGCCTGGTCCACCCATGAGTCTGGTGCCAAGGCGCTGGCCAGTGCCCTGCAGGGGCAGGCGGATGTGGTGGCTGGCGCGTTTGACCATTTGTTTGGCTTGCACGCCAGGGGGCTCAATTACCAGGCTTTTGTACAGATGGGCAGAACCCCTCAGCTCAGTTTGGGGGTGGCGGCGCGGCTGGATTTGCCGTCTGTGATGGCGCTCAAGGGCGCCCGTTTTGGGGTGAGCGCGCTGGACTCCAGTACCCATTGGTTAACTTGTCAGTGGCTCATTCAGAATGGCCTGCTGCCGGAGGACGTGGTGTTTGTTGAGGTGGGCTCTTCTGGTGCGGTGGCAGAAGCCTTGCGCAGTGGCATCGTGGATGTCTTGTGCAACCCTGATCCGATCATGTTTGTGCTGGAACACAAAAATGACATCCGTTTGCTCGCTGAAGCGCGTACGCTGATGTCTACGCGCAAGCTGATGGGCGGACTGGTTCCGGGTGGATGCTTGTTTGCAAAAGCCGATTTTTTACAACGTCAACCCGAACTTGTGCAGGCATTGAGTGATGCCGTTGTGCATGCGCTCAAATGGTTGCAAACGGCAGGCGTGACGGATATTTTGAAGACCGTACCAGCCATTCACTGGATGGGGGACCGGGCGGTTTATCTGGGCGCTTTCGAGAAGTTGCGTGAGTCGTATGCACTGGATGGCGTGATGGGCTCGGAAGATGTGACCAACGCCTGGCGCGCGCACGTGCGGTTGCCAGGCCGTATCCACAGCACGCGCCTGTCTGTGGCGCAGACTTACACCAACAGTTTTGCCTTGAAATCGAAAAAGCGGTTTCTTGCCTGATCAAAACGCTTTGAGGCGAAGTGTTCAGGCAACTGCTGACTCAGCGTTTGGACTTGTTGGTCTTTTTGCGCGCAGCCAGTTGCTTGGTGCTGGCAGACTTCTCGGAAGGGGTTCGGGCGACCCGTCGAGATGCTTGTGAGGGCACGAGAATCGTCAGGGTTTGACCGGCACTCACCCGGGCATTGGCTTTGAGTTTGTTCCAGGCAGCCATATTGGCTTCGGACACGCCATGCCTGGCGGCGAGGCTGGCCAAGGAGTCGCCTTTGCGTGCGGTGACCGTCACCCTTCTGAGCACCACTTCCGGAGCCAAGCCCAGCTGACCGTTGTCTGCCAGGTGCTCGGTCACATCGCTGTCCAGTTTGCCTTTTCGATGGACCAGCAAAGTGGAGCCCGCCGTGACCATCATCCTGGGCGGGATACCATTGACCGTACGCAGTTGCTCGACAGGCATGTCCAGCTGCTTGGCCACGTCCTCGGGCTTCATGGTACGAGGGGCTTGCCAAGCGGTCCATGTGGCCAGGGGGCGGTTGGTATGAGCCTGCAGGTTGCGTTCAAAAGTTTTCGCGTTGTCCCAAGGCAGCAGGATTTGGGGCGTGCCCGCCGCCAGGATGACGGGGCGGTTCACCGAAGGGTTGAGGGCTTTGAAGTCTTGTTCGCTCACCGCTGCAATCTTGACGGCCACGGCCACGTCGATGTCCCGCTCAATGGGCACACTTTTGAAATAAGGGTGGTTTTGAATCAGCGGCAACTGGGTGTTGAAAGCCTCGGGCTGGGCAATGATGTTTTTGACCGCTTGCAACTTGGGCACGTAGTACCGGGTTTCATTGGGCATGTTCAGGTCGCTGTAGGTCAGTGGCTTGCCTTGTGCCTTGTTGCGGGCCAGCGCACGCCCCACGCTGCCTTCACCCCAGTTGTAGGCGGCCAGCGCCAGATGCCAATCGCCGAACATGCCATACAGCTTTTGCAAGTAATCGAGCGCTGCGCGGGTCGATTCCAGCACGTCCCGTCGGTCGTCCCGGAACAGGTTTTGCTTGAGGTCAAAGTACTTGCCGGTCGCCGGCATGAACTGCCACATGCCTGCCGCTTTGGCACTGGAAACCGCTTGAGGGTTGAAGGCCGATTCGATGAACGGCAGCAGCGCCAGCTCCGTGGGCATTTTTCGCCGCTCCAGCTCTTCCACCACATGGAACAGGTAGGGGCGTGAGCGTTCGGTCATGCGCAGCATGTAGTCGGGGCGGCTTGAATACCATTGCTCCCGGTTGCGCACCAGATCACTGTCCAGATCGGGCATGGCAAAACCGCGCCGAATGCGTTCCCAGACATCGGTGGGGGGCGTCAAGCCCAATTGCCCTTGGGGCTTGAGGATCACCGGCGTTTCCGAGTTGGCGAAGGTGGTTTTTTCGGCGGCCGATCCTGAATCATTCGGGACCGGGGTGGCAGATTTTGGCGCCTCTGTGGGTGTGGCCCCTGTTGGTATGGATGACGGTGCTGTGGCGCAAGCGCCCAGCAACAAACTCAAGCCCAGACAGACGGCAGTGGACCAGTACCTGATGGCACCCGGTACAACCATTGCACTCTGGGAGGTGTGGGGGACTAGAGCATTCTTCAAAATTCGTTCTTCCATGCGCGAAGTGCGGCAAATGTCGTGACATCGTCCAGGGCTTGGGGGGCGCGTTGACGCACAGCCTGGCACACGCCGCTGCTGCGGCTGCGTAAAAAGGGGTTGATCGCCCGCTCGGTGGACAGAGGCACGGGCAAGGTGGGTAGGTTTTGTTGGCGCAGGGCGGAGCAGGCTTGGGCGTAGCGTTGCAGATCCTGGTTGTCTGGGTCCACGGCCAGGGCGAACCTGAGGTTGGACAGCGTGTACTCGTGGGCGCAGCACACGCGGGTGTCACCCGGCAAGGCGGCCAGACGGTCGAGGGAGTCGAGCATTTGGGCAGGTGTGCCTTCGAACAGTCGACCGCAGCCGCCGGAAAAAAGGGTGTCGCCGCTGAACAAAATCGGGGATTGCCCGTCAGGTTGAGTCCAAAAGGCGATGTGCCCCAGGGTATGCCCCGGCACCTCGTGCACTGCCAGGCTCAAGCCCTGCCATTTCAGGCACTCGCCTTGTTGAAGGCCGCGTGCGTCAACCGGCATTTTTTCGAGGGCAGGACCGACCACCTGTGCCCCCGTTCTGGCCACCAGCTCGGGCAAGCCGCCTGTGTGGTCTGCGTGGTGGTGGGTGACTAGAATCAAGTCCAGCTGTACATCAGGGTGCTTTGCCAACCAGGCCAGCACAGGCGCACTGTCCCCGGGGTCCACCACCAAGGCGTGCTGGTCGTTGTGCAACAACCAGATGTAGTTGTCTGAAAATGCGGGCAGTGCTGTGAGATTCATGGAGCGTCAGATTATAGAAAGCAAGTACTCCAGTGATGCTTGGCTGAGTCCTCTGGGGCCGTCGGCGGCGTCGCGCTTGCTGGCTTGGGAGCAGCAACAGTCCGATGCCCTGTTGGCCGATGTGTTTGGCTACCACGCCGTTCAGTTGGGCTGGCCAGCGCTGCAGGCGCTGCGCAGCAACCGCATGCCGCACCGCTGGCTGGTCCGGGCCGAATTCGAGCCGGATCTGAGCGAGCAAGGTCCGGATGTACAGGCCTCCCCCGATGTGTGTCTGGACAGCCGGGCCTGGCCCTGGCCTGCGGACAGTCTGGATTTGGTCGTTTTGCCCCACACCCTGGAGCGTTCTGCCGATCCACACGCCTGTTTGCGCGAGGTTGAACGTGTGCTGATCCCCGAGGGGCAAGTGCTCATCACCGGCCTCAACCCCTGGAGCCTGTGGGGTCTGCAGCAAACGCGCCAGCAACGCAGGGCGGCGTCTGACGCGGCATTGCCCGCCAACTTGATCGGCTATCGGCGCTTGCGTGACTGGTTGCGTTTGTTGGGCTTTGAGGTCCAGGTCAGTCGTTTCGGTGGGTGGACGCCCGCTTTGGGCAGCGAGCGCTGGATGCGGCGCTTGCAATGGATGGATCCTTTGGGCGAACGCTGGTGGCCGATTTTCGGGGGTGTTTACCTGTTGATGGCCACCAAAAGGGTGCCTGGTGGGCGACTGGTCTCGGGGCGTCGTTGGCGCACGGTACGATCATCTGCTTCCGCCACGGTGCCATTGGCCCGTTCTGATACGTTCATGGGCTCAGCTGTAGCCCCGAAAGACAGTGTTGACTCACGTTGAAATTCACACCGATGGCGCCTGCAAGGGCAATCCCGGACCTGGTGGCTGGGGCGTTCGCCTGCAGTCTGGCCAGCATGTTCAAGAGTTGTTTGGCGGCGAGCTGAACACCACCAACAACCGGATGGAGATGACCGCCGTCATTGAGGGTCTGTTGGCCCTCAAGCGACCTTGCCAGGTCACGCTGTACTTGGACAGCGAGTACGTGCGCAAAGGCATCACCGAATGGATTCATGGCTGGAAGGCCCGTGGCTGGCGCACGGCGGCCAAGCAACCGGTCAAGAACGCCGATTTGTGGCAAAAACTGGACACGGTGGTGTCCTCTTCGGGACACCAGATCGACTGGCGCTGGGTGAAGGGCCACAACGGCGATCCCGGGAATGAACGGGCCGACGCCCTCGCCAACCAAGGCGTAGAGAAGGCTTTGGGCCGCTGACGTCTTGGCTGAGGCCGTGGCCGTCCCCCGGCCAGGTCAAAGCGCCACCTGAAATACGTTGCCTCTACGTGTTTTGCCCATTGGGCGAAGCGATTGCCGCTGTTACATTCTGGCAGTCTTGGTGAATTTAACCTGAGAGAACTCTGAATGGCTTACAAGAAGAAATATGCCGTGATGGCTTTGGTGGGCGTCGGCATGGCCTCCGGCGCAGCTTGGTGGTTCCAAAACAAAAACAGCACAGCGCCCGAAGCATCCAAACCCGCCGCCACGGCCGCAGGGCCAGCCAGAGCGCCTGCAGTGGAGGTGGCCAAGGTCGACACCATGACCTTGATCGATGAAACCCAGGCTGTGGGCAGCCTGCGCTCGCGCCAAGGCGTGATGCTCCGGCCTGAAGTGGGCGGGCGTGTCAAAAGCATCTTTTTCACGGACGGCCAGCGTGTGCGCAAAGGTCAGTTGATGGTGCAGTTTGAAGATCAGCTCCAATCGGCACAAGTCGCTCAGGCCAAGGCCGAGTTGTCGATTGCCGAGGCCAACCACAAGCGCAACCAGGAACTGGTCACCCAGAACTTCATCAGCAAGCGCTCTCTTGACGAGAGCGGTGCCGCGTTGGAGGTTGCGCGGGCCAAGCTGGCGCTGGCCGATGCCACGCTGCAGCGGTTGAAGGTGCTGGCCCCGTTTGACGGCATCACCGGCCTCAGGCAGGTCAACGTGGGCGATTACCTCAAGGATGGTGCCGACATCGTGAACGTCGAAGACATCGATGCCGTGCTGCTTGACTTCCGTTTGCCCGAGCGCTTTCAGGCCAAAATCCGCGCGGGCCAAAAAGCCCAGCTGACGGTGGATGCTTTGCCGGGTCGCCCGTTCTCTGCGGTTGTGCAAGCGGTTGATCCCCTGATCGAGGCCAATGGCCGCTCGGTCGGGGTCAGGGGTTGCATCGACAACCGCCAGCAGCAATTGCGCCCAGGCATGTTTGCACGGGTCAATGCGGTATTTGGTTCGCGCGAAAACGCACTCGTGATTCCCGAAGAAGCCATCATCCCGCAAGGCGGACGCACCTTCGTGGTCAAGGTGGTGGCGGGTGACAAGCCGGATGTTCAGGTGTCCGAGCGTGTGGCCGTCAAGGTCGGTTTGCGTCAGCCCGGCAAAGTCGAGATTCTGGAGGGTTTGGCTGCCGGCGACACCGTGGTGACTGCAGGCCATCAACGTTTGCAAAAAGACGGCACGGCTGTGCGTGTGGTGGACTTGTCCCAGCCTGCTGGCGCGCGACCTGCAGGCGGTCCCCCACCAGCGGGAGCGCCTGCAGGGGCCGCTTCTGCTGCGCCCGCCGCCAAGCCCGCGCCATCGGCCAAGCCTGCGGCCCCATCGGGCCCCAACCCTTGCCTGAGGGGTGCAGATGCAGCTCGCTGAAACCTCCATCCGGCGGCCTGTGCTGGCCGTCGTCATGTCGCTGCTGATTTTGCTCATTGGTTCGGTCAGTTTCAAAAGCCTGTCGCTGCGCGAGTATCCCAAGATCGACGAGCCGACCGTCACGGTGACCACCCGTTATGTGGGGGCATCGGCCGAGGTGGTCGAGTCGCAGGTCACCAAACCCCTGGAAGACTCGATTGCGGGCATTGACGCCGTGGATGTCATCACCTCCATCAGTCGTGCTGAGCAATCACAGATCACCGTGCGCTTCCGTCTGGAGAAGGATGCAGACACCGCCGCTGCCGAGGTGCGTGACCGCACTTCGCGTGTGCGCAACCGCTTGCCCCAGGCCATCGAAGAGCCTGTGATCGCCAAGGTCGAAGCCGATGCCTTTCCGGTGATCTGGCTGGCTTTTTCCAGCGACACCCTGGACGCCTTGCAGATCAATGACCTGGTCAATCGGGTGGTGAAGCCGCGACTGCAAACCGTGACGGGCGTGGCCGACGTGCGCATTTACGGTGAGCGCAAATACGCCATGCTGGTCTCGCTGGACCATGCCCGCCTGTCGTCCTACAAGCTCACGCCGCAAGACGTCGAGGACGCTATCCGCCGCAGCAACCTGGAGTTGCCAGCGGGCCGTATCGAGTCAAACAACCGCGAATTCAGTGTGTCATCGCAGACCGATTTGGCCCGCCCGGGTCAGTTTGGCGACATCGTGATTCGCAACGTGAATGGTTTTTCCGTCAAGCTGCGTGATGTGGCGCAAATCAAGGAAGACGCGGCGAATGACCGCAGCCTGGTGCGCCTGAATGGCCAACCTGCGATTTCGGCAGGTGTGATCCGTCAGGCCACCGCGAATCCACTTGAATTGTCCAAAGGCGTTCGCGACATGATTCCCCGTCTCAAGGCTGACTTGCCGGGGGACATGACAATCAATGTGGCCAACGACAACTCGGTGTTCATTGACCGTTCGATCAAAAACGTCTTCCAGACCATTGTTGAAGCGGTGGTGCTGGTCGCGTTGGTGATTTTTGTGTTCCTGCGCACCATTCGCGCGTCCATCATCCCCATCATCACCATCCCGGTCAGTTTGATCGGTGCGTTTGCCATGATGGCTTTGGCAGGCTTCACCATCAACACCCTGACTTTGCTGGCGCTGGTGCTGGCCATCGGTCTGGTGGTGGACGATGCGATCGTGGTGCTGGAAAACATTTACCGCCACATCGAAGAAGGGCTGGACCCATTTTCTGCAGCCATCAAGGGCGTGCGCGAAATCAGCTTTGCCGTGGTCGCCATGACCATGACGCTGGCAGCGGTGTTTGCGCCCTTGGCTTTTACACCTGGGCGCACCGGCAAGTTGTTTGGCGAGTTTGCCTTGGCGCTGGCAGGTGCGGTGGTGGTGTCCGGCTTTGTGGCGCTGACCTTGTCGCCGATGCTCAGTTCCAAACTGCTGCGCCACAACCCCAATCCGAGTTGGTTTGACCGCAGCATGGAGCGCTGGCTGACGGCGCTGTCCACCGGCTACGAAAACCTGTTGCGCGTGATCCTGACGCGTGCCCGCTGGGCGGTGGTGCTGGTGATGGTCGGCTCGGGGGTGGGTATTGCCCTGATTTACCCGACCATGAAGCAGGAACTCGCGCCGCTGGAAGATCGCGGCACGATTTTGGCGACGGTCAACGCCCCGGATGGCTCTACCCTGGCCTATACCGACCGCTACGCCCGCTCGCTTGAAAAGTTTGGTCAGGCCTACCCGGAGTTCGACCGCATTTTTGCCAACATGGGCAACCCCACGGTGGGACAAGGGTCGGTGGTTTACCGCGCAGTGGATTGGGACGAGCGAAAGCGCACCACGCTGGAGATCGCTCGTGAGCTGGGAGCCAAATTCAACAGCCTGCCGGGGGTGAACGCGTTCCCGATCACGCCGCCTTCTTTGGGGCAGGGCTTCCGTGAGCGGCCTTTGAATTTCGTGATCCAGACGTCTGACAGCTACCAGAATCTGAACCTGATCACGCGCCAAATGATGGATGAGATCGCCAAAAACCCTGGCATTTTGTCACCCGATGTGGACTTGCGCCTGAACAAACCTGAACTGCGCATCGAGGTGGACCGCGTCAAGGCGGCAGAGTTGGGGGTGAGCGTCGAGGTGGTGGCCAAAACCATTGAGACCATGTTGGGAGGTCGGGTCGTCACACGTTACAAGCGTGATGCCGAGCAGTACGACGTGATCGTGCAAACCTTGTCCTCCAGCCGCAACACGCCGGATGACATTGACGTGATCCAGGTGCGCGGACGCAACGACACCATGATCCCCTTGTCCAGTTTGGTGAAAGTGCGCGAGAGCGTGTCCCCGCGCGAGCTGAACCACTTTGGTCAGCGCCGCTCGGTGTCGATCACGGCCAACCTCGCACCTGATTATTCGTTGGGTGAAGCCTTGAAGTTCATGGACGAGACCGCTGCCAAGGTTTTGAAGCCTGGCTACACCACCGAGCTGAACGGCACCTCGCGCGAATTCAAGAGCTCGCAAGGCGCTTTGGTGATTGTGTTTGTGCTGGCGCTGTTTTTCATCTTCTTGGTGTTGGCGGCGCAGTTCGAAAGCTTTATTGACCCGTTTGTGATCATGCTGTCGGTGCCGCTGTCCATGATCGGGGCTTTGTTGGCACTCAAATTCACGGGGGGATCGCTCAACGTGTATTCGCAAATCGGCTTGATCACGCTGGTGGGCCTGATCACCAAACACGGCATTTTGATCGTCGAGTTCACCAACCAGCTGCGCGAGCAAGGTCTGGCCACCCAAGAGGCGCTGATCAAGGCTTCAGGTCAGCGCTTGCGCCCGATTTTGATGACCACGGGGGCCATGGTGCTGGGGGCGGTGCCGCTGGCGTTGGCCACCGGTGCAGGCGCTGAGAGCCGCACACAAAGTGGCTGGGCCGGTGTGGGCGGCATGAGCCTAGGTACTTTGTTGGCTATCTTTGTGGTGCCGACCATGTACTCCTTGCTGGCCCGCAAGGCCGTGCCCGGTCCCAACAAAGCCGTGGCGCACGATGAACCCGTGGCAGCAGGGCACTCCGGGGGGCATTGAGGTCCCGATGCTTCCAATCAAAAGGGCTGCATGTGCAGCCCTTTTGATTTGTTCCTGCAAGATCAGCCGCTTGAATGCGGGCGGGCCATTGTGCAAGCCTGCCTGCGGCCGAATGCCTGCTGTGGCTCAGCGCAGGTTCGCGAGCAGAGGCTTGCTCCCACAGGGAGTTCAGTTCGTGGTGCGCATCAAAGGTGCCCGTCAAACACCATCACGTCTACCTCGTCGCCTACGGCCACATTGCCTTGGGCATGGCTCAATACGATCAGGCCGTTGGCCTGCACCATGGAGCTGAGCACGCCCGAGCCCTGGTTGCC
>JACCDG010117034.1_pt1 | contig 11908 bp, 15 predicted proteins | sample 7442471 | NCBI WGS metagenome assembly JACCDG01 (sample SAMN15323444, study PRJNA562643) | freshwater metagenome | isolation source: river surface water | place: USA:Blue River Watershed | collected 2017-08-17
GGGCGTTGATGAGGGCGGGGCGGGGAGCCTCTTTGCAAATCGGGGTTAATTTTTTTCCCTATAGCGCAATTCTTTATAAAGTATTTAATAGAAAAATCCCCAAGCCGTTGTTGACTTGGGGATTCTCTTTTTACTTAATTAATACAGACTTCTCATATTCCGTAAACCAATCCCATAGAACATCTGTTAACGGGAACGTAGAGGATGTATCAACTAGATTTTTACCATTCAACTTATGCCATCGTGAACTTAAATTGTGGTATTTTTCTATTGTTAGTTGTTTTACCTTTACGGTACTACCATCGTTGAGATATTTAACCGCACCGTTTTCCTCATCCGTTACATTTACTACTTGTCGGCAAGTTAGAAACACTTGCTTAAAAAGATAGTAGTTGGTTAATACATCTCTATTACATTGATATGCCGCACGGAATACCATTCGTGGTGACAACCAATGGTCCTGCGTAGGTTTGAGTTTATCGTATACCCTATCACGATATGCTTGGTCGGAATACCATCCAGTATCCTCTTTACCTGAGTCACCGACAAAGTTGTAAAACGTTGTAGCTAACTTTGTAACCCAATCAGGATCGTTGGTGCATTCAGGAAGTCGTAACTGGATACAATCGAATGTCCATCTACTTAGTTCTATCGGGGACGGCATATTAGATACTCCGTACCTTCGGCATTCTGCCCGTTTTCCGATACTCTTCGTTTTCCTCAACCGTCTGGGGAAGTGGGACGATTTCAAGGTTCAACTTACCCTCGTCATCAAGTTCCACAATCTTACGTGCCCACATAACCATATCGGACATCATATGATTTACCTTATATGACCGAATGGAATCCAACGGAGCATGCTCAATGCTGAACTCAGCGTAGATTCGAACGGGACTACCATCGTATCCAGGATCGCTGACCGTGGCGAAGAAGGGAGAATGGAGTCCGACCACACGCCAATCATAGTCACTATCTGCAACCTTTTCGGTTCCGTTCGGAGGGACAGTACCACCCTTGAATAACGGTGCAGTAATTCCCTTATCACCCTCAACAAGAATTACATTCTTTGGAACACCATATGTCTGAATGTGTTCATCAATAAAATTTTTCTTGTCCGCAACCTTCTCAATCCATTCAACCTTGTGACCAACCCCCGCACGAACCTTTGTAAGAATCTTCTTACCACGATTACTTTGAATCTTTCGGATACCAGAACAACGCATAGCGTCCATAATAGATTCATCGTCGCTGAGAAGAATACCATCATTAATTTTTTTAGTAATTGTCTTAATAATATCATCATCACTTGACTGCTTCTTAAACCAAGTGAAGGTCGTGTCCTGCTCATTTTCCCAAAGCTGTGCGTAAGTGATGGCGAGGTCCATATACTGCGTGTCAGTGAGATGTGCGTAGATAGTGGGCTTAGGAATAATCTCAACAACCATCGCAGAAAACAGCGTGTCATCAATTGTGTCCTTGCCAACCTTCTTTAAACTCTCGTACCGATCTTTCCACGCACGAAGGCGGTGCATGCCCCACAGAGGACTATACGTACCGTCTGCGTTCACCATTACAGCGGGAATAAGATTACCTGGCAGTTGCTCAGGAATGTATTCTCCATTATCCATAGCTCGTCGAGCAGCCTTTAGGTTGTCCATATCGTAACCATTGGTACGAACAGGATTCTTACCAAGACCATCAACCTCCGCAATATCTGTGAGCTTGATACGGCGGAACGGGTCAGTATCTACTGCCTTTACAAGTAGATTGGATGGGAACTTCGCGGGAACACCGTTGAACGTTACATAATTCTTCTTCATATATTTTCCTCCCCTCGTTTGCGTTAATCGCTGAGGTATTGGAATTTTGTAATGTTTACAAGGATATCGGAAGTGATACCGATGAACATTACACATTAAATATACTATATTACTTTCACGTTGTCAAGTACCCCAAAAATATCGTTGGGTATTAAATAATTTTTATTAGTTTATCCCCTTCATTATACTCCCGTACCTCACCAATCACTACGGCGGTGGGGACATACGTAATATATTGTTTCACCATATCACGGGGAACACATACCAACAATCCCCCCGATGTTTGCGGGTCGGTTAATAACCATTTAAACTTTTCAATTAAATCACTCCAATCCACTTTATCTTCTAACCATTTCAAGTTTCGCTTTCCCCCACCCGTAATAAACGCATCCGTATTCAAGAACTCCACTACCCCAGGTAAGATAGGAATATCATACGTGGTATGAAAATTAATACAGAGTTGGACGTTACTGGCGCGGGCGATGTGGGAGGCGTGACCTAGTAATCCAAATCCTGTGATGTCGGTAGCACATTTAAACCCTAGTTGAACTGCCCATTTTGAGGCATTATCATTCAAGGTAATCATACTTTCGTACATCGTATCAAGATACTCAGGGATCAAAACACCCCGTTTTGCTGCTGTCGAAAGTATACCTGTACCTAATTTCTTCGTTAGCACCAACACATCACCAACCTCTGCTCCCTTATTCGACAGAATCTTATCGGGGTGAACCGTACCCGTGACCGACAATCCATATTTCGGTTCCTCATCAATCACCGTATGCCCACCCACCAGTTTAGCTCCCGCCGCGTGAACGGCGTCTTGACCACCACGGAGAATCTCAGTTAAGACTTCCAAGGGTAGTGACTTTTCTGGAAATGCGACCACGTTCATTGCCGTGATGGGAGTACCACCCATCGCATACACATCGGACAATGCATTGGTGGCTGCGACTCGACCGAATCGGTACGGGTCATCCATAATAGGAGCAAAGAAATCCACGGTCTGGACGATGGCTAGGTCATCAGTTAATTTATAGACCGCCGCATCGTCAAAGGTTTCCCGCCCCACTAGAAGTCTTGGGTCACTATCTTTTGGAAGTGAGGAAAGGGCCGTGGAGAGTTCTCCAGGCCCCATCTTTGATGCACATCCTGCGCACTTTGCATATTCTGTTAGTTTAATCATATTTTGCGTCCTTGGGTTGACACTATCAATTATAATGTAAAGAAAAACCCCGAACCTGTCAAGGGTCGGGGTTAAATAATTGTTATTAAGGATTATTTAGTATTCTCTGAACTCTTTCTCTAAAATCTTTTCGAGCGTCAAGTAACTGTCTTTTTTGTTTATCGGTTAGTTCATCCCAACGTGGACGTACAGGTGCCATCTCTAAACGGGATGGACGACGAACATTCCGTGGTCTGCGATTATTGAATTGTAATTCAAACTCAATTGATGGGCGACAATCCCAACGGTCCCAGCCACCTAATGAACAAGGACGATTCATTCTATTCCAAGTATCCAAAAAGATGGGAGGATTTACAGGTCTGACCATCGGCGGTCTATCTATAGGACGTTGTGGTTCTGGCCGTGGTTCTGCTTGTCGAGGGGGTTCATTTTTACGTTGTTCTTGTGTGGGCGGTTGAACTCGTACAGGTTCAGGACGTTCCACACGTTGTTCTCTACGTTCTTCTCCACGTTGTGGTTCACGAACCTCTTGTGCTTTAACAATAGTTGTGACTAACATTAAACTAATTAATAATCTCATAGTTTCTCCTTTTTATGGTCTTGGACAACCGATTGCCATACATACCACTCGACGATGACTTTCAATCCATTCCCGTTGCGCTGGGGTATAGACCTTAAAGATATCATCGTGTAATTTCTTAACGGCTGGACGTAAGGCGTCTTGAATTACTCGACCTTCTCGTAAAATAGCAAATACTTCTTCACGAGTTGCTCCACCTTCCCGTGCATCACGTGCCCGTTGGAAGATTACCTTCAACGCATCTAAATTAGTTTTGTTTGACGTTACGAATGATTGACGTAATGCTTTAATACTATCAATTTGAACTTGCGACAACTTTAAACTATCTGGAAATGGTCGTAGTCCTGTTCTTCCGTCAAATGGACGGCGGGAAGTTTGGGTTCCCATCGTTCCTTCTAATGCGGAACCTTCTTCACCAAATATCACCAACGCATAGTCATCAGCTGTGGTTTGTGGTGCGGTTGGGGACTCTATACATGCTCCCATCAATACAACCATAATTAATAACAAATACTTTTTCATAGTTTCTCCTATGACGAAGGTATATACGTTAGACGTTTAAAAACCGAATTTGTTAATTTGTTTGAATTAATTTAAACGCTAGTGAGGTTCTGAGGTCTTTTGTCCATTTATTTGGCCCCATACCCCTATGCCAAATATGAGCATCAAAAATTACCGCTGTGTTTGTGAACGGGTACACGTGATATAGTTCTCCGTTGTTTTGAATAAATTGTGTTTCACCACCATATTCATATACTTCAAGTGGGTCTAACTTTGTAGGATAATATAAAAAAGTATATGCTTTTATGTTGGGGTCGTTGTGGTCAATATGAAATACTCCGTCTTGACCAAATGATTGTCCATTGGCATATATGCGGTCAACCTGATATCGGTTGCCAGTTAGTTCTTCGATTCGTCGGAGAAGTTCGGTGTTATAAAATATTTCTTCTTCCAGTCCCCATAACGACCAGCACAATATACCTTTGTCCGCTTCATGTGCTGCCCAGTTGTCGAAACTCCATCTACGTTGATTTAATGTGTCAAGTATCTTTCTATGCTGTTCTGCCGTAAAAACTTCATTAAATTTTTGGAGATATTTTCCACCGAAATTCATAAAAACCTCATAATAAAAAACATTTTAAGACAAATTAATCAGTTCTAATATAAATGTCAAGTCCCTTCTATACTTATATATATCAACTAAAACACCTAATTGGAGATAGGTATGTTACTCAAAGTCGGTTCAAAAGGTGAAGATGTAAAGAAATTACAAGAAAAGCTCGGCTTGACCGCCGATGGTTCCTTTGGTCCTGGCACTGAGAAAGCTGTCAAAGAGTGGCAAGCTAAGAATGGATTACCAGCAGATGGTGTTGTAGGTGATGCAACTTGGGGTAAATTGGTTGGTGCAGCCGAAGTTAAGTCTGTTCCTGTTGTCCCATCAGGTGGTTCTATGGACATCGGTAAGTTAAAGGGACACGTACCTGACGCAGTTATCGCACAACTTCCAGAGGTAATGGAAAAATTTCAAATCAACACTCCGGTTCGTATTGCTCACTTCCTTTCACAATGTGGACACGAATCTGGTAATTTCAAGGTCGTAAATGAAAACTTGAATTATGGAGCAAAGGGATTATTAGGATTATTCAAGAAGTATTTCCCAACCGAAGCTAAGGCAGTAGAATACGAACGCAAACCAGAAAAGATTGCAAATCTTATCTACGGTGGACGTATGGGAAATGGTCCAGAAGCAAGTGGGGAGGGATATAAGTTCCGTGGTCGTGGATATATTCAACTCACTGGTAAGGACAATTATTCCGCATTTGATAAGGTAGTTGCGGAAGATATCGTAGCAAATCCAGACCTCGTAGCAACGAAGTATCCATTATTATCAGCAGCATGGTATTGGAATTCTCGTAAGATTAACGCAGTATGTGACCAAGGTGCAACCGATGAAGTAGTCAAGAAGGTTACCAAATTGGTGAATGGTGGTGAAATTGGATTAGCAGATCGTCAAAAACATTTCAAGGAATTTCATTCTTTGTTGGCATAAACTAAATACGTATATAAAAGGTTATCTGGACGAACCAGGTTTCAGATTCTACAAATAATGTGGGTTCTATAACGGTCACTCAATTGTTTATTCAATTGTTACACAATGTCTTTATGAATTGTTCACGGAGTCGTTATGAAGCTCGCATTTTTTGTTGCCCTTATGGGAACATTGTGCATGAGTTCTATTACAGCACAAGCTCAAGAAAAATCCATCTTTGTCGAAAAGGTAACCAATTCGGTTGTAATTGGTCCTGTTGCTGGTAGTCGTGGGTTGGAATTCGGGGTCAAAAATATTCTTGAAGAATTTTTATTAGAAAAAGAATATGACCTCAATCCAAAATCACCAAACAGATTACAAGTAGAAATAATATTTTTAGATGTATTAACCACAAAAAAGAATGTCTCTGTGTTTCACTCTAACGCCGAAACGGTGGTAATTCGTATGCGTGGAACAATGGTTGTTAATGGTAAGAAGGGGAAACCCGTGGTTGTTGAGGAAAGTTCATCAGAAATTTCCATGTCTACTTTGTTAATTGACGAAGGCGGCAAATTCAACCAAACAAGCCTCTCCAACGCCTTAAAGAAATCTTGTGAGAGCTTGATTAACAAACTATCGGAGTAATATGAGAAAATTTTTAGCAGCATTGCTTCTATTATTACCAATTTTTAAAGTAGAAGCACAACCCGCACTATGGTGGGGAGCAAACACCATCACCACCGACATTAACGGTGGACCTATTGCCAAGAACGATACAATTTCTTTGGAAGTAAAGTTGAATCCCAACTTCTCTACCATTCGTTCTATATTTTTTGATTTTCAACATCAAAAAGATGCTATTCAGTTATTGGATATTCAACGTGGTGTAGGTATTCCTGCCGCAGCAAATTTCAGTTATCGCAACAACTATTACCCTAATTGTAAGTTTAACAGGAATGGTAACAACACTACAACAAATGGTTGGAACAATTATGTAAATGCAAATTACACTTGTAATTCATCTACTGTTCCATATCACGCTATCAACCGTATTATGGTGAACGTATCTAGTGCTGCTAATATGGAACACGCTACATACATCAAGTTACGATTCAAAGTCACCAATACTGATGCAGGGTTTCCGTATGATTCTGTGTACATGAACTTTGCCATAGGGTATGATGTAAATGGTGGTACGATGACCAACACGGAAAACGTAGGTGCTAAAGGTGTATGGATTCAACTTGCGCCAACTGCAAATAATCTTGTCGTGGGTGATGTCAAGCACAGTGCCAACACCGCAACAGGGTTAAAATCTACATTTCGTTTATCAGTAACCGATACATCAACACAACCTGTGGAGGTGACTAACGCGTTTGTTGGTGGTAACGGTGCATTTAGTTTTGCACAACAACTTACCACTAATACACCATATCGATTCCGATTGGCCATCCCAGGTGATAGTATGGCACCATTAAGTTTGGCAGCTACAACTATTTCTGATTACACAATGGCGGTTCAAGAATTCATCACACAAAATCTTGATAAGACCTATAAGAACAACAACATCAACAAAGGCATGAAGTATTGGGCAGCTGATGTAAATAATGATGGTACCTTTGAGGGTGGGGACTTACAAGTATTATTTAATGCCGTGACAGGTCTTGATACAATTATGGTGGCACCCGCACAATGTGGAGCAAATTGTTACTATTCACTTCCTGTGTTTATGGGATATGAATATGACAATATGCCATTAACTAATTGGAATAATATCATCAATAATAAAGTAGGTATTATCACACCAGGTCAGACTGAATGGGTTGTGTTAACCCCAAATGGATACTCGTCGGGTCAGAGTAAATTATTGATTGATATGAGACAGTTTCCAGCGGGAGTAACTCCAAGTTCAGTAACCGCAATCACTTTACTTGATGTGTATAGTGGACCAGTCACCTTTATGTCAAGTGATGCATCTTGGGCCATATACAAGGTACCTTCTAACTTTGTGAAGGCAACCAACGGGTCATCAGCATATAATGCAAGTATCAGAAACATCAACAATCAAAATGTGGATTGGGGTGTTTCTTCTACTGTAAACTTCACCAATAAAAACTTCAGTTCGATATTTGCGCGTAGCACTACAAGTGAACAAACTCTTGATATTCGTTACGCATTAAAGGGTGATGTTAATCTTTCACACTCATCATTAGTAAACGATCAACAAGGTGCAACTATTATGATGGGTAATCTGGTAGTACCAGATGGACGTAGTATTGATACCAAGCTAAGTAACGTAGTTGTAACTGGTGACACCATCACCATTCCATTTAATGTAGATACCAAAGGTATTGAATTGTCTGGATTACAATATGAATTAAAGTATGACCCAGCATTAGTTAAGTTTGATAAAATGTTTATTGATACACCAAGTTGGGTATCATTTGTACACCCAATGCCAGACGGAACCATTCGTTTTGGTGCACTGGATAAAGATTTAAAGAACCCATTAACAGGAGCAAATCTCACCCCATTCAAGTTACGTTTCGTAGCGTTGAAGGCTGGTGTAGACCTAAACACCTCTGTGGTTTTGACACAGGTTATGGATGCAGCAGACAATAAAGGTAATCAGGTTGGCATTAACCTTTCCTCTACTGTAATCCGTTTGGTCGGTATCAGTAACTTCCGATAGGAGCAATATGAAAAACTATTTACGATACGGGGTTATCACCCTTTTAGTAATTGGTTGCTACGACAATAATATTTTGAGTCCAGATATGAACAAACCACTTGATTTGGGGGTTGAATCAAAATCAACATTATTTAAGACACAACGAGTTATCACTACAGACGGTCGTGCAACGGTATTGATGGAAGTCACACCAGGTGCATTATATAGTCTACAACTTACTGGTATTGATGGTAAAATTTTTGCAGTACAAGGATTTACCGCAGAACGTGTCAGTACCCAAGTGGAACTTGATTATACAAAGATTAAAAATGGTTCCTACGACTTAAACCTACTGGATGTCTCTGGCAATATTGTCAAGATTCCAGTAATCATCAACAAACAATAGGAGAACGTTATGTCAGAAGAAAGTTCGGGTGGTGGGTTAAAGAACGCAATCATTGGTTTAGTAACCATTATTGTGACCGCAATCGCAGGTGTTATTGGTAAGCAATTGATGGGTGGTGACGAAGCAGCAACTACACCACCACCGGCAGCCGCACCAGTAATCAACCTCAATGTTGAAAATAACAACTCGGTAAAGGGTGGTTCAGGTGGTGCAGCAGTACCAGCCCCAGCACCAAAGAAGAAGGACGATTGGACAAAAGCAGAACCAAAGTGGTAAATCATTAATAATGACACAAGAAGAAATCAATGAGTATGCTTCCCGAGTAGAAGCAATGGCAAAAAAAGAACCTGCATATTTGGGTTGGGGATTTTTTTACCATAGGGAAGTAAAAAATATTAGACAAAAAAATGTTGATACGTATGCTGATATGGTTTTACAGATGGCAAAAACTTCAAAGTCAGCATACTAAAATTGTAGGTTTATTTAACGGAGATAATTATGGAAGAAAAACTAGATGAAGGTAGTAAGTTTCAAGAACTATTAAACAAAACGATGTCTCGCCGATGGAACATCACGGCAATTGTATTAACTACATTTTTATTTATTGCAGTTGGTATTTCTCTAGCAGTTCATGGTAATACTGTATTAGATCAGGAGTGGAAGGAAATTCTTCTTCTTATGTTAGGTGCATTTATCGGTTCATACGGTAAGATTATTGATTACTGGTTCTCAGACACCGATAAGGACAAGATGTTGGTACAAAAGATGGATGAAGAAGATGGTTCTTCACTCTCTAACACATTAGGTGGTTAATATGGATGCAAAACAAGTCCAACAAACTATTTTTAGTAAATTTTCACAAATCTTCAAAGATAGCAACCACTATAACGAAAAAACAATAATTGGTTTTATGTCATTTGCAGTAATGACCTTATACTCGTTGGTTGATATCGTAACTGGTGTGTACGGAATCAAGTTAGAAATTCACGAATTTGTATATAACTCATTTATGTATATTACCTTGGGGTCATTCGGTATTGCTGGACTTGAAAAGTTCTCACCTGCTACTGTCAAAAAGGTAGAGGCAGCTCACGAGGAGTAATATGAAAAAATTATTTTTGTTGTCATTGGTTCCAACACTTTTATCAGCACAAGTTGTTGGTTCAACCAAAACCGAAGAATACCGTGCATCCTTTGAAAAAAAGGTCAATATTGATTCATTGATGGACTATGACGGTCCAAAGATTCCAATTCAATTATTAAACATCGGTATCAACGAAGAAGTATTCGCAATGTATCCAGAACTCAAAGACAAGCGTGTTGGTCTTGGGGTTACCAATATCGTTGTAGAATACTTAGAAGAAACCAATCGCTTCACCTTTACGGAAGATAAGACAGAAATCAAGAACAGAATGGTGAAGCAGTTCCAAGCATCGCAATCGGGTATTACCGAAAATAAGTTAGATGGTCGTGGTAAGATTAAACTTGCAGAATACTTTGTATACATTGAAGTATATGATTTTTCAGTCAGTGAAGATGAAACCATCAATCTTAAAGATGGTGTTAAAAACAAGGTAGTTACCCGTCTTGGTTTACAAGTTAAGTTCGTTAACGCAGAAACTGGTGAATATTTTACTGGGTCTGGGTTGGGTGAAGCAAAGACAGTCCGTGAATTAACCCTTATGAACGACGATAACTTTGGTGAAATTAAATTCAATCAAAGCACCATCGGTACCAGTACCAAGAAAGCATTAGAAGATGCATCGGCAAAAATTGTTACCCGCATGGTCCGTAAAGGTATCTTTAAGTCATAATGAAATATTTTAAAAGTTCATTATTATTGTTGATGCTTGTAGCGTCCAGTTGTGGAAAAGCACAAGTAGTAGTACAAACTTGGGTTGACCCGTGTACCAACACCACACAGACTGCGACTTTTCCTATTGGCGGTCCAGGTGTGATGATTATGTATCGTGGTCAATCCAAGGTTTTTACTGCACAACAAGCACAAGCTGGTGAGGTGTTGGCGTGGATTAATCAAATTACTGTTAATGTTCCGTGTCCAGTAACCAGTAATCCCGTAGTAACGCAAGCTGCAACACAAGCGGCTACGCAAGCAGCAACTCAAGCCGCATCCGCGGCAGCAAGTGCAGCAGCATCATCTGCCGCATCTTCGGCAGCGTCAAGTGCGGCATCATCGGCAGCAAGTAGTGCAGCTTCAAGTGCTGCGGGTAGTGCGGCAACATCCGCAGCAACATCGGCAGCCCCGCCACCATCGGCATCCGCCGCTCCCGCGGCACCTGCACCATCATCAAGTAGTTCATCTACTCCTGCTCCAAGTAGTTCGTCATCAGAACCTGCACCAAGTAGTTCTAGTAGTGGGGGTGGTGGAGAATCAAAACCCGCAGAAACTAAAACTGAATCATCCTCATCAGAAACAAAATCAGAATCTTCTTCGGAATCTAAATCTGAATCCAAGTCAGAAGAAAGTAAGTCAGAATCTAAATCAGAAGAAAAATCTGAAGAAAAGAAAGAAGAGAAAAAGGAAGAAAAGAAGAGGGGTGAGGCACGGGTTAACCCATTAATGGTGGCATCAGACCTCACCACGGGTCAAAACCCCGATGGTAGTTTGTCTGCATTATTTACTACTGGTGTGTCACAATCTTCATTAGCAGGTGATAAGAGCTATGGAGCAACTGCGATAGTATGGTTGACGTTTGACCAAGGTGCAATAAGTGCAAACTATTCAAAGATGAAGTTTGACAAAGGAAAGTTAAAGTATATTGTGTCTTACGCAAATACTGCGGCATATCTCAAAGGTACGTGGATGAATATGTCGGGTGCCACGATTGTTAAACCTGACCCAAAGTGGGGTGTGATGGGCATTAGTGCGAACGTAATTTTATTAGCAATTCCAGCGGACTCTGGTAAGAGAAATGTGAGTTATGCTACGTCCGTTGCAGGATTTTGGATGCACAACCCAATACAAATAAATGAGCGTGCCACGTTATCTCCACAAATATTTATTATGGGAGCACCCGTATCCTATAATGATTTTACCAAGTTCACATTTAATAAAGAATTAAGTGCGATGGTTGGTAATTCAGTAGATTATAAAATTACCAAACGATTTGGTATGACGGGAGCGCATCGCGTGATGATACCATCAACAGGCAAACCGATGCACTTTATATTAGTAGGTTCACGAGTTACTTTATA
>JACCDG012023808.1_pt1 | contig 11907 bp, 22 predicted proteins | sample 7442471 | NCBI WGS metagenome assembly JACCDG01 (sample SAMN15323444, study PRJNA562643) | freshwater metagenome | isolation source: river surface water | place: USA:Blue River Watershed | collected 2017-08-17
ATGGGTAGGCTGGGGCAAGAGAGCGTTATATCCTGCCCTTGGTGACGTTCTGATCTTTCAACGCACTGGCGGGGGCCATGTTGGCATCTATGTGGGGGAGGATGATTCCTGCTTCCATGTTCTCGGCGGTAATCAGGGAAATACCGTATCCATTGTCAGAATTGCAAAGAACCGTCTTTTAGCGTCCCGCCGTTGTGATTGGAAGGTTGCACAACCGGATAATGTCCGTAAGATCGTTCTAGGGCCTCATGGCCCGATTTCGGAGGCTGAGGTATGAATATCAAGACTGCCATCGGGATGGCTGTGTTAGCGATTATATCAATTAGTTTTTTCTATATCCATATTCTGAAGCAGGATTTAAAACAGTTAAGGATCAAAAAGAATGTTGCCGAGGCTTCATTATCCATCTGCCAGAACGATAAAATATTAACTCAGGAGGTTTCCAATGATTTACAAGGCAAGATTCATAATCTTAATAAGCAGCTTGCTGACATTAAGCGGCTGCGCAACAATCCAGCCTGCGTGTCAATTACCGTCCCCCCCGGCCAACGTGATGCAGGAGCCGGACGCGGAGAGCCTTCTGGACAGGATGGAATCCGCGCTGAATGGCTTTACGACTACGCGGCAGAGGCCGAACAATACCGCCTCCAACTGATAGGGTGTCAGGATTTTGTTAAAAAGGCCTGGAACCGTGCGCCTTGATCCTCCAACAAACGACAACTCCCCATTTTCTCAATCCGCGGCGTGTGATAATTGCGGATTTAAGATGTTTTCGCTGGTCGAAAGATTCGATTGTGTTGAAGTTCTCTGCTCAAAATGCGGCGATGTTTATGCCGAGATTATTAAATAGGTGATTATCCCCTTGACGCAAGTACAGCAGTTTGATAGGATTGTTTCATTGGAGAGACAATCATGGCTGCTGCCGAAAAATTCACCGTTAAAGACTTCTTCGCTCGCTTCCCTACAGATGAAGCCTGCCTAGATCATATCATGGAAGTCCGATATGGCCTGCGACACACTTGCGGTAAATGCGGCGTTGTCGACAGCACTTTTCACAAGCTAACCGAGCGCAAGGCGTATGCCTGCGCTGCTTGCGGACATCACATCTATCCGTGCGCCGGAACAATATTCCAGGACAGCCGCACAAGCCTGCAAACGTGGTTTTATGCGATATATCTCTTTGTAACCACGCGCCACGGCGTTTCCGGTAAAGAATTGCAAAGAACCCTCGGCGTAACTTACAAATGCGCTTATCGCATGGGCCAGCAAATCCGCACGCTGATGGAAAAGGCAGACGGTTTTGCCATGTTGCAAGGGCATATAGAAGCCGATGAAACATATGTCGGGGGCTACCGTCCCGGAAAACGGGGCCGTGGCGCTGGCGGTAAAACCATTGTCATGGGTATGATGGAGCGCGATGGGCGACTGAAAACGGAAGTAATTCCGAACGTAAAAACCGCAACCTTGAAAGATGTTGTGAACCGTAATGTTGAGCGCGGCTCTATTGTCTCCACAGACGAGCTAATGAGCTATGGTTTACTCAACGGCGATGGGTACACTCACGGCACCGTGAAGCACGGCGCGAAAGAATACGCCCGTTACGATCAACGGCACGATGTAACGCATCATACAAATTCTGTAGAGGGCTTTTGGAGATTGTTTAAAAACGCTATCCGGTCAACGCATATTCACGTTTCAGATAAGCACATGCAGAAATATCTTGGGGAATTTACGTTCCGGGCAAATCACAGGGACAAGGTCAACGGGATGTTTGATCTTCTGATCGGGGCGATTTAATCACCCTCAGCAGCTCAGTGTATAAATCAGACTCGTTTACTGGGCCTATGCCGCGCCTTTCTTCCTGACGGATAAAATCCGCTAATCGGTTGGTTTCTGTGGCTTCTTTGAGTGTCAGCATTTTCACATAACGATTCCGTAAAATAAAGGCTTGTTAAACTTATTTTGGTACTCTAACATAGAAATGCACAATGGCGCGACCGGGATGGAACCGAATCTGTGCCATTGCTCCTTACCCTTATGGAAGGGGTAGGCATCGTCAGGCCCCGTTAGGGGCTATCCGATAATAAGCGGATGGTTTTCCAGACCATGCTTCCTCCAATCTTTTCAGGGTTAGGTTGGGCGCGGTTGATGTGACAGTCGGTGCGCCCGACAGCTTGAAACTTACTCATCAGCCGATTCCTCATCATCTTGAGGATCGGCTGAATTGTTATCAGTGGATTTTCCAACCTTGATATTGGGGTACCATGAGGTTAGCCCGTATGTGCCGTTCGGCAGCTTGTGGAATGTCAGGTATCGCTTTCTTAGAAGGGCGCGAATCCCAATAAGAGCCGTTTCCGCGTTTTTTGCTTCAAATTTATAACCGCCGGCAACCAAAGCATCATAGACCTCCCGCGGAGTCGCCGGGCCAAGCCCTTGTGCTTTACGCATTCCAAGGTATTCGCGAATCGCTGTCTGCTGTTTCTTGCCGTAGAACGTGTCATTTCCGATTTGGGAGGGAATAGGCGAAGACCTGTCCTGCGCCCCGGTGGATGATTGTGAATAAGCTGCCGGAATCCCGGCCTCTTCACACAGCATATTAATTGCATTCCGTATTTCGGCGGCCTTCCGCTCGGTCTCTTCCAGCCTCTTTTTCAAGGCATCTATAGCCGGGTTATAAACGCTGTCCATTACTTCTCCAAAACCACCGATATTTGCTCTAAGTCCCACACTACTACGAAAGGTTTGTGGTTACAATAGGGGCAAATATTTTTATACCCTAAATGACTCGTTTTGAAGGTACTTGCTTATAGGGGATAATCACCATTAAATAATAAAATCCCCGGCCATTTCATCGAGCAGGGTCATTTTATTTCCTCTTGATATAAAAATTTCCGACATATTTTTTCAGCGTACTTAATGGACATTCTGGCGGATTGTGACCAGTAGTTACCGCAATCAACTTTCCGTTTCTTGAAATCACAGGAGCGTCAACGCCAGTTGGCGGAATTCCGTAGGAGAAATGGATAACATCACCCTCTTTAACCACAGTGCCGTCTTCATCTTTAATTATCATTCCCCATGCCCCTTCTTCTGCGCAAATCTTCGATTAGCTCCTTCGATGAATGCGGTAATGTTACGGAGCATTCAGGACAATATTGCTCGGAATGAAAAGGGGCGGGGATAGAACCCTTTCCTCGACATACATGACAATCAGCATCTCCCTCCGCTTCCGGCTCGGCGGTCCGTCCGTTAATCACACACTTATACGCCCTCTCCACAGCCGCCTTGTGTTTCATTACAGCAGCCATCGGGTCGCCTTCCGTTTCGATAGCCTCGGCAATATCGGACAGGGCTATGAGCACGGATACCGGCTCGGCGGGTGCGGAGAATATTGAAGGCCCGTCAATATTACGCTTTGGATCATCTAGCCCCTTAGTGTAATCAACGCCATAAGGCCATAATCCGCAACGTATGCAGTGAGTAAACTGGGGGCTGTTGTCTGCTTCGCAGTTTTTGCATTTAACCAGATCACCCCCCACGCCAGCGGTTTTCGCCTCGAGGAGGGCTAAGGCGTCGCGGCCAACTTTGATGATGCAGTCATAGCCATGCTCAATATCGCCGGGTAATTCGCCATCCTCATTGCGTTCCATCTCAGATGTCAGTTTTTGCCGCGCTATATCTTCCAACGCCTCTCTGACGGCTTTGTTTGTGGGGGTCTGGGTCATGGCTTGATCTCTCCATTGTAAATTATGCTGCTTATCATCCAGTCGTAGCCGCAAAACTTGTTTGTTGCTTTTTCTCTGGGCTTTGCTTTACGGACAGTCACCCCGGCAACCCAACCATCACCAAAGGCATAGCTGTAATATTCTCTGATCGCCTTCGCTTTTTTCTCGGTGACAGTCTTTGCGACCGTGTATTTATTATCCGCGCCAAACCATTTATTGTTCCATGCGTTATTACTCGGCATGGATAGTTCAAAGATCAGCCTAACCATTTTCACCCCCAGCAGCGGCGATTGTGGCGGCGTGTTTTTCAAACAACATATGTTTTATTTCTGCCACCTGATCCAGAATGGGTTGATAAGGTTCGCAACCCTCGATCTCAATCCAGTCATCGTGCAAGGCTTCAAATGCAGGGCCAACGTCGGACAACATATTACCCAAATCCCTGACAGCCTCCCTCAACCGCGCATTCTCCCTCCCCAGCCGTTCGCATTCCGCGCAGGATTGAGTTTGACACAGATAGTGATTGAGGATGTTTAGGGCTTCGGATGCACGATGACCGATCACGTTTGTTGAAGTGATCTCCACGTTGCTTTCGCCCCATTCGAGAAACCGATTTTCATGAACCAAGGCGAATGTACCGGACGCATAAAATTCCAATACATCACGCACTATTTCTAGCGGGTGTTTTTCTGCGGTCATTTAATCACCTCATACCGTTTCAGTTTTGTGTTGTATTTTAATGCCGTTGGGAACATGACTTTATATTTTGCGATGTCATGGCTCGCCTGTGGCATGGATATTTTAAATTTATCCATTAGGTCTTTTCGATTGAATGGTGCTTTTCTCTTTGAGAGCCATTCCATTCTTTGCTGTTGCGCCCAGTTCATTTTATCACCTTAATTTCTGATCTTTTCGTTTCAGCTTCATGATTGATCCACGATCTTTCAAATTTAAAAAACCATACAAAATTTGCTACATGGAGTTCCCGGTTAGCCCCTTGCATTTTCTTTAATCCGAGAACCAGTCTAGGATCACGGCTCGTGGCCCAATTAAAAAGATCAGTATCCTTCTCAAAATCCAGATAAGCCTGTGTCAATTTATTATCGTTTGCTGGTTTCAGCATTCCCCGCCTCCATGCGCGATAAGAAGGGCGCGAATCGCATCTCTGTATTTAAACGCCCAACGTCCAAGCTCATCAATATCTGACCCTTCCGGCATTTCTTTCGCCGCCTCAGGGGTGACGATGGATTTGCGGACATAGGCGGTTTCATCTTCTGGTTCTCTATCGTTTAATACAAATGGACAAGGAGTCCATTTCATATCGTCCCATTCTCCATGACCGCCCTCGTTATAAGGGACGGCATAAATCACATCCGGCATCCCGGCATTCTCAGTCGTCATTGTTTTTCTCCTGATAGCCTGATTTGTTCGTTCTTCGCTTCAAAAGCACTCTTCAGAACATCATACCTATCAGGTCTATCTGATTTTATTATTTCCAGATCATTTGCATAGTCTACCTTCCATAGGTCGTATATCTGGGCCTGTGTGGTGCAAGATTTTATCCCGTCAATGATCTTCTGTGCCAGAATTCTTCCTGGGTCAGGAGCAACGGCGGCAGAACAGATACGCTTGAGACTCGCCCCAGTTTCCTCACTGAGTTGATCTGTTGATTTTAGTAGTTTTTTCAGAGGGCCTTCTCCGATTTCATTGATCCTAGCGGCTTTCTCTGACCAGTCCGGCTTTCCCTGTGCGCCTTCCGGAAGAATGATTCCGATGTCCATTTCAAAGAAATATTCATCTCCGCCAATTGGCTGGAATCCCAGCTTTATAGGCTCCCCGCCGGGGACTGGTTTAAGTTTTTCTTTCGCACGAAAACATAAAATTATGTGCGCTTGACAGCGTTGCAAGCGGAATGTGATAAAACGCTTGCGGCCTTTTTTGGCGAAGTTCCACGCCAGCATCGACAGTTTGTCACGCTTTTTATAGTCGTCTCCAGCCTTCTTATCCAGCCACTGCTCATGAAGTTCGAGAACTCCGCCTGGGCCTTCATGCTCATGGCTCATGGAATCAATAATGATAACATCACCAAGCCCATAACCTTCTTTCTCTGCCTCTTCTACTGCTTCATCGTATCGGTCTGGGCCGAACGGAGGCTCCAATGATAGGTGGTTGAACTTAAAGTCCTTCGCATATCGCAAGGCCCGATTGTTCTCAGTGTCAATCACGCATATTTTACCGCCTGTTTCTTTAACGATACCAGTAGCTATCCGTAAGGCACTTGTGGTCTTCCCACTTGCTTGAGGCCCGGCTATGCCGATCAGCAAGCGGCTATCTATAGCAACAGCCTGTTTAATTCTTCCCATGATTACCCCGCCATCCTGACATCTGTTGGCATCTGTTTTTTCGTTTCACTGTCAGAAACGCCTCTGTTCATTTCATCGAGTTCCCAGCGTTGCACAACCCAGTTGGGCGGATAAGAGTGGAATGTCTTTGGAATTTCACCAGCCCATTCACCAGTTTTCAGGCAATTGATGAATTTCTTGCGTCCGTAGTTGTATCTGTTGTCAATATCGTCATAGCAGCTCCGGTCAATTTCTATGATGCGGATTAGGTGCGGTGCATTGACTTGTTGAACGACAAAAATAAAACGGTGCTCTTTCCCCGTCAGGATTGAGAGAGTTCTCCGGTAGTGTTTATTCTGAAGATATTTTGCAGAAGGCCCCCATAGACACTGCTTCTCCCAATTCTCGAAGCTGATTCCAGTGGTTTTATAATCAACGATCAAATCTTCAAACCCTGATGATTCTTCCTTCCAGTCAATCAATGCTCTGTTCCATATTTCACCATCATAAGCAAAGCAAGCCAACTCTGGCTTACCTATCCTCATAATTCCGGGGTAATCTCTGTGCTCGTCTAGTTGTTTGTGCAGGGCCTCCTTCATGGCCTTCACAACGGGAACAATACGTTTCTCAGTCGTTGTGTTAAGGGCGATCAGCCCCTTTGATTCAATCCGCTCCTTGGCTGCTTTAGCAGCGTCGCTTCTCCATGCGTCGAAATTTGCTACCTCATAAGTTCCTTTCTCCCCGCGCAGAATGAAGTCATGGGCGATGGTTCCTATTTTCGATGCTGTCGATTCCTTCTTTCCATCCTCGTCCTCGTCCTCTATTGGTCTTCCAGAGCTAAGACGCTCGTTCCTCATCTTCGCCTGTATTTCTGTCGTTTCTACAATATCGGAAAGTGTTGACGATGACAGGGACGCGGACTCCTTGAACCCGTCGAGGATTGGAGTTGGATCAGAGTGATATACCTTTTCTGGCATACCCGGAACGATACAATTTTGGGTGATCTGCATGGCTTTTCCTTTCAGATGGTTGATAAAAGATCGAGAATAAACTCAAGTAACTCAGGTGAGATATACATCGCTGATTCTCCTTCACCCAGAACTATAAATCGTTGCCTTTGAAGAGTCAACAGTTGGTTGAATTTTTAGGCACCAAAACAACATCGTCCTTCGCGGCTTCGTATTTGGCGAGGGCTTTGGTTGCAGGGCCTTCGTAGTATGTTTCTGTTGTCTTGCCTTTATAGGTGATGCGGCCCAGTTCAAACTCTTTCTGATACACGCGCAAAGCCTCGGCCATTTCATCGAGCAGGGTCATTTTGCACCTCTATTTGTCTCATTCGTTTCGTAAGCAGCAAATAACGCCCTCGCATCTTCAAGGGCGTTGTGCGGAACATCCGAAACATAATCAAGCCAACGATAAACGGCACACTCAAAAGACGATATGTTCATCATGATCCCAGGGCCGACTATAATTTGTTCCATAAAATATCTTATATCATCCGGCCAATCGGCGATGAGTTTAAAATCATGGTACGGCGCAAGGAATCCTTCAAGTTTTTGTTTGAATAGATTTTTAGGTATTGGCTGCTTGTCCAGAACAGGAATAACATTTCTCAATACCCAGTCATCTATATGATCGAGTAGAGGCAGCGGCAGAACCTCATAAAATTCTCTCCCATTTTCATCGACCAGGGCCATTGATATTAGTTCCCCGCCGAAACCATTAAATTCACAGTCTATAAATATATTCATCATTCTTTCTCCTGTTTCTGCTGCGGGGCTGCGGATAGCACCCATGCCATGCACTCACCAGCGTTCTTAAATTTCTTTCGGTATTCGTCTTCACTGTCGGCAACGATAGTCAGATGGTTTTCGGTGTCCGTATAGATAAAACACCCATAATGGAACGTGTGGCCTTCCGTCCTCGTTTTATCGTGCGGACTATCAATAACGCGAAAGGCAATATCCGGGGCGATTTCAACAACAGCAATCCTGTCCCATCTTGATTCAATGCGTTTTTCCAGAGGCAGATCATCTCCCCCATCGCTCCAGTGGACGACCTGGCCGGCCTTGATATATCGTCCGGTGCGGTCTTTTAACTTGGGGTGATGCCACTCCGACCGCGCCAGTCGCGGGGCGAGGTGGTCGATGCAATCGTTCCAACCTTCTATTTGCTCATATGACATTCCTGTTCTGTCTGTTTTATAGTCCCGCTTGATCGCATCCAGATCGACCGCAACATGCGCGGGCGCGTGGGATTGGATAAAGTCATGGATGGTTAAGTAATCACCAAAACTGTCCGAACCATGCTCTGTTGGTGCATACGCCTTATATCTGGCCATTCTCTCTGAATAACGCCTTAGCGCATCCAAAGCCGCCTGAATGTCTCGGGTTTTTGTCATGGGATTAATCCTTTCAGACAGTGAACGCAGTATTGCTGATAGCGAGGGCGTAGAGTTAAATCAGGCCCTATAAAATGCCCGTTTTGGGTTATGTGCAGTTTATGAAACCCTAAAAAGCATAATATTTTTCTCATAATAATTTGCCCGTTTCTTGCTGTTCGGTGACGGCATCCAAAGGCTTACTTACGATATAGTCAACGCTCTCGCCGTATATTGTTTTCCAAATATCTATTTGCCACTGGGGCCCGACAAGTACCATTCGCTCCATCACACCACCCCCGTCTTATCCGTCTGTGCGATCATGCGGTTGCATCCATGCCTAGCCGCTTCTTTTGCCTCTTCTGCGGTATTATATGGGCCACCGTTCCCTATAGTTGTGAAGTTGCAGCATCGGGCTTGCCAATACATACCGCCGCCCCGATCACCCCATGTCAGTTCATGATTGACCGCAACCAGGTCTTTGTCAGGCTGCGCGGGCGGTTTGCTTAGGGCGGCGCGATGTGAATTGACCGCCTCCTGATAGAGGGCGTATTCAGAATAACTAATAACAATCTCCGGAAACCCCGCATCCGAGCGTTCTTTCTTCGCGCACTCAAGTTCATTATCAAAATGTTTCAGAGCATCCCCCTCCGCTTCCGGCTCGGCGGGTGCGGATGTGGTTTTCGCCTCAAGCTCGGCGGTCAGGGTGGCGTTCATAGCCCGTTCGCTGTCGAGGCTTTCCTGCAATGCTGCTAGATGTTGTTCACCAGTCTCGTATGATTTCTTCTGATAAAACGAAAGCTGCGTTCCTATGGAATTGAGCATGCATTTAAGCGAATAAAACTGCCGCTTCAATCCGTCATAGGTTTCATGTGGCTGTGCTTTTACCCATTCTGCTACAGCATCCCCGCCCGCATCGTCCGCAACGGGTTGGGGGCGAACAATATTAATCAACTCATCAATATCGCTTTCTAACGGTGAAGGGCAGCAATCTCTGCACCAATCGAAAATGGATTGATGCAATGCTTTCCAAGCAGGAATCGCGTCTTTTTTCTCGTCGGTCATTCCAATGCCTCCTTTGCTCGTTGGCAGTCCGATAGTGATACTGAATTGGCGATAACAGACTCAGCAGCATCACTACTGCCCCACCTCTCTGCATAAATAGCCGCCTCACGAAACGGCTTCAAAGCCGCCTCCATCTTCTCCATGCGGGTCAGGATTGCTCGGAGGTCGGTCGTGCCGGATAGGGCGATAAGCTCCGCGTTAGCCAATGCCTCGCCCTCTCCGCCATATGCAGTGCATATTGTTGGGCTTACCATGACCTGATTTTTAAATCCAGTCCCTTCAAATTGGCAAACACTCCAATCCCCCTTCGTAGCCCTCTCCCGCGCATCGACAAGGCGGCGGAGTTGTTCGGTTTCGTTGGTCATGATTGGCATCTGGCTTTTGAGCCGAATAACTTTTCATCCAGAAGGCATCGCGCTTCATCAATCAAGATTTCTTTGATTTCCTTCTCATCAAATTCAGCGATAATGCTTCCAATTTTTGAACGTATGGCATCACGGTTTTGCAGGATGCATTCATTAAGAACTTTAAACCCTTGGCTCTCATCCTTCTCCCAATAATCTTTACGTTTAAAAACGGTATAGGCACTTAGGTCGTTAATCACGGCGACTGTTTTTTCAGCTATTGCGTCAGCGGATTTCCCATCAAAACGGGCATCAACCATCTTTGATACGATCTCATATGCAGAGTTGCTTATGATGCGTTCCCAGTCTTTTTCCAATGTCTCAGCAATTTTTCGTTCAAAAATATTGCTAACTATTTGCCGACGGTCTTCATCGGAAAGGTAATCTTCAAAGTTTATTTCCATCGTTTTTTCCTTTTCATAGGTGGTAATCTCCATCTCATGACACCGCCCGCACTCTCTCGGCTCGATGTCGTCGGGGTTGTAGCAGTGGCCTACGTCTTTGCACTGTGGGGGGTTCATGTCAGACCTATTCCGATTCACCAAAGTGTTTCGTATATATTTCTTTCACTTCTTCAATCGTCGAAGCGTCATGGATGTCATCTGCGAAATACCTGACTTTTTCAAATCTGGACTCCGCGTCATTCACAGCACCTTTGTCTCTGGCATCGGAAAGCTGATAATCGGAAAGGTCGAGGGTTCCTTTATATAGTTCAACAATCCATGGAATCTCGCTGTCCATTCTTGTGGCTTCCATGGTGGCAACCTGTAATGCAGTTTCATAATCAGGAAAAAGATTTGATTCTCTATATATCGTCCCTGATCCAACGCCTGTTTCGACGCACATATATTGAACAGTGTCGTTTTCATCAGCCGTATCAATGCGAATGCTGCCTATCGTCAGCTTTTGTGCCATTGGCTCATGCGCGGTATATGCTAACGAAACGTTTTTATCGCCAATATATCGAGATTCGCAACGCGGGCACGCGAATGAATATTCTTGTCCGGCTGGAGAAATAGCCTTCCATACCCTTGATCCTTTGCAATCCGGGCAAGGGTGTTTCTTTTGTGTCATATGGGCTAAGGCGTTATACACAGTGTCGCCCACATTATATTTTGCGTCCAAAGTAATCATCATTTCTCTCCATCGTTAAAATAGCATTGTCCGGTTTCGGTGCAGGTGGTCATGGCTTTACCCTTATATCAATGGGAACATTGTTCATTTGTTCCATCTCATCATCGGTCAGCTCGTATACGTCTTGTATCTCGCCTTGATCCTCATACCACCATGCCTCTATAATTTCTCTGGCACGGCGCAATGCAAGTTTTTCGATCTTTGTTAATTCACTCATTCTCATCTCCAAAGTTAAAGGCTGGACGGTGCAGAGGCTTGTTCAGGATTCCGTGTACCCGGCCTGAACGATTTGAGCATGCTTAGGCCGTTGCAATCAGCCGACCGTCCATGTGAACGCTGTGTTCTTGTCATCCCGCCAGGATGCAGGCAATCAATAGGCACAGCGTTCGCAAAGAGGGCCATTGCTGGCCTTCCTGTTAGAATGTTTCTGGTTTGGCGACAGCGCGAACAAGAGCCATAAATCCAGTTTGCAGATCGGTAATGGCAATGGATGACCAGCGTTTATCAGTATCATCCGTATTCTTAACTCGGTCAGCAAGGATGCCTACCTGTTCGGCCATGGACTTAATATCGTTCATCAGGTTGATCTCTACTTGGCTCAGATCACGGTAGCCTTTGATTAGTTTGTGTTGGTTATCCAATTTCAGTTCCTTTTCGTTCAATCACCGATGCACCCCATCGGCAGGGTCTTTACCTCACTAGATTTTTAGCCGTAGCCGTAGCCGGAGCCGGAGCCGTCGCCGGAGCCGGAGCCGTCGCCGTAGCCGTAGCCGTAGCCGTCGCCGTCGCCGGAGCCGTAGCCGTCGCCGGAGCCGTAGCCGGAGCCGTCGCCGGAGCCGTAGCCGGAGCCGTAGCCG
>JACCDG010153568.1_pt1 | contig 11902 bp, 11 predicted proteins | sample 7442471 | NCBI WGS metagenome assembly JACCDG01 (sample SAMN15323444, study PRJNA562643) | freshwater metagenome | isolation source: river surface water | place: USA:Blue River Watershed | collected 2017-08-17
AGCAGCGCATGGCCGAAATCCAAAAAGCCCTTAAAAAAGCCGATACCTTATATTTGGCAACCGACCCTGACCGGGAGGGGGAGGCGATTTCCTGGCATGTCGCCGAGGTGCTGCAAAACCGCAAGGCGCTTTCCGGCATCAATGTCCGGCGCGTTACTTTTAATGAAATTACCAAAAACGCGGTCAAAGAGGCCTTCGCCCAGGCGCGCGACGTCGATAGCCAATTGGTCGAGGCTTATTTGGCACGCAGGGCTTTGGATTATTTGGTCGGTTTCAATTTATCGCCGATTTTGTGGCGCAAGCTGCCGGGATCGCGTTCCGCCGGACGCGTGCAATCGGTCGCGCTGCGCCTGATTTGCGAGCGCGAATCCGAAATCGAAGCGTTCAAGCCCCAAGAATTCTGGTCGATCACAGCGACCTTTCAAACCGATGCGGGACAAGGTTTCAACGCCCGCCTGACCCATAGCGGCGGAAAAAAGCTGGACAAATTTTCGCTGTCGAACGAGGTTTTGGCCAAAGAAGCCTTGGCGCGGCTGCAAGGCCAAAATTTCAGCGTCCAATCGATCGAACGTAAAACCGTGCGGCGCAACCCTTATGCGCCTTTCATCACATCGACCTTGCAGCAAGAAGCGTCGCGCAAGCTGGGCTTTACCGCCAGCCAAACCATGCGTTTGGCGCAACAATTATACGAAGGCGTCGAAATCGGCGGCGAGGTTGTCGGCCTTATCACCTATATGCGTACCGACGGCACCACGCTTTCCGGTGAAGCGATCGGCGCTTGCCGAGGCTTTATCGAAAAGGAATTCGGCAAAGATTATTTGCCCGCCTCGCCGCGCCAATATCAAAGCAAGGCGAAAAACGCGCAAGAAGCGCACGAAGCCATCCGTCCCACCGATATTTTCAAAAAACCGCAGGACGTCCGGCGCTATTTGGACGACAATCAGGCGCGGCTTTATGAATTGATCTGGAAACGCACGCTGGCCTGCCAGATGGAAAACGCGGTCTTGGATCAGGTCGGCATCGATATCGCCGACGGGTCTGCGCAAAATATTTTCAGGGCGTCCGGTTCGGTCGTCGTGTTCGACGGATTCTTGAAATTGTACCAGGAAACGGTCGAAGATTCCGACAGTGAGGAAGAAAGCGGAAGGCTGCCCGCGCTGAAAGAGGCGGAAAAGCTTGCAGCCCAAGAATTCAAGCCGGAGCAGCATTTCACCCAGCCGCCGCCGCGTTATTCCGAAGCCAGCCTGGTCAAAAAAATGGAAGAGCTGGGCATCGGGCGGCCATCTACCTATGCTTCGATCATTCAGGTTTTGCAGGATCGCGATTATGTCCGGCTTGAAAAAAAGCGGTTTATCCCCGAAGACCGGGGCAGGGTGGTTACCACGTTCCTAAGCAAATATTTCACCCGCTATGTCGAATACGGCTTCACTGCGGGCTTGGAAGAACAGCTCGACGATATTTCCGCCGGCAAGCTGCAATGGCAGCAAGTCTTGCGCGATTTCTGGCGGGATTTCACCGGCGCGATCGACAACACCAAAGATTTGACGATCACCCAGGTGATCGACGTTCTGGACGCGGAATTGGGGCCGCATTTCTTTCCCACTCCAGCCCCTGGCGGATCGGATCCGCGCAAATGCCCGTCTTGCGGCGACGGCAGGCTTGGTTTGAAACTAGGCAAGTTCGGCGCCTTTATCGGCTGTTCCAATTACCCTGAATGCCGCAATACGCGCCAGCTTGCGGTCGAAGGATCGCAAGGCGACGAGGCGCATGCCGATTTCCCGTCGCAAAAGGATTTGGGAACCGATCCCGCAAGCGGGGAGACCGTGAGCATCCGCAAAGGGCCATATGGAATTTACGTGCAGCTTGGCGCCGCCGTGAAAAAAGGCGAAAAGCCGAAACGTTCGACCGTGCCGAAACATATTCCGCCGCAGGATATCGATCTGGAAAAAGCGCTCGCGCTTTTGGCGCTGCCGCGCGATATCGGCAAGCATCCTGAAACCGGCGATATGATCAGCGTCGGCATTGGCCGGTTCGGCCCGTTTTTAAAGCATGGCAGCCAATATACGACCCTGCCGGAGGCCGAGGATATTTTCACCATCGGCATCAACCGCGCCGTCACCGTCATCGCCGAACAAAAGGACAAGCCGAAATTCGGTAGAGCGGCGAATCCCGCGACCGCCGCCAAAGTTTTGGGCAATCATTCCGCCGACGGCAAGCCGATTAAGGTCGGTAAGGGGCGCTTTGGCCCTTATGTGCAGCATGGCAAAACCTATGCCTCGATACCGAAAAGCGAGAATATGGACGACATTACCCTGGACCGCGCCATCGAGCTGATCGACGCAAAACTGGCGAAAACCGGCGGCGCCACGCCCGCCAAAAAGGGTAAAAAGGCGAAGGCAGCGGTGGAAAGTACAGCCGAGGCAAAAGAAAAGCCGAAAACCCTGCGGAAAAAAGCATCGCCTACGCAATAAAATTATCTTCAAAGATAACAAATATTTCCTATAGACCTATAATATAAGGGTGGTATGCTGCCTTATGGCCAATTTACCGCAAATGAAAATCACCAAGATGACGGTCGAGCGCCTTGCCAAATCGGCAAGTAATCCCCATGGCTGGCCCGGCGTTTTGACGTTTGAGGCGCAGAACGACGAGTTTTTCGCTTTAGGCCATGCGCGCAAATCCGCGATATTTGCAAATATCCGCCTTCACGCCGATGGGTCCGGGAATGCCGAAGCGAATTTGCCACTGCAGGCGCAGCACCGATTTCTTTTGGGGGATCAATATCAATTCGATTGGGCCAAGTCCCAAGCCGATGCTTTTTCGCAAAGTGTCGGCGCGTGGAATTATGCGCATTTCCTAAAAGCGGTTTCGGATAAAAAAATAGCTCAACATAGCTGTGGATCTAAGCCATCTTCGCAGATCATTAAGCTTAGCGGTGAGGTCGTTTGGGAGTTTTTCTTACATGGAACCCCTCCGCGTAACGGCGTCGGCAGGCAAATATGCTTGTGGAATTCCGATGCAGGGCTTGTGGACATTTATCATGTAGAAAATGTCAATGATGTTGCGCAGATCGTGCGGCAATATGAGGGTGATATAGGCCAGTTAAGGCAGGTGGCGTTGAAGTTCATGGGAGAAAAATACGCTCCGCCCGTAGTTCATGCTTATATCCCGCCTACATCCACCAAGAAAAAGCCTGAAAAGGGCTTGCTTGTTCCAAGGAAGACAAGCGACCTTGCGGGGGGAATGCGTGCCGAACCTATCAAGCCCAGGGAAATGACATTGTTTGAAACCGTCATGCGTTATGCTGACGCGCATCACGGAAAATAAGGCTATAAAAGCGGATATTCTTGATCTCGCTCTGAAATAATTCTGTTCTTAGCTTGCGGCCATTTGACCCCGATCTTGGGATCGTCCCAGCGCAGGCCGCGCGCGGCATCGGGATTAAAAAATTCTGATATTTGGTACAAAATTTCGCTGCTGTCCTGCAAGGTTTGAAAGCCATGCGCGAAGCCGTGGGGGATGTAAAGCGCCTTGCGGCTTTCCGCTGATAATTCCACGCCAAACCATTTTAAATAGGTAGGCGAGTTTTCACGGATATCGACCGCAACATCAAAAATTGCGCCCATTGTGCAGCGGACAAGTTTAGCTTCTTGATGCGGCTCTGCCTGGAAATGCAAGCCGCGCAATGTTCCCGCCTTATGATTGAAAGAAATGCTGCATTGGACAAGATTCGGAGTCAGCCCTTGCTTTTCAAATTCTTGCGCGCACCAGCTGCGGGCAAAAAAGCCGCGCTCGTCGGTATGCAATTCAGGCTCGACGATAAAAAGGCCGGAAAGAGGGGCGGGGGTAAATATCATAGGGCATAGCGTATAGGGTGTAGGGTGTAGAATAAAGCAATAATAAAAACTATACGCTTTACGCTTTACGCTTTACGCTAATATTGTCACTTCCGGTATCGGCACGACGAACTTGCCGCCCCATTCGCGGATATAGGCGTTTTGCTGCATGACCTCGTCCTTGATGTTCCAGGGCAGAATCAAAAGGTAATCGGGCTTGGTTTCTTTGATTTTCTCAGGCGCGAAAATTGGGATGTGCGTGCCGGGCAAGAACATGTTCTGTTTGTGTGGATTCAAATCCACCACATAATCCAAGAAATCGCCACGCACGCCGCAGTAATTCAAAAGCGTATTGCCCTTGGCGGCCGCGCCGTATCCGGCAATTCTTTTCCCCTCGCGCTTGGCCTTAATCAAAAACTCCAAAAGCTTGCGTTTGGTTTCGCGCACCTGTTCGGCATAGCGGGCATAAATGGCCGCGCCGTCCAGGCCATAGGATTTTTCCTGATCCATAACCGATTTGAATCCCGCCGCCTGCGGGCGTTCGCCTGTATGGCAGGCATGGATGCGCAAAGATCCGCCATGGGTCGGCAATTCTTCGGCGTCGAAAATAGTCAGGCCGTGATGGCCGAACACCTTGGATATCGCGAGCAAGGAGAAATAGCAGAAATGCTCGTGATAAATCGTGTCAAATTGGTTTTGCTTCATCAATTGCAGCAAATGCGGGAATTCAAAGGTGATAATGCCTTTGGGTTTCAGCAAGATTTTCAGGCCCGAGACGAAATCGTTCAGATCCGGCACATGCGCCAGCACGTTGTTGCCCAGCAATAAATCCGCTTGTTTGCCTTCTGCCGCCAGTTTTTTGGCGCAGGCGGTTCCAAAAAATTCGACCCGTGTCGGAACGCCCTTGTCGATCGCCACCTTGGCGACGTTCGCGGCCGGCTCGATGCCCAAAACAGGCACGCCGGATTTGACGAAATATTGCAATAAATAGCCGTCATTGCTGGCGATTTCGATCACCAGAGAATTTTTATTGATGTCATAGGTGGCTTGCATTTTTTGGCAATAAGCTTCGCAATGTTTCAGCCAGCTTGTGGAATAGGATGAAAAATACGCGTAATCATGCGCGAAGATTTCTTCGGCGGTGTGGAATTGTTCCAGCTGCACCAGCCAACATTTTTCGCAAACATAGGCGTGCAGCGGATAAAACGGCTCCATATCTTTTAACTGTTCTTCGCGCAGATAGCGGTTGGACGGCGGGCTCATGCCCAAATCGCAAAGGCTGTGCGAAAGTTTGGACGCGCAAAAACGGCAAGTGTTTTTCGGGGCCAATTGTTTTTGGTTCTTGGGCGAGAGGGAGGTGACGGTCATAGGTTATGCCAATGCTTGATTTAATTGAGGGGCGCTAAAATTTTCAATTTGCTGCAAGGAAAATTCCTTCATGTTTTTTTGCTGGCGGTAAGCGGCATACCATTCGATTGTGTGCCGCATCGCTTGATCGACATTCCATAGAGGCTGCCAGCCAAGTTCCCGCCGCGCCTTGGAATTGTCCAGAGTCAATAATTTCGCTTCGTAGATGCCGTCGCCGGGCTGATGCCGCCATTGCGCCGGTTGTCCCGTTGCTTTGCGCCAATGTGCGGCGGCAAGATCGGCTATTTGACCGACGGTGCGCGCGTCTTCGGCCATCGGGCCGATGTTAAAGCCATTCAGCGCGCCGGAGTTTTTGCCGCCCATATTTTCAACCGCCATCAAAATGGCGAGGCAAGGTTCCAACACATGTTGCCATGGCCGCACCGCTTCGGGGCTGCGGATGACAAGCGTTTCGCCCCGGTCAAAGGCGCGCATGGCGTCGGGAAGCAGGCGGTCTTGCGACCAATCGCCGCCGCCGATGACGTTCCCGGCGCGCAAAGTGGCAAGGGGAATGTTCTTTGGCTTGAAATAGCTGTGCCAATATGAAGCGCATAGTATTTCGCAGCAAGCTTTGCTGGCGCCATAAGGCTCGTTTCCGCCCAGCCGGTCGGATTCGACAAAGGGGCGTCCGGCATCGGTATTTTCATAAACCTTATCGGTGGTGAAAACCAGAATGGATTGCAGCGACGGCGCGCTTCGTGCCGCTTCCAGAACATTCAAGGTTCCGGTGACATTGCTGGTAAAATTGGTAATCGGGTCTTTGAATGCCGGGCGTACCAAGGCTTGGGCGGCAAGGTGCAGCACGATTTCGGGATCGGCCCTCTCCATCGCTTTTTGTACGGCGTCGAGATTGCGGATGTCGCCAAGGCCGTGATCGATGTCCTTGGCAAGTTCGGTTGCGCCGAAAAAATTCGGCTCGGTATGCGGGGGAAGCGAAAATCCATAAACCTTGGCGCCCAAATGCGACAGCCACAACGCCGTCCAGCCGCCGATGAATCCGGTGTGGCCGGTCAGAAAAACCCGCTTGTCTTTCCAGAAATTGCGCGCGGCTTGCGTTTTCGCCATGAGTTTACCAAAGCCGCCAAGGCGCCTGGCCCTTGTTCCACATAGTGTTCAGCATTTCCATTTCGCGGTAGGTATCCATGCATTGCCAGAATCCGCCATGCTGATGCACCGCAAGCTGATCCTGCTTAGCGAGCTGCTCCAAAACGCCGTTCTCCAGGCTGATGTCGGTGCTATCCTCGTCGACCAGGTCAAATGCCTTTTTGTTCAAAACCAAAAAGCCGCCATTGATCCAGCCTTCGGCGACTTGGGGTTTTTCGGCAAAACTGTTGACCATGCCTTCTTTGATGCCAAGCTCGCCGAAGCGCGAGGATGGGCGGACAGCGGAAACCGTGCCCAACTTGCCGGAACGCAAATGCGTTTCCAAAAGCGCCTTAAGGTCGATGTTCGACAGCCCGTCGCCATAAGTCGCCATGAAAATGTCGTTGCGCACGTAACGCAAGGCTTGTTTGATGCGCGATCCGGTCAAGGTGTCGCGTCCGGTTTCGGCCATAGTTACGCGCCAGTTTTCACGGTAGATGTTGGTCAGCGTTTCCACGTCGCCAGTCGAGAAATCAATGGCGAAATCGCTGTTCCTAAAGTGATAGTTTAAGAAATAATCGCGGATCGCATCGCCCTTATAGCCCAGGCATAAAATAAAGTTGTTCAGGCCGAAAGCGTGATAATGCTTCATGATGTGCCAAAGCACCGGCTTGCCGCCGACTTCGACCATAGGTTTGGGTTTGAATTCAGTTTCTTCGCGTAAGCGCGTGCCCAGCCCGCCGCAAAGCAGCAGGACGTCCATTTTGTGAATGTCGTGTTTGTCGCGGATGATGTTTTCGGCAGGGCTTGAGGTAATGGATGCAACTTCCTAAGCCTATCCTAGCCAAAGTTAACAATAGGTAAATACCGGAACTAGCTTAGGATATGCTGAACCGAATATTTGTTGTTGGAAAGCACATATTGCCGCGCGGTGCGGTTTAAGGCGTCCACCAAAATAGGGGCGCGATGGTTGATCGACATGGAAACGGTTGAGGCCATAGTGCGGATGGTTATGACGAACAAAAGCGCCAGGTTTTCCATGATTATATTCGATGCAAGGCAGGCTTCTTGCAAATCTTCTTGGTCGATGGGGCATCCGGCCGGATCGGCGGGCAGCACGATAAAGCACAGGCTGGGCTCGTCCAAGCACTGCAGCAACTTAAACTGCGACATTTGTTCCGTGGGGAGGTCGGCTATGCCGAATTGGCGCAAATCGGGAAATCCGACGATGCCGCCCGGGAAATGCACCGCTTGGCTGCGGTCATATTCGAAAGTGCCGAGCTTGTTGGTGACGCGCACGATGTTTTCGCTTTTTGCGGCGTCTGCGGCAGGCATGGCAGGGTTGGGTTCGTTCGGGGTCATGGCGGGGCAAGTACCGGTGAGAAGTTGATGTTGGTCTGATTTATGGGCTAACATAGACCGCTCCTATATTAAAATTAGCGCAAGTAATTAACAAGGCTTACATTGTTGATCCGCGCAATTGTCAGAAAAGAAGCTTCAAGCTGTGTCTGTTCTGCACTAAGCTTGGCCATGGTCTGCGGAATATCCGCGCCTTGGATATCTTGAATCAATCCTTCGATGCTGGCCAAGAAATCGTCATGTTTTTTATTGGTTTCAAGAAGCAAGCGGCCCTGGCTGCCCACATCGGTCCGTTTGTCGGCAAGACCTGGTATGACCGTATCCAGCAAAGTCATCGCTCCTTGCATTCTGTCTCGCTGTTCCGCCGCCGGTGCCGCGCCGATCGTGGCCGATAGCCGCAAAGCATAGATCATTTGGGCGAAAATGGGATCGGACGCCGTCAAGCCGTATGTTACCGTCAAATTGTCGTCGGCGCGCACCGTCGGTCTGGCGGTGTTGCCGTAATAATAGCCGAAATACTCATGGGTGGCGTTCGCACCGGCGGTAGTCGGAAAGGCGGTCGGCGTCGCCGGCAGGGCGGGGACGGTGTAATCCGCAGGAGCCGCCAAGTTGACCGGGATAGGCATCGGATTACCCCAGCGGTAAATATCAACGGGCCGGGTTGTGGTTTGAGTGCCTGAGAAAATATATTGCCCATTAAATTGCTTGTTCAATTCCGATTGCAATTCTTCCATCAGACTTAGCGACTGGGTAGAAAGATCGATCAGTCCGGCGTTGTTGCCGTTAAGCGCGTTCGTCAGCAAAACTTTTAGCCGTTCGGCGATGTCCTGCATATGGCTCACCGAAGATTCATATTCATTGATCCTTGTGTCCACAGTCTTGATGTTGTCTTGATAGCGTTTGTTGCGGATGAAGCTATTTTCAAGACTGACAACGTAATTGGCTTTTTCCGATATTTCCGAGTAATTTTGCGCCGCACGTCCGGTCGAGGCTTGAATTTGATAATTCGAAACCTTGTACTGCGACGTTTGAATCTGCAGCTGCAGCCTGTTGTAAAGCGCTTTGTCACCGACGCGGATTGCCATAATAATTCCTCTTTACTTTGCGCTAAGCGGGTTGTCCTTTAGAATACGCACCGAAGTGATAAGATCGGAACCGCTGTTCGGTCCAAGCGCGTAATCCGTTTCTTTTGCGGTGTTCACGCCGGACTCGGAAAAAAGATTTTTTTTGTAGAATGAAAATTGAACTAGTTTTGTTTTCATTGTTTCCTCCTGTAACCAATAAGCTCTTATCTAAAAATTCCTTGCAACTCGTCGAAAAGCTGGTTGACGGTGCGGATCACCTGCGCAGACGCGTTATAGGCGTTTTCCAGCAAGGTCATCTGCGCCAGTTCCGCGTCGATGTCGACGCCGCTGTCACTGGATGCCCGGAAATCCAAATTATCAAGCAATACGGCGGTTTCTTGCAAGTTGGATTCGGCGCGCGCGGTTAGCGTCGCGTTGTTGCCGATGATCGCCGCGCTAAAATCGGCTATACTGACGCTCATGGCGGGAAGGCCACCCACGGCAGCGAAACTGATATTGCTGGTGAACACGGCGGCAAGTCTTTGCGCCACGCTGCCGTCGCCGGGGGTGATGCCGCTTTGCGTCGCCGCTGCGGTCATATTCAGCTCGCCGCGCGCGACGGCGCTTGGGTTGCTGACAAGCGTGGGATGGACCGCGATCGAAAGGGCCAAATCGCCGTTAAGCCCGGCATTATCCGTGCCGGTGAAGTAATCGTTCAATCCGAAGTGGTGCGAAAAGCCGCGTGTGGTGGCGGTGACGCTGCCGGTACCTTCGTTGATGGCGATGCCGTGCGCCGCGTTGGTCGCGGTAATAGTCAGCTGGCCGCTGGCGTTGATCGACGCCGTTCCGTTTGCGCCTAGCCCGGCGTTGATAGCGGCCAGAACCTGGGTCATGTTGGCGGCGGTGGCCAAATCGACAGTGACTGCGCTGACAACGTTGCCGGACGCGTCGACGACGGCAAAGCGGGTGTTGCCGGTTCCAGCAAAGGCGGTTGCGCCGGCAAGTCCGCCCAATGTTCCGGTCAAGGTACGCGGGGCAGGAAAGGCGACGCCGTCATTATGAACGGCGTTGACTTGGTCACGTAAGGTTACCGCCAGCGTATCCAGCTGGCTCAAATAGTTTTGTAAGGTGGTGTCGCGGGTGGTTATCAGCGATTTCAACTTTCCGCTGTTGACTACCGTAGTTAGGTTGCCTGCGCCATTGACGGTGATGGCGTTAAAAGTGGTTCCAGGCCCGATCGCCGAAGCGGGGGTGTAGGCCAGGGTGGCTACGCTGTCCCCGACCAAAGTAAAGCTGCTGGATATGGTTACTATCCTTCTGCCGTCGGAACGGTCATAGGTGGTCACGTCCACAAGTTCCGACAATTCGCGAATGGCTTGATCTCGGCGGTCTAAAAGGTCGACATTGGACTGTCCGCCCGTCGTGGCGGCGCTGCTGCGCACGATTTCAGTGTTCAGAGAATCTATCGTTTGGGCTAATTCATTTATTCTTGCTATTGTGACCGCAATTTCTTGGTCGGCGGTGCCGCGTAAATTTTCCGCGCTTGTGGCCATATCGTTGATTTGGCGCGCAAGACGTTGCGCGTCGCTAAGCAAATCGACATGAGATTGCGTAGACTGAGGGGAAACCCCCAAAGCTTCGAAAGCGGCGCCGAAGCGGCCGATATTGGTGTTGATAGCGCTGGCGGATCCCGGCGTGCCCAGCTTGTCCTGCACTTGGCTTAAAAAGCGGCTTTGCACGTCATAGCTGCCGTAACGCGACATTTGTGTGCGCAATTCCCGCATCAAAGAATCGTCGACGTTGCGGGTCACGCCTCTGATGTCTACGCCAGAGCCGATACCGTTTGCCGTCAAGCTGACTTGTTGCACCAATTTGCGGGTATAGCCTTCGGTGTTGACGTTTGAAATATTGTTGGAAATGACCGACATGCCGAACTGATTCAAGCTCAGTCCGGACAAGGCGTTGCGCATGGCGATGGTGAGTGACATGGTCTACCTACTTTTAATCCTTAAAATCTCTCGTCGAGGCTGACGGATACGCCCTGCTTGTCGGGCCTGTGCCTGACCGCCGCCGGCATCGCTATCGCGCCATAGCCTTTTTGCGCTTGTTTCTGTTCGATCGCCGCGTCGCGGATCGCTTCCAATATCTTGGTGTTGACATGCTTTGCGGCGCTGAGAAGGATAAAATTTTCCTTTGCCACGGCTTCCAGCTCGCTTACGATTTGGCGCAAGGTTTGTTTGACGGCTGGCGCCAAGCTTTCTGCAATCGCCGGGTTTTCTTTTAAAATTTTGATCTGGCTTTCATAGGCGAAGCCAAGTCGTGCTTTTTCCATTTGCATGTCGCCGATTTTCTGCAAGTCCTTTTGCCGCAGATATTCGTTTTCCCGTTTCATCAGCGCGATGAATTGTTCGCTGATACCGCCGATAAGGCCCGCCATTTCTATGCCTTGAAGCATTGGGTTTTGTACGTGCATTTTACTGGCCCTCTTGCATTCGTAGAATTTGCGTTTGCAGGGCGGAATTGATGCCAATACCGCCGCGCGCGCTTAAATCTTTCGCATATTGCTCGATCAGCATGGAACGGAACATGGATTCGGCGTTGCCGCCGCCGAAAAGCCCGTCGGTGGAAATCCCGGAAAAAATCTTTTGCATAACGTCGTTCAAGAAGACTGCCTCGAACTCGCTTGCGGCTTTGGCGATTTGCTGTTTGTTCTTGGCCGCTGCCGAAATTTGCGGCAGACGCGCCGTTTGCGCGGCGTCGAAAGCGGATAATGGAGCGGATGCGATGCCGGTCATTACATCACCTCTATTTCCGCCTGCATCGCGCCGGCCGCCTTGATGGCCTGAAGGATACTGATCATGTCGCGCGGGCCGATGCCAAGGGCGTTCAAGCCGGACACAAGGTCCTGGATCGAAATACCTGGTTTAAAGACCGTCAGGCGGTTGTCGCTTTGTTCGTCCACCGCGATGCTGGTGCGATCGACCGTCGTGGTTTCACCTGTTTCAGAGAATGCGTTAGGTTGAGAGACTTGCGGCGCTTCGGTGATTTTTATGGTCAGATTGCCTTGGGCGATGGCGACGGTGTTGATTTTCACATTCTCTCCCATGACGATGATGCCGGACTGCTCGTCTATGACGACGCGGGCCTGTTGAT
>JACCDG011113582.1_pt1 | contig 11901 bp, 13 predicted proteins | sample 7442471 | NCBI WGS metagenome assembly JACCDG01 (sample SAMN15323444, study PRJNA562643) | freshwater metagenome | isolation source: river surface water | place: USA:Blue River Watershed | collected 2017-08-17
AGGGTCTCGCCCTCCGCAATACAGGTGCGGGCTTCATGCGCCTCAAAATCGTCCGGTTCTTGAAATTGAATCGGGTGCGTGGCCACCACCGGCAAACCCAGCTTGGCAGCCATTGGCACCACGCCCCGGATATGCGGCTCGTTGGTGGCATGCCCTGCGCGTTGCAGCTCGATGTAAAAGCGCCCAGGAAAGGCCTCCGCCAATTTGCTGGCCTGCGCCTCGGCCTTGGCCAAGTCGCCATTGAGGATGGCCTGCCCTACCGGGCCCAAGTCGGCCCCAGACAGACAGATCAAGCCGGTGTTGTTCTCGGCCAGCGAGGCCCAATGGACCCAGGCATGGGTGCGTTGCCCTGGGGCGGTCCAGGCTTCGCCCAGCAGTTCACACAAGCGCAGGTAGCCCTGGCGGCTTTGCACCAGCAAAAGCAAACGTTGGGGCGCTTTGCCTGCTTCTTCAGGCTCCAGCCAGACATCGGCCCCGATGATGGGCTGAACGCCCTTTTTTTGCGCTGCCTTGTAGAGCTTGACGGCCCCAAACAAGTTGCTCAGGTCCGTCACAGCCACGGCGGGCTGCCCGTCCTTGGCCGCAGCCTTGACGAGGTCGTCGATACGGACCGTTCCGTCTACGACGGAAAACTCAGTGTGGGAACGCAGGTGTACAAATGCCATCCCGGCATTGTATGAAGGCCTGACCCGGGTCCGACTTACTTCGTCGACTTATCGCCTGCTTTACTCTCGCCTGCCTGGGGTCCCAGCAAGGCCAACAAGCCCAGGTACGGCAAAGTGTTGGTTCGCACCACCTTGTCCAGCGGCGTTTTGAACCCATCTTGCATCCAGCGTGCCGCCAGCAAAATGTTCAAACCCACCATGCCGTCTGAGAGCAAGGCCAGGTCGATTTCCTGCTCGGCCTCAGGCTTGATCATCGCCAGCAAACGCGTGCGCACCAAGGCCCCGTAGTCCCGAGCTGTGTCACCGCTGATGCGGGCCACCTCGTTGTTGATGCCCAGCGCATCGACCAGCATCACCTGGCCTCGGCGTGGATCTTCTCGGATGAACTCCAGAAACACCCGCAAGGAAGACTCCACCAGCACCACGGGCTGCTGCTCGCTTTGTGCAAACACCGTCAGCGTGCGCTCCATCAACTGCTCGCGCATTTGCACGTACACCGCGATGAACAGCTCTGACAGAGTCTTGAACGACTCGTAGAAGTAGCGCTCCGTCAAATGCGCGGCCACACACACCTCACGCACGGTGGACGCATGAAACCCCTTGGTACCAAAGACCTCGGTGGCGCCCTCAATCAGTTTGATGCGCCGTTGACGCTGGCGTTCTTCAGGCAGAACACCACCGTAGCGCCGACGGCTGCTTGGAGCGGATTCAGGTGATGTGGCTTGCATAGGGATCGCTATATTGACACGAACCATTGTCAAAGCTATTGTGACAAGCAATATTGTCACAAATCAAAGCACTCACCATGAGTTTTCAAGCAGTCCTGACAGGTTGGTTCTTGCGCTACAAATTCAAGCGCGCCACCCGCGGCACGCTCAATGTGCAGAACGCCCGCCTCATGGTCAACAAAATGGCCGAGCGCAACCCGCCCGTGCCCAAATCGGTGTCTCACCAGCCTGTGCCCGCGCAGAACAATTTGTGCCCCGCCGAATGGCTCAAAGCCGATCAACCCAAGCTGACCGTGCTGTACTTTCACGGCGGCGGTTATTTTTTCTGCGGTTTGGACACCCACCGCCCCGTGTGCGCCTACTTGGCCAAATCAGCCCAAGCGCAGGTTTTGTCGGTGGACTACCGATTGGCGCCTGAGCACGTTTTCCCCGCTGCCATTGACGATGGCGTGGCTTGGTGGAAGGCCTTGTTGGACCAAGGCATAGACCCCAGCCAAGTGGTGTTTGGCGGCGACTCTGCGGGCGGCGGATTGACACTGGCCGTGCTGATCGCCGCGCGCGACCAAGGCCTGCCCATGCCCGCCGGCGCGGTGCTGTTCTCGCCTTGGACAGACTTGAGTTGCTCGGGTGAATCGATGCGCAGCCAGGCCAAAGCCGATGTGATGTTCGAGCCCCCCGCCCTGCCCCAGGCCGCCCAGTTTTATCTGGCAGGCCGCCCCGCCACCTCACCACTGGCATCCCCGTTGTTTGCCGACCTCAAAGGCCTGCCCCCTTTGATGATCCACGCCAGTGAGCACGAAGTGCTGCGCGATGACTCCACCCGTTTGCATGCCAAAGCGCAGCAACAGGGGGTGCAGTCTGAACTGCACCTCAAGCCCAAGATGCCGCATGTGTGGCCCACCATGGTGCTGCTGCCCGAAGCCCGCGACAGCCTCAAGCAAACCGTGGCCTTCATGCACCGCGTGACCCGCTGAGCCCACCTTCACCGAGAAAAATTCCAAATCATGAAATCATTCAAAGACAAAGTGGCCGCCGTGACCGGCGCCGCCTCTGGCATGGGCCGCACCCTGGCCGTTGAACTGGCCAAACGTGGCTGCCACCTGGCCCTGAGCGACGTCAACGAAGCCGAACTGGTCAAGACCGCTGAACTGGCTGGCGCCCACGGCGTACGCGTCACGATCACCAAACTGGACGTGGCCAACCGCGACGCGGTATTTGCCTGGGCCGATCAGGTCGCCAAAGACCACGGCAAGATCAACCTGATTTTCAACAACGCGGGCGTGTCCCTGACCGTGCCGCTGGATGCCGTCAAACAAAGTGACTTTGACTGGATCATGGGCATCAACTTCTGGGGCGTGGTCTACGGCTCGCAAGCCTTCTTGCCGCACCTCAAAGCCAGTGGCGACGGCCATGTCATCAACACCTCCAGCGTGTTTGGCTTGATCTCGGTGCCAGGCCAAGGCACCTACAACGCCAGCAAATTTGCAGTGCGCGGCTACACCGAAGCCCTGCGCATGGAGTTGGACCTGGAAAACTGCGGCGTCAGCGCCACCTGCGTACACCCTGGCGGCATCAAAACCAACATCGCCATGGCCGGCAAGGTCGACCCAAGTATGCAAAAGCTGACCGGTGTTGACGCTGAAACCCAAAAACGCCGCGCCAACAAAGCCATCAACGTGACCACGGCGGAAAGCGCAGCCCTGCAAATCCTCGCCGCCGTCGAGAAAAACCAACGCCGCGTGCTGGTCGGGCCGGACGCCCGCATGATCGACAAAATCGTGCGTCTACTGGGGTCTTGGTACCAGCCGGTGATCATGCGCCAGTTGCGAAAAATGAACCCGCCTCGTCAGCAGGCCAGAAGCGCGGCATGATGCGCGGATGAATTGGATCAAACGTATTTGGTGGGCCCTGATTGTTCTGGCCATGTGTGTCACCGGTGGCGTCTGGGCCACCTGGGAGCCAGACAAACAGCTGGGGCAACTGGTGGCGCGCTGGGCGCCTGAGCCATCGACCTTTGTCGAATTGGACGGCATGCAGGTGCACGTGCGTGACACGGGCCCCCGCAACGACCCCACTCCCATCGTCTTGATCCACGGCATGGCCTCCAGCCTGCACACATGGGAAGGCTGGCAAACACAGTTGCAAGGCAAACGGCGCGTCATCTCGTTTGACCTGCCCGGTTTTGGCTTGACCGGCGCCAGCCCACAAAGCGACTACCGCATCGACTCGTACACCCGCTTCGTCCTGCGCTTGCTGGACACCCTCGGTGTGCAACAAGTGGTACTGGTCGGTAATGCTTTGGGTGGAGAAGTCGCCTGGCAAACCACCGTGTTGGCACCTGAGCGGGTACGCAAACTGGTACTGATCAGCTCGGACGGTTACCCTCAATCAGCCTTGTCCATGCCACTGGGATTCCAACTGGCGGGGGCCAAAGGCTGGCGCTGGATTGCCGAACGAATTTTGCCCAAAGCAGTGGTGGCATCCAGTGTGCGCAGCGTGTACGGCGACCCCAGCAAAGTCACGTCGGACAAAATCGATCGTTACTATCAAATGAACCTGCGTGTGGGCAATCGTCGAGCTTTGTTCCTGCGCATGGACCAAGCCCAATTTGGCTACAGCGCCAATTTGATTCGCCGCATCCAGCAACCCACCCTGGTCATCTGGGGCGGCAAGGACCAGATGAACCCGGCAGAACACGGCCCCTACTTCTGCCGCGACATCCCCAAGTGCAAGCTGGTGAACCTGCCCGAGTTGGGTCACATCCCACAAGAAGAAGACCCGGTCGCCACCTTATCGGCAGCCCGGGCCTTTTTGATGACGCCTTGATTTAAGCGACGCTGTAGCGCGCAGCCACTTCGGCCACACGCGCACCAAACAGGCGCGCTGTTTCTAGGTCACCTGGCAGCATCTCGTCCACGCTGGCGTCAGATGGCGTGGACGCCATCGCACCGCTGAATGACGCCACATAGTTGACATCATTGCGTGTGGCTGACTTGGCATTGCTCGGCATCATGCCGGTGCCCACCCAGACCATGCTGTGCTGCATGGACAGGGTGAACAGGTAATGCAGTGTCGACAATTTGTCGCCATTCATCGATGCCGAGTTGGTGAAACCCGCTGCCAACTTGTTCTTCCAGGCTTGGGTATACCAAGGCTTGGACGAGGCATCGGCAAACTTCTTGAATTGCCATGGCACGCTGCCCATGTAGGTTGGGGCACCCATGATGATGGCGTCAGCCGCCGCCAAGGTTTCCCAGCCGCCTTCAGGCAAATTGCCCTCGGCATCGATGGCCAGCAATGTCCCGCCAGCACCCTGCGCCACGGTTTCTGCCATGCGTTTGGTATGGCCATAGCCGCTGAAATACACGATCACGATCTTCTTGCTCATTTCAGTTTTCCTTTCTGACACAAAAAATCAGCTACCCTTGCCCCATGTTTAGTTACCGACACGGCTTCCACGCGGGCAACCACGCCGATGTGCTCAAACACACGGTGTTGGTGCAGTTGCTAGAGCACCTGCTGCACAAAGACAAACCTTTTTGGGTGGTAGACACCCACGCGGGCGGTGGCCTGTATGACCTGACCGCCGGCTACGCGACCAAAAGTGGCGAAGCGCTGGAGGGCATCCAAGCCCTTTGGCCACTGCGAAACAAAAAAAGCACGCCTGAGGCGGTTGCCTCGTTTTTGGCTCAAGTTCAGGCCGTCAACGACAAAGACAACCTTCACTGGTACCCCGGCTCGCCCCAAATCGCGGCTCAAATGCTGCGTCAGGGTGACCACCTGCGTCTGTTTGAACTGCACCCCACCGAAATCAAACTGCTTGAAGGACACTTCGCGTCCGTCAAACGTGGCGTCAGCATCCAGCAAGCCGACGGTTTCATGGGCCTGAAGGCCTGCATGCCGCCGCCACCGCGTCGTGGCCTGATCCACATCGACCCGCCTTACGAGAGCAAAGACGACTACCGTCGCGTGCTGCAAACGCTCAAAGAGACCTTGCCGCGCTTCAACTCCGGCACCTACGCCATTTGGTACCCAGAGATTGCACGCCGCGAGTCGCAACAGTTTCCTGCCCAGCTCAAGCGTGTGGCGGCCGAGATGCCCAAGGTGGACTGGGTGCATGCCACCCTGCGCATCAAGGCTGCGGGTCGTGACGGCGTGGGCCTGTTTGGCAGCGGCATGTTCATCATCAACCCACCGTGGACGCTGTACGACCGTCTGGCTGAAGCCTTGCCCTGGTTGGTTGAAACCATCGGCATTGACGAACACGCCGCCTACACCCTGGAAGCGCAGCAAAGCTGACATCGCAGCCTCAGGCAGCCAGGTCGAAGAACAACACTTCGGCCTGCTTGCCTTGCTCGATCACCAACTGGGCCTCGTCTTCCAAAAACAGCGCATCCCCCGCGCCTAGATGCTGCCCATTGACGACCACCGCACCGCGTGCCACATGCACGTAGGCTTTGCGGAAGGGGTTGAGATCCAGATCAGCCCGCTCGTCGCCATCAAACAAGCCCACACTCAAGCTCGCATCCGAATGGATGGTCACCGAGCCTTCACGCCCGTCGGGTGACGCCACCAGGCGCAGCCGGCCGCGCTTGTCCTTCTCATCAAAGTTCTTTTGCTCGTAGCCTGGCTTCAAACCCGTCTGATTGGGCAAGATCCAGATCTGCAGCAAATGGGTTGATTTGTACAAGTCATGGTTGAACTCACTGTGCTTGATGCCGGTGCCTGCGCTCATGCGTTGCACGTCACCGGGCAAAATCGTGGCTCCGTTTCCCAGGCTGTCTTTGTGCGCCAAGGCGCCTTCCAGCACATAGGTCACGATCTCCATGTCCTGATGTCCGTGCATGCCAAAACCCCGGCCCGGCGCCACCACATCGTCGTTGATCACCCGCAGCGGCCCAAAGCCCATGAATGCAGGATCACGGTACTCTGAGAACGAAAAGCTGTGCGCAGTCTGCAGCCAACCGTAGTCGTATGAACCTCGGTCTTCAGCGCGTCGTTTGGTCAGCATGGTCTTCTCCTTCTCTCTGTTTCCGAGCCCCCCTCTTGGGTTGCTGTATCGGGTTGCCATGGGTTCACTGTAAGAAAGACCACGCACCCATAGGCTGCGAAGGACTGATGGCATCATTCAACTAATTTGAACGACCGTTGCCGCCATGACCGATCGCCAACACGTGCTGACGCCCGAAGCCCTTTTGATGATGGACGCCATCGATCGAGCGGGCAGCTTCGCCGCCGCTGCACGTGAATTGGGCAAAGTGCCCTCGGCCTTGACCTACAGCGTGCGCCAACTGGAAGACGCCTTGGATGTGCTGCTGTTCGACCGCCGTTCACGCCAGGCCCAGCTGACCGCAGCCGGGCAAGAACTGCTGCGCGAAGGCCGCCTGCTGTTGCAACAAATGGATGCAGTCACCAATCGCGTCAAACGTGTGGCGTCGGGCTGGGAGTCCGAGCTGACCGTGACGCTGGACAAAGCCGTCGCCCCCAAAGCCTTGTTTGACCTGATGGAAGCGTTTTATGCGCTGACGCCCCCAACCCGGCTCAAAATGCGCAGCGAGGTCCTGACCGGCACCTGGGAAACCTTGGTATCCGGTCAAGCAGACTTGGCCATCGGCGTGCCGGGTGACCGCATCGCACACCCAGGCATCCGCGTTGAGCCCCTGGGGGAAATTGAATTTATTCTGTGTGTGGCTCCTCACCACCCGCTGGCCAAGGCAGCGGAGCCCCTGGACCCTTGCCTCCTGGCCCAGCACCGCATCGTGGCCGTGGCAGACAGCGCACGCGGCCTGGAGCCCGTCACCGTGGGCATCTTGCCCGGACAAGATGTGCTGACGGTGCCCAGCATGTCCACCAAACTGGAAGCCCAACTACGGGGCATCGGCTGCGGCTTCTTGCCAACGGCCATGGTGCAACCCTATCTGGCCAGCGGCCAATTGGTCCACAAACAGGTCGACCATCCACCACGTCGAACCAAAATCCACTACGCATGGCGGCAACCCAGCGGCCAACCTGGCCACGCATTGGCTTGGTGGCTTCAACAATTGGAAAGCCCCAAAACACGGCAAGCCTTGCTGGACCTGCACGAAGGACTGGTGCTGTGAGCATGGCTGGCCCTTACTTGGGGCGATTCGCGCCCTCGCCCACAGGCCCATTGCATGCGGGCTCACTGGTTGCCGCTTTGGCCAGCTGGCTCGATGCCAAAGCACACAACGGCCAGTGGCTGGTGCGGATGGAAGATGTCGACACGCCACGCTGCATTTCAGGTGCCGATCAAATCATCCTGCAACAACTGGCAGCCTGCGGCTTGCATCCAGACGGACCGGTCGTTTACCAGAGCCAACGAGGCCATTTGTACCAACAAGCACTCGACCAGTTGATCCATCAAGGCGACGCCTATCCCTGCGCTTGCACCCGGGCAGAGATTGCCCAAGCCAACGCAGCCCAGGGCATCACCAAAAATCGACACGGAGACATGATCTACCCTGGCACCTGCCGCCCTGAAAACGGCGGCCTCGCTGGCCGAACTGCACGCGCCTGGCGCATGCGCGTGCCCCAGGGGACGGTAGCCAACCTGGATTGGACTGATCGGCGTCTGGGGCCGCAATCTCAGCAATTGGATGAGGCTGTGGGCGACTTCGTCATCAACCGAGCCGATGGGCTGTGGGCTTATCAATTGGCTGTGGTCGTGGACGACGCCGACCAAGGCATCACCCACATCGTGCGCGGCCAAGACCTGACGGACAACACCCCTCGCCAAATCTGGCTGCAACACCAATTGCACCTGCCAACCCCCAGTTATCTGCACACCCCTTTGGTGATGGGCGACAACGGCGAAAAGCTCTCCAAACAGAACGGCGCCACTGCGTTGGACACCCTGGATCCCCTGACATGCCTGCGTCAAGCCGGTCTGAGCTTGGGCATCGAAGCAGTGAGCGCATCCATTGATGAATGGCTGGCGAAAGCCGTTTTCACATGGCGGTTGAAATTCAAAATTGTCGTCTGATACCCCCTTGAGCCAGGGATCAACTTAACCACATGGCGGCCACCAATGCTGCAACAATTGCACGCATCAGGGCCTTAAAGATTTTGCCCAGGGACAGGAAGTACCGCATGACCATCCGTCACACCATCGTTGCCGCATTGAGCGGCTTAACATTGACTGCTGCTTTGGCTGCACCGGTGATCACCCCGGTCACAACCAGCACCGGCGTCAACATGCTGGGTGAGATCAATGCGTCCGAGTACACCTTGGACATGACCTTCTCACTGGACAACATCAGCGGCTGGCGCAAAATTGTTGACTTCAACAACCGCACGGACGACGCAGGCTTGTACCTGTACTGGGATCAAGTGTCCTTCGCCACCAGCAGCGACACACTGGTCAACGGTTCTGGCACAGCAGGCGCTGAATTTGGCACGCGCTTGACCCTGACCCGCGACAACACCGGCTTGGTCAGTGCCTACCTCAACGGCGCCCTCCAATTGAGCTTCAACGACATCACCAACGCAGCCGTATTTGGCTCAACTGGTGGGCAGACCTCTGCATGGCTGCTGGCCGATGACGTGCTGTTTGACAGCCGCGAGCAAGCATCCGGCATCATCACATCCGTGAAGGTGTTCGACCACGCTTTGAGCGCCCGTGAGATCGCCGCTGTTCCAGAACCCGAAACCATGGCCCTGGTCGCCGCTGGTTTGCTGACCGCCTTCACACTGGGCCGTCGTCGCCAACATAAAGCCTAAGTCAACCTCCTCCGACCGGCAAAACGCCCTGGTAACCCCAGGGCGTTTTTTATTGGGCCGCGTCCACCACCACAAAGTGTTTGCGCACGGGCTCCAGCACCTCAAAAGCGCCCTCAAACCCACCGGGGATCACGGCCCCTTGGCCGGCCAGCACATCCGTCCAGCCACCGTGCGTGTCATGCAAACGCACATGGCCTTGCAGGACAAAAAAATATTCCTGCTTGCCCTGCGGAAACACAATCCGCCAACGCCCGACTTCGCAGGACCAAATCCCGGCGCTCATCAGGCCATCGGCAGACTCATACAAGGACCAAGTCTCGCGCCTGGGGCAGCCCTGTTCTCGCCGTTCCTCACGAGGGTAGTCCACCACGCCACCACCTTGCGGCTGCGCCATCTGGACGATCGAAGGCAGGTTGACTGGCTGATTCATCACTTCACCAAAAAATGTTCACGGTAATAAGCCAACTCCTCGATTGACTCCAGGATGTCTGCCATCGCCGTGTGCTTTTGCGCCTTCTTGAAGCCCTCCGCCAAGCCTGGCTTCCAACGCTTGGCCAGCTCCTTCAAGGTGCTCACATCGAGGTTGCGATAGTGGAAGAACGCCTCCAACTCAGGCATGTAATTGGCCAAAAAGCGGCGATCCTGGCAGATGGAGTTGCCGCACATGGGTGACTTGTTGTTCCCCACATACTTTTTGAGAAACTCGATCACCGCCTTGGATGCCTGCGCCTCATCCACCGTGGACGCCTTGACGCGATCAATCAGCCCACTCTTGCCATGCGTGCCTTTGTTCCAGGCATCCATGGCGTTCAAGGCCTCATCGGATTGGTGGATGGCAAACACGGGCCCCTCCACACGGATCGACAAATCCGGACTGGTCACCACCACAGCGATTTCGATGATGCGGTCGGTCTGAGTCTTCAGCCCCGTCATTTCCAGGTCAATCCAGATCAGGTTCTGGTCATTTTTTTTCAACGTCGGCACGTCGGCCTGGGTTGCAATGGGCTCACTCATGTCAATCCGTACTGATTCAGCAAATAAGGGGTCGGCAAGATTGTGGAGCAACTCTTACACTTGCGGCCATGCATTCAATGACATTGACCCTGGTATTTACCGCATTTTTGGTGGCATCCCTGCTGACCAAGCTTTGGCTGGACGGCCGACAAGCGCGCCACGTATCGCGCCACAGAGAACAAGTCCCCCCCGCATTTGTAGGCGAAGTCTCTCTGGGACAACACCAACGCGCCGCCAGCTACACCATCGACAAGCTTCGTTTTGGCCTGATCGTCAGTGCCGTCAGCACCGTCACACTGATTGGGTGGACCTTATTGGGCGGCCTGCATGAACTCAACCAGATCATTCGGGACGCCGTTTTCACCCGCTGGGGCAACCTGCCCTATCAATTGGCCTTGCTGGGTGCATTTACCTTCATCGGAGGGCTCATCGACCTGCCCTTCAGTGCCTGGAGCACCTTCCGCATCGAACAAAAACACGGCTTCAACCGCATGAGCTGGGGCATGTGGATCGGAGACCTCATCAAACAAACCATCCTGGGCGTGATCATTGGCGCCCCCATCGCCTCATTGATCCTGTGGCTGATGGCTGCCGCGGGGCAGCAATGGTGGCTGTGGGCCTGGGCATCGTGGGTCAGCTTCAGCCTGCTGTTGATGGTGATCTTCCCGATTTTCATCGCCCCCTTGTTCAACAAGTTCGAGCCACTGGATGATGCCTCGCTGGCGCAACGTGTGACCGCTTTGATGACACGTTGCGGCTTCAAAGCCAAAGGCCTGTTTGTGATGGATGGCAGCCGTCGATCTGCCCATGCCAATGCCTACTTCACGGGTTTGGGCGCATCCAAACGCGTGGTGTTCTTCGACACCCTGCTCAAAAAACTGACCCACGGTGAAGTTGAAGCGGTTTTGGCTCATGAACTGGGCCACTTCAAGCACAAACACGTGCTCAAACGCATGATCACCATGTTTGTGCTCAGCCTCCTGGGCTTTGCCTTACTGGGCTGGTTGAGCCGGCAGGTGTGGTTTTACCAAGGTCTGGGCGTCAACCCCAACCTCAATGCGCCCAACGACGCGTTGGCCTTGCTGCTGTTCATGCTGGCCCTGCCTGTGTTCATGTTCTTTGTCTCACCCGTGTTCGCGTTTTTCTCTCGGCGTGACGAGTACCAGGCAGACGCCTACGCTTGCCAGCAAGCGGCGCGTGAAGACTTGGCCAACGCCTTGATCAAACTGTACAAAGACAACTCCGCCACCCTCACACCTGATCCCGCCTACGTGCGCTTTCACTACTCGCACCCACCGGCATCTGAACGCCTGGCCGCCATGGCCGCATTGCCTCAAAGCCAGTCATGAAGCGCAACGAACGCCAAGCCAAGGCCAAACCACACGCCCCCCAAGCCGACCTGGAAACCGGCCTGGTGGTGTCCACCCACGGACGCCACTGCGTGGTCGAGACCCCAGATCGCCGCCGCTTGATATGCCACCCACGGGGCAAAAAAAGCGAGGTCGTCGTCGGTGACCGCGTGACCTGGCACTTGACGCAAGAGCAAGCCGACGAGGGCATCATCGTCAGCATCGATGAACGCCAAAACCTGCTTTACAGACAAGACGAATGGCGCAGCAAATCTTTTGCAGCCAATTTGGACTTGCTGTTGATGTGGATCGCTGTCGAGCCCGTTTTCAGCGAAGCGCAACTGACACGAGCCCTGATCGCCGCCGAATCAGCGGGCATCAAAGTCTGCATCGTGCTCAACAAGG
>JACCDG011615237.1_pt1 | contig 11901 bp, 23 predicted proteins | sample 7442471 | NCBI WGS metagenome assembly JACCDG01 (sample SAMN15323444, study PRJNA562643) | freshwater metagenome | isolation source: river surface water | place: USA:Blue River Watershed | collected 2017-08-17
CCATTATAGGAATGACCGCCGGGACCGGCTTTTTAGGTCCTAAGCTGGGAGTAATAACGCCGGGCGGCGTTGGTGGTGTAAGTTACGACACATTAACCGGACGCCTATTGTTTGACGCCTGTTTTACGATCAGTAAAAAATAAATTTGGTTTTATAATATTCGGTTGTATATTTGAGCCGTCGAAGGTTTCGCACGACTACCGACAAAGGACAACACCGACAACGGGCCGCAGGGGATTGCGGCCCTTGTTTTTTTAGCTAATTTTCCACCCGATGAAATTGGACCTTTCACCGGTTATTTGTTGGGTACAAATCCAAATTATAGGACTATTAAACCCGGACGCGTGGCGGGCCGACGTTACGTTAATTTGCCAACTAATACTTGCCATTACCGCCGCTTATAAATACATTCAGGAGGGGCGCGCGGCCCGGAAGAAAACGACCCGGAAAAAACCGCCCACAAGATAAAACACGTCGGGATGTCCTTACATTTGTGCGCGGCTGGCCCGGAAACGTGTAGTAATATTTTACCGGCATTAAAACGTAATTTGTTTTACGTCTAAACAAGTATTTTATTTAATTAATTTTCAGGGCAATACAACGGACTGTTTTTGTAGAATTCAACCGTTTATAATTTTTTTTCAATTAAAAATTTTGTTTTGGCCAATTACGGCTATATGTTTGTTCCGTCCTTATAACGTTTTACACTATGCGAAACATTCAAGAAAAACTAATTGCAAAGGTATTGCCGTCTGAGTTTGTTGAAATAATGAACCGCCCGCGTTTTATTTACCTTTTTTTACCAATAACAAAAGCCCGAAAGTTAAAATTGTTTCAAACGTTGGTAATTCTGCCAATGGGAAATGAATACAAAGAATATGTTACGCGGGAAAAGTTAGAAATAGTTTTAACGATATACGGTTTTATTTTAACTGAAAAGCAAAGTAAGGACGCCGTACGGGTTTTAATCATAACTGAACGGCTAAATTATATCACCGATGTAGATAGAACCGCTTTAACTGTTGTATAAGTTTGCAACGGCCCGCCGGAAATGCCGGATTTTTATATATAATCATTCTAAATAACTACCGTAAAACGCTGTAAAAGTGATTACAAACCCCAAAAAACCAAAAGCGCAACTGAAAATTAAAGTCAGGCCGCGCCCATTATTCACTAAAATTGATTTAGAAAAAACAACGGCCCCCGCCGCAAAGGTTATGTTATACTCATTCAGATTTCGCGTTGCCGCGCTTTCCTTTGCGTTCTGGCGCCGTTTCCGTATCGTTATGGAATACAGAGAGGCCGTACAGATATTTGAGCCGTTATACGCGCTTAAAATCGTTCGTGAAGCCGAAACGATGCGAACTAATAATTTCAAACAACGCTGGGCCGAGAAAATGCGGGCCGCCGGGATTATAGTAGTTAATGTATAATAGTATTATTATCCTGAATACTATGACAAAAGTTAACTAAATGTGGTTTAAATGACTGATTTACTAGAAAATAGCGAAAACGAGTTTTTTAAAAACCGATACCAAAAAGGGCGGGCGTATTTTGCCGAACTTTACCGGAACGGCCTCACCCCGGCATGTAGTCCCGGTTGGATTTCGGGCGGTTGCCGGTCCGGTCACCAGTTTATTAAAAACGTCGTTTGCGGGAAGGAATACTGCCCGGATTGTGGCCGCGACGGTTCGCCCATACATTCAACCCGAATAAAACGCTGGACCCCGAAACAAAGGCAGCTTGAACGTTTTGGCTATATGGTTATAACAATACCGGAGGGCCTCAGGGAAATTTTTAAACTACCGGCGGCGCTGGCCGACTTTCGCCGGGACGTAAAAAACAAGTTAAAAAAAATGGGATTTTCCCGGGGCTTGATGCGGTGGCATTTTTTCGGCGATTGTCCCGAATGTTTTGGCGCCGGTTGTCGTCGATGTGCAAAAACCGGAGCCGGAACAAAATACAACCCTCACTTGAATATAATACTCGAGGCCGGATACATTAACCCGGAAACGTTGGAAGAAATTAAAAAATATTTACAAAGATATTTTCACCGGCATTTTAGGCGCCTTATAACGCGAACCGGGATTGTTGATTTAACCGCGAATGTTCACTACCAATACGTGAAGGAAGAAACAAAGCAAATCCACGCTATAAAATACGTAACGCGTTCGACGTTCAAATTATTCAATAAAAAATTAGCGGAAAGCCTGAAAGGTTTTATGACAACTACCACTTTTGGAAAGTTCAAACCGGGCAACTATACCGAAGATGAAAAAATAGATCATAACGTCTGCCCGAAATGCAGTAACAACGAAAAAGTAAATTGGATTGTCTTAATAAAACACAGTGAAGTAAACGGAAAATTTCAAACCTTAGATAATGGAACCTACTACAAACAACCCGAACTTAATACAGATACCCGAAGTACCGACGGACCTAATAAACAAGGAAATATTTTATTTATGTCGGTGGATTTTAGAGCAGGAAAAAAAGCTACTCGAAAAAATACCGGGGCCGCGTTCCCTGTCAACCGTTACATTAACAATCAGAATACCGCGCCCGCAAAATTGGTTACAGAAAACAGAGAAAAAAAAGTTTCTGGCCTCTGTCCTTTTTGACGAAATACAATCCGATTTCGTAGTTATTGGTAGCGGTATTTTTTTGCATACCGGTAGCCCATTAGGTAGAAATTTAGCAGTAATATTTAACACGTAAAAAAATGGAATCGAAAATCGTATTAAATACTAAAGCCCTTTCATTATACCTTGAGGTATATATGGACGTTAACAAATTATCAATGCGGGCGCTTGCTTCAAAGGTTGGCGTATCTGTCGCAACCATTTCGAGAATATGTAAAGGAATGCCGCCCGACGTTAATACTTTTTTAGCGCTTTTTTTAGTTCTTGGAATTAAGGATATAAGAAAATTTGCAACTATTCAATAAATAAAACTATGAGCAAAAAAATAGTTATCATTCACGAATTAAACGACGCCGCCGACGATTATTATAAAAACGAAATGTTTTATAATCAACTTGGCGAAGAACAAGAAATAAAAGTTATTACCCTATTAAAAAACTATCGTAAAGTAAAACAACGTTAACCACTATTAAAAACGAAAACCAAAAAATGAAAACTGAAAAATTCCCGGCGTTCCTGTCAACTTGGGACGAACCAAAAACAAGCGAAAACGGACGAAAGTACCAACGTTTAATTGTAAGCACACCGCCACGAAAAGACGATTTCGGAAACGAAAAAGGCCCCGGCGATACCTTCGAACTGATGTTGTACGGCGAAAACGAAATTAACGCGTTCTGGAAAAATTACAGGCAAGAGGAAAGCGCCCACCCGCTTAACTGGATATGTTATGTAAACAGCCGGGAGCGCGATGTCGACGGCACGAAATTTTACAATTCCAGCTTAACAGTAAAGTCTTACGAATGGAAATATAAAAATGGCTAAGCAATTAAAGCGCGCGGACGTTCCCACGGTTGGGGACGTCCGTATATTGAATGGGTTAATACATTCAATACCGGCTAACGGTAACGAAATAAAACGTTGGCACGCTCAGGTTTATTTACCTCTGCAATACGATACGGTCCGGCCTACTTCCGTTCTAATAACTGTTGGCGCGTCTGATTTTGCAAAAAGTTTTCAGGAGTGCTTACAAATAATTCACACGAAATATTTATACTATCTACAATGAAAAACACCTTAAAAATCATTAACAGCACAACGGCGGCCATAATGACGGCTAACGGCAATATTGCCGCCTGTCCTTATTCGCCACCAATACCGACGCAAAGCCCGTCCGGTTTACTTGGCAAACCCGGACACATTGAATTTAGCCGGGCCGCTTGCGGGACCGATTGCCCGTTGTTTCAGATTAGAGAAGCGGAAACGACTGATTTAGCGCCGGGCGTTGTTGTCTTGGTTTCAACCTGTCAAAAAGATATGAAATTGAAATGTTCGTAACACCAGAACAGCAGGCCGCCCGCCGTATATTGTCGGGCGGCCTTATTCGCAAAAAAGACGTTAAAACATATTATGGGGTAAGCAATACGACGTTTCGGCGGTATTGCCGCGAAATAGGTTTAGGCGGTGACCGGTCCCATTTTTGGGACCATAAACAATTTCAAATCTGGGTAGATCAGTTTGGACCGGTAAAAATTTAGCCAAAATTCCAATTTTGGGAAAATTTCTTGTTTTGGGTCGATTTAGTGTTTACGTTTGTGAACATGAAGAAGGGGACCGGATTGTTATTGGTGGCGGCGGGGGCCGCTGCTTATTTCCTTTTAACCGGGGCGCAAAATGTCGCCGCGGCCTTACGCGTTCGGTTTGGCCGCCTTTCGTTTAATTTCGACGAAACGCGCCGCGCCTTATTTACCCGGCTATATTTTAACGTTACGTTAAATATGGTTAACCCGACCGACCGGAATATTAATTTAAACGGCGTCGGGGTTCGAATGTCTTACAATGGTTCGCCGGTGGGCGTTGCCTTACGCGAAACACCGTTTACGGTCCAAAGGTTCGGCAATACCGACGTTACGTTGTTGGTAGGCGTTTCAACTTTAGGTATATTTAAAACTATTCAGGATGCAACAACGGCCATTTTCAATAAACGGCCTATTGCGTTCGATGTCGAGGGCCGGGTTACCGGAGCCGGAAACATTGTAATTCCAATTAAAGAAAAAATAGAATTTTCGTTATGACCGGCGCCGCTTATATAGGGGCCGGACGGCCTAATTACATTGATACGTTAGTAAAGCTGAACGGAACTAACCCGGATTTAATGCGGGTTATTGAAAGTAAAACCGACGAAGCAACCGGCCAATGCAAAGTTTTTGCCGAACGTTTCAGAGGATCCAACAACCGCGAAACGGCCCGAAATATCTGGAATTATTTAAAATATAATATTCCTTACCAAGCCGACGGACCCGCCGAACAACGTATTAAAGCGCCGAACCGACTGGTTGCCGACGCTTCACTAATGGGGCCGACGGATTGCAAATCGTTCAGCCTGTTTACTGTTGGTTGTTTGCGCGCGCTGGGGCTGCCGGCTTACTACCGTTATGCAAGTTATACCGCCGACCCAACGCCGACGCACGTTTACAGTTATACCTTAGACGAAGCCGGGCGGCCTATTATTATTGACGCGGTTTACTCGCGTTTCAATGCAGAGGCGCCATATATTTCTAAAAAAGATGTCAAAATGAACATTTCCTATTTATCTGGTATCCCGGGCCGTCCTTCATTGCCGGTAAAAGCGCCGAACAATATTACCGCGTTACAACGGTTAATTGCGAAAGTACAAAAGGGGTCCGTTGGTTATTACATTCTGAAAAACGAACTGGAACGACAAACCGGCGGGCGCAGTTCAATTAAATACAGTTATTCACAAATTACCCGTTATAAGGCGTTTTTATCGAAACGCTTGGCGAATAAAGTCCCGGCGGTTTTACGTCCGTATTTTAACGCTGAATTAAACGCGTTAAACAACGGTATGTTTTACGGCGTTATACCGCCTCAATTATTTCGCAGCGCTGCAATGCAAGGTTTCGCGCAAAGTATAGCGGAGGATTTCGAAAATGACGACGCGGCGGCAATGGGTAAAATTTCCTTTAAAAAACTCAAACGTTCTTTAAAGAAAATTTCCATTAAAAAAATATTCAAGGGAGTAAAGGCCGTCGGGCTGGTAGTCCCTCGGAAAGCCTTTCTAGGATTGGTAGCGCTAAACGTTCGCGGCCTTGCCACGCGCTTAAGCAAAGCGCCGGCAAACAAGGTGAAAAACCAATGGGAAAAAATGGGCGGCAAACCGTCCGTTTTGATGTCTGCAATTTCGAAGGGTGCTAAAAAACGCCCGTTACTTGGTGGCGGTCGTATTAAGTCAATAAAGGGTATCGGTTTCGTTTACGACGACGCGCCCAACGGTATTGGAGCCGCGCCCGCTGTCGGCGCTTGGCTTGCCGCTGCCGGTCCTGTCTTAATTGCGTTTATGCAACTGTTAAAAGGCGCGGGCGTTCCAGAAGTAGAGGGCGCAACCGAAAGCGAAGTATTGACAGAGGCAAACGAAAACGGCGCGCCCGGGATTATTAACAGCGTTACCGATTTCTTTACCCGCGCGGTTGATACCGCACAAAATACCGGATTACTACCCGAACGCCCATTAAATACAGGCGCCGAACAAATGGTAGAAGAAGAAATACCCGGCGATGACCACGACGACGGAATTATTGAAGGGAAAAGCGGAAAAACTTTATTGCTGCTGGGCTTGGGCCTTGTTACATTCTTTGTACTTACTCGTTAACCTCAACATAAAATGGCAACAAAAAAAAGGTGCACAAAAAAAACCGCCCGCAAAAAAACAACCCGGAAAGCCGGAGCGAATATTTTTAAAACTGCAAGCAAAAACAAGTCTTATAAAGCAGCGAAGGCCGCAGAAAAAAAGGCCGTAGCCCGCAGTCGAAAGGCTTGGAAAGAAGCTCTTAAAAAAGCCAAAAAATAAAAAAACTAGCTACCGCCCGAAGCTATCAAACCTTTACAACTCTCAACACTACACAAACATGAAAAAATTGAAACTTGGCGTCGTTACCGACGCTCTGGCGCTGGGGGCGGGCGCGGTTGCAGGAAATAAACTTGCCAACATTAAACTGCCTATCGACTTGCCGCCTATCGTTCAACCAGTTTTACCGGTTGCCGTTGGTATTTTCTTATCAACCAGAAAAAACCGTATGGTTCAAATGGCCGGATATGGAATGATAGCTTCCGGCGTTGTTGGCGTCGCTAAAATTGCGCTTCCAAAACTTGGACTTGGCAACATTTCCGAATCAATCGGTGATTTTTACGTCGCTGATGATTCAATGAACGGACCTCTGGCGCTTGCCGGTCCTGATATGTCCGGCTCGGTTGCGCTGGCCGGGTTCCGCGATGACGCGTTCAACCGCGACTTGATGGCCGCCTAATTTATTCACTTGCTCACTCAAACACTCTAATAAAAAATGAAAAACGCAAAATTTATTTTATCAATGTTAACCGCGTTCGTTCTTACGTTCGCCGTTACTCTGACCGCTGGCGCTCCTGTTGCCGTCGGTTGCGCCGCTGGGTTCGCCGTTAGTGCGCTCTCTGTCTTGGGCGCGATGCCTACAAATGCTTTATGTATGTCGATGGGAATGACAAACAATGAGGCGGTTATTAGTCGTATCCTTCCGAAATTATGGGATAAAGGATATGTACCGCAGGGAAGCAAACCAAAGGTAACACAGGGGTACATTTGCAGCCTGTTTAACTTGCAAGGTTCCTTTAACACGATCAACTTTAACATTCTGGTAAATCAAGGCACAGTCCGCGCCACTGAAAACCGATTAAATATTGTTGATATGTTTACCGTTACTCACTGGGGCTTGTTTCTGATGAAGGCCGGCGCGTCAACCACTGCCACTGATGCAGAAATAGCCGTAGCACAGCCGCAAACGTTCGAAAATCCGGGAATTTTTACAGCCGCAAACGAAGCCGCAAACTTAGGCAGCATTTACCGCGGTAACATTCAGGTAAAAGTAGATAACGACGTAATTGTTGATAGTTATGATACCGCGCGTTTCCGTCGTGTAGGCGAAGCACAACAAGCGCTTAACGTTTCAACCGCGGCAACGCTTAACAGTTACTTCCGTTCAGAACAGCAGGGTCCAAACTATGGATTTAGCGAAGTCGACCCGGAAATTACCTTTAACGGCGTCGGTAAAAACGAAGTAGTGTTAAACCTCCCGGCGAATCTTTCAATGGCGGGGACCACTTCAACTAACTTCCTCGTATTGGTGTGCCGCGGCTTGCTCTGGCAGAATTCAAGTAAACTTAATCGTTCTTAATATCATTAGGTTAGATGAAAGCACCGGCGGCACAATTCGCCGCCGGTTTTTTTATTTGCCTTAACACCCTAAAAAAATGGAGTTAATACAACCAGTAACCCAACGTTATATTTCTCTCGAAGTAAACTTGGGCGCCACGATTGCACAGGGAAAAACGATTGCCTTTAATTATACCCCGGACGTTCAAACGGGCTTAATTTATTGCGTACGCGCATACAGTCAAACCGACTGGGCGTTGTCGCCGCTTGGAAATACTGTTGTTACAACGGCGGGCCTTGCAAATATTGTTGTTACCCTTGTTGTCGGTGACGATGAGGAGATACAACAATACCCACTTACCGATTTTCGCCCGGCGTCGAATAGCGGTTTCTTGCGCCTGTTGAACAACAAAAAATTAAATTTGGTTAAATCATATATAACGATCCTGTCAACGGCTGCACTTGCCGCGAATCAGTCCGTTATGTTTGGTTTTGACTATAAAAACCAGTAATAGAATGAGGCCCGTATTAAATTACAGAGAATACGCACGTATCGAAACGGTAAACGTTGTTACGGATCGTAATAATTTAACCGATTTCGGCAAGTATTATTTTCCGCAGCTACCGCAGTTTTACGGCAAATGGATTACAACTATTGCCGTAAATAATACGGGCCTCATTGTATTGGATAATCAGCCGCAGGCGTATATAGTTTTAAAAAACAGGCGCGGCGAAGTACTGATAAATAAAATGCCCATTCGCGAACTATGGAACGACCCGACGCAAACAACCGGTAATTTCGGGCGGTTGCGAATGTTCGAATTATATGACGTAGACTTTCAGAATAGTTATATACAGGCCTATGATATGGGCGGGCCTATTGGCGCCCCGGGCCAAGTGTTAACACAATTTACAATTAATACCAGCACGCCTAAATAATGAAAGTTACTCTGGATTTTATACGCGACGCGATACGCTCAACGGGTTTCTATTGGTGGGAACTATCCGAGGGGACTACCGTATTATGCGACTATACTGTTGAAGGAGCAAACGAGGCCGAAAGTATTGCGCGCCTCGAATCTTGCGTTTCCGGTATTGCGTCCGGCGTTGCTACTGTTAAAATATTTAAGGCGTCGCCGTCCGGTCAAGCTGGGCGCCCGCCGACTAAACACACCAAAATCTTTATGCTGGAAATTCGGCCCGGAATGGTTCAGCAACAAAATGCCGGTATTGGTTCAATAGCACCCAACACGCACGCCCAACTACTCGCGGAAATTGAACGTCTAAAATATGAAAACAAGCTGGCAGAATTGCGCCGCGAATTTTTAGACAAGTTAGACGCAAAGGAGCAAAAAAAGGACGTTTGGGACAAATTGGAGCCTGTTATTACCGGGCTGGCGATGAAGTATGCCGGATTGCCGCAAACACCTGCAGCAGCGCCCGCACACGTTTTAAACGGTCCGGGCAATGTTGATATATTGGCTTTACCGATGACAGAAGATAGTCTACAAACCCTCATTAATATCTGGGCGCAAAATGACCCGGGTTATTTTGAGGCGTTAAAAGGCGTCGTTAACCTTTGCGTTAATGACCGTTCAAAATATGACCTTGCAAAAGGCGCGTTAAAATAAATTACAAATGTCAAGTTATAGCGTTTCGGATTTAGTAGGAAAAACGATTGTTGCGAAATCAGATATTTCCGTATATCGTTTACCGGCGGACAACGCGCCCGCGGTATTCACTATTAAACCCGGCCAATCTGTCGGGGTTGTCGATACCTATTTTTTACCGAAGGAGGGCCGCGCCTATTTGTATTTAGGTTTTTTAGATACAAACAACCGCCCCTATTATATACGCTGGGGAACTGCTATTAACACTAGCAGCTTGTTAAGTCAGGGCGTAAAGTCCGACGAAGTAAAGGCGGCCGAAGCAGAGGCCGCAAATAAACCGTTTAACCTTGCCGAGTTCATACAGAAAAACCTTACAATGATTGTTTTTGTGGTGGCGGGCGTTGCCGTCGTTCGTTCTGGCTTGGAAACTTATTCCCGTACTCGTAAATGATAACGCGCGAACAATTCGTTAAACAATATTTTCCCATTGCCGCGGCGGTGGCGACCGGTTCCGGAATATTTCCGGAGGTGGTTATTAGCGCCGCTATTTTGGAAAGTTCCGGAAAAGTAAACGGCGTTTACTATCCGGGCCAATCGTTACTTGCACAGCGCGCAAATAATTTTTTCGGCATTAAAAGTAGTTCAGCTTGGAAAGGCCCTACCATTACACTCAATACCGGCGAAGTATACAACGGCATCCGGGTAACGGTTCCCGGTACATTTCGAAAATATACAACCGCGCGCGACTCGTTCGCGGATTACATTAAATTTCTGCAAGACAACCCACGATATAAAAAAGCCGGAGTGTTTGCCGCTAAAACGCCGCAGGAACAAACCGCCGCGTTACAGCGCGCCGGATATGCTACCGACCCGAATTATAGCAGCCTGTTAAATTCCATTATTAAAGGAATTCAGAAATTTATTCCAACCGGGGCCGCCGGTGGCGCGCTGGGTTTATTGTTAATACTTGGTTTAATCATATACGCGACGCGATGAAAAAAAACTATATCTGGAAGTATGAACAGATCGACGAAAAAATTAGCATTTTAGGCGGTCAAGATTGCAACGCTATTATTTTCGAAAACAATAACGCGTTTACAGTGCTGATAAATGGCTACCCTTTAACAAGTGGTAGCGCGCTCACGTTGTCCGGGCATATTGGCGAAATTGATAAAACGAATTATAATTTAACATGGAATGCTAACGTTGGGGTGATTGGCGTATGGCGTAAATTTTACGTAGCATGATTGTGACCAACGGAATAGGACCCATTAAAGGCGGGCCGGTTCAAACAATTACCGGCGAAATAACAAACGAGGAGTTTGTTACCTTATTTAGTCAGCCTCATACAATACTCCCGAGTATTGGCGGGGCTTATATTGTTTTAGGATATATTCTCGAGTTAGTTTGGACCGTTCGCGGCGTTGCAAATTTGGGCCTCGGTTATTCCCCTACCATAATTGGAAACGGTATAGTTGATGGGTCTATATCTTGGTTGCGGTTGTCGACGCTGCCGGGTAGCGGTTATTTTAGCGGGGCCGCTCCTACCCGGGTGGCGGCTGCTAATATTGTCACCGGCGCGCCGCTTGTTTGGATGATGGACGCGGATGACGCCGTAGGCCAATACGAAAACGCCTTTTATCAAATCTGGTATACAATAGCAAATCCAACAAGCTAATGTTGTTATATTACGTTGTTATGTTATTAGGGTTCGGCGCTTCCATATTAAAGGCCTATGATAAGTATTTAGACCATGGCAACAATACCGGGTTTTTCATTGCCAACTATCGAAAAATGATTGTTTCCTTTCTTTTTGCCGTTGCCATTGTTACCGGGGCCATACTTGACAATGAAATAAACTACCCGACGGCCTTAATTTCTGGTTATGCCGCCGAAAATCTTATACGTTATTTGTACGAAAAAATCGGATTGAAATGACAGTGTACCGCGCCGCCGTTAACATTCTCGTATTTCTTGCCGGGTTAACGCTGGGGTTAACCCCCTTTTATTGCAACACCTTGAAGAAAGGCCCGGCTAATTTGCCGGAAACAACGACCCGCGTAGATACGTTTATCAAAACGGTTCAGGTTTACTACCCTAAAATAAAAATAGATACCGTGTACCGGGACACCGGTACATTTAAAATTATATCGGAGGGGACCACGACCGACAACCTAACGGGCGCGCGGTTGACTATTCGGGCGTTCGGTCCCTGTCCGGTAGATAGTTTTAAGGCGTTCGGGTTCATACCGGAAAAAACAATTTATAGCAATACTTTCGAACGTACTACAGTACCGCAAACCAGCGGGCCACGATTTAAACCCATTATAGGAATGACCGCCGGGACCGGCTTTTTAGGTCCTAAGCTGGGAGTAATAACGCCGGGCGGCGTTGGTGGTGTAAGTTACGACACATTAACCGGACGCCTATTGTTTGACGCCTGTTTTAC
>JACCDG010084696.1_pt1 | contig 11900 bp, 20 predicted proteins | sample 7442471 | NCBI WGS metagenome assembly JACCDG01 (sample SAMN15323444, study PRJNA562643) | freshwater metagenome | isolation source: river surface water | place: USA:Blue River Watershed | collected 2017-08-17
GTCTGCTACTGCGGCGACTCCCAATGCGACGACTGCATGAGCTGGATAGAAGGAACCCCATGACCTGGCAGCACGCCGCCGCCACCATCCTCCACATCGACAGCACCGGCATCACCATCAACTGCCCACACTGCGGCGGAGAACACCACCACGGACGCGCAGTCCTCGGCTCCCAGCATGTTGTTGCCGGATGCCACACCGGGTTCAGGTTCTGCCGCGAATACGCAGTCCCGAATCCAGGGAAACGATGAAGAGCCAACCTATAGCGGGTACCTACACGTGGAGCTACAGCGCCAACGGCTACACCGCAACGTCCGACCCAGTCCCATATGACGCTGACGCTGCAGCGGCCGTAGCGGCCCGAGACCAAGCCTTCCGCCGTTGGGAAATCAAATCCGGCAAGGCATTCGGACGAAACAAGCTCCGATGACCGCTGCCAACGTCATCGCCACCAACCTCGGCCACCTCCAACACCCCAACGGCGGAATCGTCGCCATCCCCGGCTTCGACCGCACCGCCACCAGCCACCCCAAGTTGGCTGAAGCACACGGCGCACTCGCACAACACATCGCCGAAGCAATCGTCCACACACTCGAAACCAACGGCCACCCAATAGGCGACGGCACACCAGCCCCGCCCGAACCTGAAGACCCGTGGATAACACTCCGCTGCAACAGATGCCGCACCCAACTAGCCCGCATCAACACAGCCAACCCGCAACACGTCATCACCAACCCAGACCTACTCGGTGCCGCGCTGACCCAACACAGCAAGGACTGCACATGAGGACTGCACATGACCGCAATACCGCAGCGCCCCAACCTCATCCCCGAGCAACTCCGTTCGATGGTCGCCGAACGCCTGGGTAACCAGCCCATCCGCTTCAACCGCGAACAGACCTTGCAATTCCTAGTCATGCTCGCCGCCAACCTCGAACAACTACTCAACGACGACGTGCGCCTGCCCCTAGTCGACGCACACATCGACAAGCACGACAACGGATTTCGACTCAACGTCGAACTCAAACAACCCAGCACCACCGACATCGAACTCTAATGCCCTCCAAAGGCACCACCAGCCAACGCGGCTACAACGGAGCACACAAACGCATCCGCGCCAAATACGAGCCACTGGTCCGCGCAGGCCAAGCAACATGCTGGCGATGCGGCAACCCCATACCAGCCGACGCAGACTGGGACCTCGGCCACGACGACAACGACCGCCGCCAATACCGCGGCCCCGAACACGTCAAATGCAACCGAGCCACCAAAAGCCGCAACAAACCACCAACCCCAACCGGCAACCTCTACCTCATCATCGGCCCACCAGCCGCAGGAAAATCCACGTGGGTTCGTGAACACGCTAAACACGGCGACATCACCATCGACTACGACACCATCGCCTCAGTCCTCACACCACCAGGCGGAAAACCACACCAATGGCCGGCCACAGTCAAAGCCGTCACCAAAGCCGCCAGACAAGCAGCCATCGACGCCGCCACCAAACACCGCGACACCGACACCTACATCATCCACTCCACACCAAGCCCCGCTCTGATCGCGCAATACCAGAATCTCGGCGCCAACATCATCGTCATCGACCCCGGCATCGACACCGTCCTGGCGCGCGCCAAAGCTGAACGACCATGGCAGATGCAACAAGCCATCAAAGAGTGGTACGCCAACCCGCCATCCCAGCAAACAAACCCAGCAAACCCAGCTAATGCAGGCACCGGAGCGGACACCACCCGCGCATGGTGACCGACACAAAACCCCAGGTCAGGGGGGGTGGGTTCGATTCTCTGGGTGCCAGGAAGGTCGACCCCTGGCCTTCCAGTCGAATCTCTCCCCGTTATTTTCCCCACCGACAAGCCCCTGACCTGCGCAAATGCATTTCGGTCGGCGTGGCGCCCAGCAAACAAACCGACGCGTCCAGCAAACATCCCGAAGGAGGTTGGTTCCGTGACTGAAAAGGCCAGCCTCCGGGTAGTGAAGCCGAACGACGCTCCGCCGAAGCCGCCGAAGCCGAAGACTGTTGCTGAGGCTGCCGCGTCGGGGAAGCCGCGGGATTTGTTGGTGGCGATGCGGGAGCGGATCGCGACGGCGGTATCGGCGGCGGATTGTCCACCTCGGGAGTTGGCGGCGTTGACGCGGCGACTCCAAGAGATTGTGAAGGACATCGCCGCGTTGGATGCGATTGAGGCCGAGACCTCTTCTTCTCATGGCGCAGTCGACTCTAGTTTCGACGCCTCGGCTATCTGAGGTTGCGCGGGAGTTGGTGATCCCTGAGGGGATTACGACGTCGGTCTTCCCGCGGGTGTATCGGCGGCTGGTTGATGTTGGGGTGACGTTCGACTTGTGGCAGCAGGGCTTTGGCACTGTTGCTCTGGGTTGTCGTGCGGATGGCAAGTTCGCGGCCACGGTCGGTGGTGTTGGTGGGTCGATTCCGCGTCAGACGGGCAAGACGTTCACGGTCGGGAATTTGGTTATCGGTCTGGCGCTGGAGTTTCCGGGTTTGCGGGCGGTGTGGACGTCGCACCATAACCGGACGACGACGAACACGTTCCGGTCGTTTCAGTCGATGGTCCGTAAGAAGGGGATTGCGCCGCATCTTGCGCAGGATCGCTCGAATGGTATTCGTGCGACGAATGGTGAGCAGGAGATCAAGTTCCGTAACGGGTCGATCATCATGTTCGGTGCGCGGGAGCAGGGCTTCGGCCGTGGCATGGACGCCATTGATATTGAGGTGTTCGATGAGGCGCAGATCCTGACGTTGAAGGCGCTGGAGGATATGGTGCCGGCGACGAACCAGGCGCGTAATCCTCACGGCGGGTTGATTTTCTTTCTGGGTACGCCTCCGAGGCCGTCTGATCCTGGTGAGGCGTTTACGGCGAAGCGTCAGCAGGCGTTGAAGGCTAAGGCTGCCGGTAAGCCTCATTCTGGTGTGTGGATTGAGTTGTCGGCTGATCCTGATGCGGACCCGGATGATCAGGCGCAGTGGGCGCGGATGAATCCTTCGTTCCCGGTTCGGACTCCGTTGGAGTCGATGTTGCGGATGCGGGAGAACATTCCGGATGAGGATTCGTGGCGGCGTGAGGCGATGGGCATTTGGCCTATCACTGGTGGTGGTTTGATTTCGCCTGAAATGTGGTCTGCGCTGGCCGATCCGGGGTCGGAGCCGGTGGATCCGGTGTCGTTCGGTGTGTATGTGAATCGTGGTCAGACGCAGGCTGCTATTGGTGTGGCGGGTTGGCGTGCCGACGGGAAGATCCATGTTGGTGTTGTGCCTGCTGCTTCTGACGACCCGGCGGTGACGTCGATTCCTGGTACGGGCTGGATTCCTGGTCGGGTTAAGGAACTGGTCGATAAGTGGAAGCCGTGCGCCACGGTCATTGATGAGAAGTCTGAGGCGGGCGCGCTCATCGAGGATATTTCCGCGTTGGGTGTCGGGGTTGAGAAGACCACGGCGACAACGATGGCCAACGCTTGTGTTCGATTCTTGGCGGCAGTCAGGGAAGGCGAGCTGCGCCATCAGGGGAAGGCGGCGTTGCAAGCGTCGGTATGCGCGGGTAAGTCTCGTGACCTTCTCGATTCGTGGGCGTGGGATCGCAAGGACCGCAGTAGTGACATCACCCAACTCGTGGCGGTGACGTTGGCCCTGCATGGGCTGATCGTCCACGGTCGGCAGCCGACTGTCGAGGTGTGGGAGCCGTTCTGGACGTGAGGAGTGTTGTGACCGCACCGCAGCGTGTATTCGTCAGTGCCGCAGTGATTGTGGCGGTGGCTGTCGTGATGGTCATGGTTGGTGTTGCGTTGGCGCTCGGCGGCAGTTGGGCGCTCATTGCGGGCGGTTTGTTGTTGTTGGCGTCGGTGGTGTTGGCGGGTCATTTCGGTACGCGTGATGATGGTCGTGGTCCGTGAGGTGGATTGACCGTCTGGGCGGTAAGCCTGACGAGCCGGTGCGGTATTCGCTGGATGAGTATGTCCAGCAGTTGAATCAGTTCGCGTTCAACGGTATTGGTTATGGCTTCGGCGGGCAGGTTGGCATTCAGCAGTCGATGCCGGGCAGGGTGACTGTTCCGGCGCCGAATAACTATGCAGGGTTGGCGACTCACGCGTATGGGGCGAACGCTGTTGTGTTTGCGTGCATGTCGGTGCGGATGTCGCTGTTCTCAAGTGTTCGGTTTCAGTTTCAGAATTTTCGGAACGGTAAGCCGTCGGACACGTTCGGCAATCAATCGCTGCGGCTCTTGGAGGAGCCGTGGATTGGTGGCACCACGCAGGATCTGATTATTCAGATGGCCCAGCACACCGAGCTTGGCGGTAACGCGTATGTCGCCAGGATTGGTGGCGAACTTGTTGTGATGCGCCCCGATTGGGTTGAGATCGTGATCGAAGAGCGCGCCGTTCGTGGTGGCCGCGGGGAGGTTGGTGGCGGTCAGGTCGGCTGGAAGAAAGTCGGCTACCTGTACACCGAGGGTGGTTCTGGTTCGGGTAATGATCCGGTGGGGTTCTTGGCGGATGAGGTGGCGCATTTCGCGCCGATTCCCGACCCGCTGGCACCGTATCGTGGGATGTCGTGGCTTACACCGGTTTTGCGTGAGGTTCGCAATGACCAGGCGATGACGACGCATCAGGGTCGCTTTTTTGATAACGCCGCGACTGTGAACATGGTGATCAAGCACACGATTGGGGCTGATCCCGAGGCGGTGAAGAAGTGGGCCGAGCTGGTTGACAGTAAGCATGCTGGTGCGGCGAATGCCTACAAGAATTTGAATCTTTATCCGGGCGCGGATGTTTCGGTTGTTGGGTCGAGTTTCAAGGATATTGAGTTCGCTGCGTTGCGGGCTGGTGGTGAGGTTCGGATTGCTGCGGCGGCGAGTGTTCCGCCTGTAATCGTTGGCCTTAGTAAGGGTTTGGATTCTTCGACGTATTCAAACTATTCGCAGGCTCGGCGCCGGTTGGCGGATGGTACGGCGCATCCGTGGTGGCAGAACTTGGCTGGGTCGTTGCAACGCATTGTGCCGCCACCGAATTCGTCGTCGCGTCTGTGGTATGACGCTACTGATGTGCCGTTCCTTCGTGAGGATGAGAGGGACGCGGCGGATATTCAGCAGGTCCGTGCGACCACGATTGCTTCCCTGATTGCTTCTGGGTTCACCCCGGAGTCCGCTGTGGCCGCGGTTGAGGCGAACGACTTCATTGGGTTACTTCAGCACACCGGGTTGACCAGTGTGCAGCTTCAGAAACCGGGCGCTGACATTCCTGCGCCGCAGGATAACCAGACCGGAGGAACTGATGACGGTGACACAGGCGACCCCTGACGAACCCGGCGATGAGCAGAGGGCGGCGCGGCCGCCGTTTGAGTCGGTGCGTGAAGCCCCGTTCGTGTTGCGGGAATCCGCCGATGGTGATGAGCCGAATGATGGTTTAACCCTCGACGGCTACGGTGCGGTGTTCAACCGGCTTACCGTGATTGATTCGTGGGAGGGCCGGTTCCGGGAGCAGATTTCCCCGGGTGCGATGAAGCGGTCGTTTCGCGAAACACCACCTAAGGTTCAGTTCGACCACGGTCGGCATCCGATGATCGGGTCGATTCCCATTGCCCGCTTGGTGAGTTGCGTCGAGGAGTCCGACCCGGAGCTAGCCCCGGATGGCGGGGCGCACATTGTGGCCCGCATGTTCGACAATTGGCTGATGCAGCCCGTGCGGGATGCTATCGAGGCGGGCGCGATCAATGGGATGTCGTTCCGCTTCACTGTGGTTCGTGAAGTGTGGACGTATGCGGATGGGAAACCTATCCGCGATGAACGCGCCCTGATGGCTGAACTGGAACGCACCCAGTACGGGGATGTTCCCGACGACGAGTTGCCGATCCGCACATTGAAGGAGCTGCGGGTCGCTGAGATCGGCCCGGTGGTGTGGCCGGCGTATGCCGACACATCGGTTGGGATTCGTTCTCAATTCATTGACCTGGGTCGTTTGGATGACCCTGAGCAACGGAAGTTGCTCGCTCGCGCCGTGTTCCTTGTGGATGCGGCGCAATCTGAGGATGAGGATGCGCAGCGAGACACCGCCACTGGTGTGGCCGTAGTTGAGCGCCCGTCTGATTCCGACGACGCGCAGCAAGCCACCCCCGAGTGCGTAGGTGAGCGCCCGTCGAAAACGCGTGGACAACGTGCACTTGATGTGATGTTGCGGAAGTCCCGTGATGTGTTGCTCGACATCGACCGTCGCAGCACGACGAAGTAACCCACTCAACCTAAATCCGAAGAACCCGAACACCCATTGGTGTGCAGGGGTTATTTGGCGTACCCGGAGAGGAGTCGCGATGAGCGACGACAAGAAGGAAGAGACTCGCAGCGGCCCGTCTCTCACTCACTCGCAGTCGGTGAACCGGCTGCAAGAAATCAACGCCGAGCTGGAACGTCTGGCGGAGCTGAACACCCTCACCCCCGAGGATGAAGCCTACTTTGAAGAGCTGCGTGACGAGTTCTTCGAGGTCGACGAGTACCGAAAGCGGCTGGAGCGTGCTGCGGAGCTGGCGAAGGTTCGTTCCGCTCACGGGCAGATCGGCCAGCCGGCCTCGTCGCGGCTGCGGATCGTTCCCGGTTCCCCGCAGGGGTCGCGCGCGGATTATGACCGTGACGCGATCCTCGAACCGGATTCGGTGGAGGATTGCCGGTTCCGTGATCCGTGGAACTTGTCGGAGGTTCGTACCTTCGGCCGTGACTCCGGTGAAGTCGCTGGGGAACTGCGTGCCCGTGCCTTGAGTGCCATCGAGAAGATGCAGGGCGCCAACGACAAGGTGCGTGCTGCGGCGACGGACATCGTGGAACGCTACGACACCACCGATGGGCGTCTGGCCCGTCAGGTGCTGCTCACGTCGAGCCCTGCGTATCTGCGGGCGTGGTCGAAGCATGCTCGCGGTCAGGCGAATTCGCTGTCGCAGGATGAGATGCGCGCATGGAATGAGGTCGAACAGTTCCGCGCAATGTCGCTGACGGATTCGGCTGGCGGCTATCTGGTGCCTTTCCAACTTGATCCGACGGTGATCATCACCAGCTCGGGTAGCCGCAACGACATCCGCATGGTGGCCCGTCAGGTGGTCGCTACCGGTGACACCTGGAACGGTGTGTCGTCGGGTGCGGTGTCGTGGTCGTGGGATGCCGAAGCCGCCCAGGTGTCGGATGACACAACGACGTTCGCGCAGCCGTCGATCCCGGTGTACAAGGCGTCGGGTTTCGTGCCGATCAGCCTGGAGGCGTTGCAGGACGAGGCGAACGTCACCCAGGAGGTTGGGCGTCTGCTGGCGTTCGGCAAGGACGAGCTGGAGGCGACTGCGTTCGCCACCGGTTCGGGTACGGGTCAGCCGACCGGCATCGTGACCGCTTTGGCGGCGTCTGCCGGTGGCGCGTCGATTGTCACCGCGGCAGCGGATGACACTTTCGCCATCGGCGATGTGTACAAGGTTCACGGCGCCCTACCGGCCCGCTACCGCGCTAATGCGTCGTGGCTCGGAAACAACCTGATCTACCACTTGATCCGGCAGTTCGACACCGCTGGCGGTGCCGGGTTGTGGGAGCGGATCGGTGGAGATCGTCCCGCCCAACTGCTGGGTCGTCCGGTATATGAGGCCGAGGCAATGGACGGCACGATCACCACTTCTGGTGCGGTCGCCAACTATGCGCTCATCATTGGAGATTTCTCCAACTATGTGATCGCGGACCGGATCGGGCTGACCGTCGAGTTCATTCCGCAGTTGTTCTCGACGAGCAACAACCGTCCGACCGGGCAGCGTGGCTGGTTCGCGCATTACCGCTGCGGAGCGGACAGCGTGTCGGACAACGCCTTCCGCGTCCTGAATGTGGCGAGCGCGTCCTAAGTGGTTAACCCCGCAGCGGGTGGCCCGGCCGTCTCGGTCGCGCTACCCGCTGCACGGGGAATCCCTCCAATCCATCACAAGTAAGGAACGCCGAAAATGGCTGAGATTTTGCGCGTCCGTGAGGCGTTCGCCTACGACGTTGGTGGTGCGACCGTGGTCGCTTCCCCGGGGAAGCTGTTCCTCGACTCCGATCCCGCCGTGAAGGGCCGGGAACGGTTCTTCGAGCCGGCTGTCGCTGTCATCGACCGGGAGTCGTCGCGTACCGCTCACAAGTTCACTGAAACCGCTTCGGCTGCACCGGGTGAGGAGCGCGCGCTGACGTCGCCGCGCCGCCGGGCCAAGGCTGTTGCTTCGACTGAGTCTGAAAGCGAGTAGCGCTCATGGCGACTATCACTTTGCATGGTAATAGCGTGTCGGCGAAGGCTCTCGCGATTGGCACGATTTCCACGGACACGGCGACGAATGGCACCGCCGTGGACACAGCGTTGTACAGCAATAATTTTCGTGATGTGAAGTTCGTTGTTTTGAGCGGCGCTATCACGGATGGCTCGTATGCGGTCACCGTGGAGGAGTCGGATTCTTCCGGCTCCGGGTATGGGGCGGTCGCTACCGAACGGGTGTTGGGGTCGCTGCCGACATTCACTGGCTCTGATGACAATGTGGTCAAGGAGTTCGGTGTGCGTCCCACGAAACGCTATGTGCGGATCGTGGTTACATCGACCTCGACATCGTCGGGTGGTGTGTTGTCTGCGGTTGCGGTGATGGGCAACGGATCTAATCTTCCGCCCGCGAGGTCGTAGTGCGCACCCTGCACAACGCTGTGTTGCCGGTGATTGCGCTGGAGCAGAATCCGTACAACTACAACGACACGTTCGTCGGTGAGGTTGTCGATTTGAACTTGTACGACAGTCTGACTTACAGCGTCTCGGCGTTTCTGACCAACTGATGGCCGAGCTTGACGCCTCCGATGTTGAGTCGTTCACTAACGGCAGGTTGTCGGATGACGATGCGACGGCCCGGTTGTTGGCGTCTGCGTTGGCTGCCGCGCGCCGGTATTGCGGTTGGCATGTCAGCCCGGTCCGTGAAGGCGATGAGATCGAGGTTGACGGCCCTGGTGGTCGCGTCTTGTCGTTGCCGACGTTGAATCTTGTTGAAGTGAGCGAACTGTCGGAAGTCGGCGTCAGCGTTGATGTCGGCAGTTTGGATGTTTCGCGCCGCAAGGGCAACGTGGTGAAGCAATCCGGTGCGTGTTGGACATCACGGTATGCGGGCATCGCGGCGACGATCACTCACGGGTTCACCGAAGATGAAGCCGCCGATTTCCGCGAGGGCGTGTTGCGGCTGGTCGACATGATGGCCCGTGAAGGCGCCCGGGATTCACCGGATCTCGTGGTGAAGAAGATCGACGACGTTCAATACCAGTGGTCCGACCGGCTGATTGACACGGACACTCGATTGTCGACGTTGTTCGCGCCGTTCAGGATTCTTCCGTCGCCGTGATGGCTTCGTTTGGTGGGCAGACGGTTTCGTTTGTGTCGGTGTCCTACACGGGTGAGCGCGGCTATCTCGGGGCGAAGGCGACGACTCGGAGCGAGACGGTGGTTGCCGGGTGTCATTTCCGCCCCGCGGCGACAACCGAGGTTGACGGTCAGAAGAATGTTGCGACCGAAATCTGGAAATGCACAGCCCCGCCCGTTGATGCCGTGCTGAATGCGCAGCCAGGGGACGAACTTTCGGTAGGTGGTGTGACGTTTCACATCGACGGCACGGTGCAGCCGAAGTATGACCTCGCTGGTGCGGTGTCGCACGTGACGATCATGTGCAAACGGCAAAGAGGCTGAGCGGTGGCCTCAGATGCGTTCAGTCGATTCGGCATCGACCGCGACGAGCTGGAGAAGCTGATCCGCGCCCAGGCCGAAGTTGATGACGGCATCAATCAATTCATGGAAGAAGAAGTGGTTCCCTATTGGCGGTCGGTGTCCCCGCAAGGAGATCCCGAATACAAGGCGTCGGTGCGGGTCACGAAGAAATCCAAGCGCGGCAAGGGCCGTGTGGGATCAACCTTGTGGCGGGCGCACTGGGTGGAGTTCGGGACGAAAGCCGACTCGAAGGGCAAAGACCCGCGCAGGGTGTTGACGAAACAGGGCTGGAAGGTGTTGAGCCGCAACACGCCAACTGATGCCTACGCGCCGGGGGAGAAGACGGCGCAGCATTTCGGTGGGTCGATGGGCAAGGGCGGGATCGAGTTCGACGGCGACGACAAGGGCGACGACAAGTGACGTTGCTGCCCGACGAAGCGCCCGACGAAGAGGACTTCGTCGCCTGCTGGTTGCAACCAGTGATGCCAGCCGGTACCGAACATGAACTGTCCGACGGGTTCCCATTCGCCGTCATCCAATATTTGACCGGGGCGGACAGCGTCGACGGCGGGACCGCGGATGGAGTCGTGCAGGTCGACTTTCTCGATGAGGCCCGCGACGGTTTGAGCGCGGCGCAGGCCGCGAAACTGTCTGCCCGAGAGGGCCATCGGCGGATGCTGCTCATGGCAGCCACCAACAGCAACGTGTTGTTGTCGGACGCCCGGTGGGCGAACTGTGACTACCTCGACAACACGATGAAGCCCACACGCATGGACTACCCCAACGAGCGGGTGGTCCGGTACACGGCCAGATACGCGATTGGCCTCTCATTCGTGCCCGCCACCGACTAGCTCGCTAGGCGGGCGCAAGCCCAACCGAAACCCCTTTTATCCCGGCCGGATTCGACCGTTTCCGGGTTTCTTCACCAACCCCGAAATAAGGAGAAACGTCAGATGACGCTACCCGCAACCGGCACAACCTGGGACGGCGCCGGATTCAACGACAACGATTCCCGGTTTCTGGAGCGGGGCAAGCTCCGCGCCGCGCTGATCCGTGACGCGCGCGGAGCCGACACCGACATCTCCCCGCATGATTCGTCGGGTGAAGTGGCGTGGTCGCCGTTCGCGCAGGACGGCAAGTGGCGCGGCGACCTGCTGGCGTTCAAACGCGCCAACGGAATCTGGATCGAGAACCCCGACGAAAACGAGGGGTTCCACATGATCGGCGCGTTCAAGGACGGCGACGGCCCAGTGTCGAAGCCGAACCTGAAGAACGACGACTTCATGATTCTGCAAAGCAATTTTCCGTTCGACAGCGATCTGACCGAAGAGGGCGAACCGTTCTCCTTCACCGCCGTGGAGACTGCGAAGCCAGTGATCCGACGGCTGCGGAACAACCTGCGCCTCAACGACCCCGACACGGGTGCCGTGCTGGTCGAAGCCCCAGGTTTGGCCGATGCCGGTTGGGGTCGCACCATTTCCGGGGAGAACCCGGAACGTCAGGTGCTGTTGGTGTCGGAGTTCCGCAAGAACGGCCTGCCGGTGTACACGGTCGACGGGTATTCGCTGTGCCGGCTGACCGACATCGGCAACTCCAAAAAGGACAAGAAGGATTCCGAGGCCGCCGAACTCACCTATCAGCCGCTGCCCGACGGGTACTTCATGGCAATGCAGGACGGCGACTACCAGCCGATCCTGCGGTGGACGTGGGTCGGTGGCACAGGCTGGGCGGCGCTGTTCAATTCGCCTGTCCAGCAATACATCGTCGATCTGGGTTCGCCGTCTGCTGGCACGTTCACCCTCACTTACGGCGGGTTGACGACGGCGACCATCGCCTACGGTGCAGCGAATTCGGCGGTCAAGTCCGCGCTCGTCGCACTCGACGACGGGTTCGGTTCCTCGGATTGGACCGTGTCCGGTTCGTCGGGCGGCCCCTACACCGTCACCGTTCCCGGGTTGACCGCCCTCACCGGCAGTGGCGCTGGTTTGACCGACGGCGACTTCTCCATCACCCCGGTCACCGAGTAAGCCCTTCGCGGGGTGGATGTTTCCAGGTTGGGCTGGCATCCACCCCGCGAAGCTCTCGAAACATGATGCAGCCCAACCTGATCCGAGAAAGCCCAACCATGAGTAAATCTGACGACATCCCCGATCTTGA
>JACCDG010343004.1_pt1 | contig 11900 bp, 14 predicted proteins | sample 7442471 | NCBI WGS metagenome assembly JACCDG01 (sample SAMN15323444, study PRJNA562643) | freshwater metagenome | isolation source: river surface water | place: USA:Blue River Watershed | collected 2017-08-17
GAGTCAGAATTTTTATCCTCACGGTAAAAATCTTCACGTTTTATTTTACCACCTTTTTTGAATTTGTAAACACCTTTTTTAATGTAACCAGAAGCTTCGTATTCTTCAACAACAGAAATATTTTTTAGAGCAACGCCACGACTGTTTTTAATCATGTTTTTAGCTTGCTCAACATTGTCGGCATATACCTTAGATTTTTTCATTTCCCCATACTGAGGATATTCCAAAACAAACACTGTATTTACCAACCCACCATCTTCATAAGCATTAATTTTTATGTTTTTCAATAATACACCAATTGAATTAACGCCAAAATAATCAGATTTTTTTAGATTAATTTTTTTGCCTTTTTCTCCGCCTTTTATACTATCTGCACTTCCGATAAAGTTTTCATTTTTATCGTACACATAATAGTATGTTCCAACATCACTATACGGTGATTCTTGAACAATAATATAATGTTTGTCGGTTATTAGTAAATAGTTTTTATCTTTGCTTTGGAACTTAGGGAAGTAACTCTTATTTACATCACCACCATCTTTAAGCATGATAGGCTTAGCAACAACGACTTCAGCAACACTCACACCACCAGCATCTGCTAAGTATCCTCCCTCAGCAAATAATTCCGGATTCATGTTTTTAACAAATTGAGCACGACGAATTGTCCTAGTACTAAATTTCTTAGTGTTATTCAGAACGTATTTTGCAAATTCAACCGGAGTTTTACCATGACTTTTTGCTTGCTTTGTGAAAGCACCAATTGTATGTTTTTCTTCCATTTTTTCAGTGGCTTCCTGCGCCCATTTTGCTTGGCCACCGTCAGATAATTTATCGTTATATGTTTTCAACATCTTCTTTTGCCCTTGGCTACCGTATTCCTTAACATATTCAACAACTTCTTTTTCTATTAATTCAATGTCATCTTTTGATAAATCGCTGACCTTCCCACGCATTAATCGGTTAGTATTATTTAATACTCCGTTTGTTTGAATAGAAAAAGCACGTTTATTTGGGAATCCAGTTTTTACAATATGATTTCCGTTTGTATCATGCCCTCCCCCATAAAGAATTAAATTACTGTTTTCAAAGTATTCGTAAGTCTGACCGCCATTTTTGTATTTAATTTTATTGTAGTCTAATGGCTCAGAATGAACTCCTCCAAGCCTGTTTACAATAAAATCAACATCTTTTACATATCCTTTTTCTTGTGATGCAAGTGTTTTTAAAATATCAAAAGGAATGTTTGGGTCAGATGAAACAACCCCAACATATCCATTATTGTATACGTCTCCTCCAGAGCCAGAACTATAATCAATCACGTCGGAAACACCTTTTTTTACTCTGTAGTTTTTATATATTTTACCGATAACAACATTTTTGCCTGTTTCAATATTGTATGAATACGTTTCTTTATCGTTATTATCGTAGATAGTTTCCTCACCTTTTATTTCTCTAAGTCCACTAATTTGATATTTTTTTATTATTGAAGACCAGTTAAATGATGGGTATTTTAAGCCTAATTCAAATGCTTTTGATTTACACTTTTCAAGAGCCTCTTTTATTGCGTTTTCAACATATTCTTCACCATATGAAATAATACCAGCCAGTGAAGACATTTCGTAATCGCTTTTAAAAACAATAACGCTTCTTACCCCTACGTAAAGAGCCATTATCATATCTTCGGTCAATCCACAAGACAAAAACTCAGAAACGTCTTTTTGTTTTGCGAATTTTTTGAAATTGTCAAGAACCCTTGTTTCTCCCTCGGATTCCTGAATGATATAATTCTCAATACGTTTTAAAATATTTGAGGCGCTTTTCACATCAGTTCTTTTTTCACGTCTGGTTAAAGGTTGTTTTTTAACATGAACCCCTTCAAGAACTTCATCTCCGGAAATATTTTTAAGCTCACCATTGATAATAAGGGAGAGTTCTTTTATATCCCGATTCGGAACATATGTGTATTTTTTAGATAATGTTTTCACCGTTCCTCCTTTTTTAAATGGTTCAATCTCGTCTTCATCTGATTCAACTGAAACAGATTTTATTTTTCTAAGATTATAAGGAACCGCATCCAAATCGTAATCAAAGGTATAACCAAGTGGCTCAAGCTCTAATTTCATTTCTTCGAGAGTCGAATACTCGCCATCTTCATTTGAGTATTTATCCAGAATTAATCTTACTTCATTTGGTAACGCTTCATAGTCTTCAAAATAATCATGTTCTGCCTCACCACCATCACTCATTTTTTCATTTTCAACATATTTTTTCAAAAGAATATAATAGTCTTCTCTCTCCTCAACATGCGCCTTGGCAATTTTTTCATAAAACTCTTTTTCAGACATAGGCATTTTAACTCCTTCTGATTTGAGTCTTTTCTTAAGCTCAAGATATAAATCACGATGCTCTTTTTCAATTTTAGCACCTTCTTTAATCGAACCGCCTTTTTTCATTTTATTAGAAAAATCATCCACGGATGGCTCAAAACCACTATACGATTCTTCAATTATTGTTTTTGCTGTTGACAAATCAGTAATTTCCGGCTGATTATTCGCTGTTCTATCACAATATGTGATTGAGTTTGCAAATTCAATTACATCTGAATCACTGAGCTCATCCAGAGTTGTACCCCCTTTTCTAAGCTTACTCAAAACAACTCTTTCATTAACAGGAAAACCATACTCCTCAAGCATGTTTTTTATGTCGCTGATATCATGTTTTTCAGAATGGTTAGATTTTCTGTATGATAAAATTCCTTTTTTTACCCCTCCTAATTTTATCAAATTATAAACTACAAAAGGCTTAGGCTTACCTTTTTGCAACTTATAAAAAATCATAGTAGTTGAATCATCATCACTAGATAACATTACCATTTTACCTTTGTGTTGGTTATATCCCTTTGCAACTCCTGATTCAAGAAGTGGCTTAGCTACTGGTAAAAAATAATTACTATGAGCCATTATTATTTGGTTATTTTATAAACAACAACTCCCGCAACGGTAATAAAAGCAATAGTAACAATCCCAAATGTTACCGGATGCATTCCTAATATTTTTACTTCTTCTTTATCATCATCTTTTTCTCTGCTATCAACATCAACAATTGGCTGGTCTTGAATATTCTGATTTCCATATTGACTGATAGTGTTTGCTCCGGCAATAAGAATGTCTTTCCAAAACTGAGAACCATCATTTTCAGAACGCCCAGAATTTGCCCCGCCTTTACCTGAAGCCAAATCAGATGCCTTTCCGATAGCCCCCTGTTCGGACAGCTCAGAATTAATTCTGTCTGCATTTGTTTTGTTGCCGAATCCCCAGAATCCAGACATTTTTTCAGTCAAAAGGTGAGTATTTGAAATTGACATACTACTGTTTTTTAAATTTTACAAATTTTGAACTTACACTAAGTTCTTTTTCTCTGTCTTTTAGTCTCTTGGTATTTTCAGCTATGTAGCCTCCTGCCAAAAAACCTGCAAGCGTGTAAAACAACTTTTGTTTAGCAACCATTCCGACTCCAAAACCAACAACAGCACCAATCAACCCTCCATTTATAAAACTCGTGCTAGTTTTTTTGTCTTTGGTTTTTGTGTTTACACTTTTTTCATTTTTCTTTAATCTGTCTTGTTCATCTCTTCTTTCACGAAGAATATCTCTTCTTGTCTTTGCCATTTTTAAGGCGTTTTCGGTTGTGCATTTGTTGTTCCTGTTTGACCTAATGTTGTTGGTGTCATGGATACGCTAGGTGATTGTTTTGCTGTTGTATCTATAACTGCCTCCGGAATTGTTGTTCCGTTAGAAGCCGTTAAAGGAGCATTACCGCTTATTTTACCCCAATTTTTCCAAATCAAGTATACTGTAACAGAAACGCCTGTAATTATAATTGCGTTTCTCCAGAATTTACTTGGTGTTTCAACATTTCTTCTTCTTTCAGCCACTTTCGAATCCTTGGATTTAATCCGGTTCATCAATTCAGTTCTGAATTTTTTTGTTTCGTTGTCGTTTTTTAAAATTTTATCAAAACTTGAAGACAAATTTTTATTAACGTAATCAACATATTTTTTTCCGCTCTTATCGTCTGTGTTGCTATTTATTAACCCGTTTTTTTCTGAAATCAAAAAAGAAAGTCCACGTACAAGCTTCTCATTCGTTTTTATTTTCTCAAGCAAAATATTAACCAACTGTTCGTCACTTATTTTTTTGCTTACGTTTATTCCTACTTTGCTAAGGAGGTCAAATACTTTCTCGTAATCATGTACAATTAATTCTGAAAGCTCATCAGCTATGATATCGTTTGTTAATCGAGCATCACCTGATTGAAGGCTCTGAGAAAAATTGCTATAAAAATCATGTTCGAGAAACATCATGTTCTTTTCCCTCTTAGTATGATTTAAAAATAATTCCGGCAACAATGGCTCCAGCTAACCCAACTGATAAATAAACAATGGCTTTACCTACATTGTTTTCTTGTGGAACTTTTACGTCTTCCGGAGTACTGCTTGTAGCTCCATCAGCATTCAATTTTCCTCCACAACCACAACCAGAAGCGTTTGACATTCCTCCGCATGTTCCTCCGCAACCAGCGCATCCGCTCTTCTTTTCAGTTAGCTTTGAACACCCTTCACAATCAGATTCTCCGGAGCAATTACTTTTTACTTCGGAACGCTCAACAATTTCTTTAACAATTTCTGGTTTCGAACCAGCAATAAACACACGGTCAGGATGTATCTCAGCAATGTCTTCCAGAGCTCTTTCTCTGTAAGTCATTATGATGTAGTTCATCTGATTAACCATAGCTCTCATTGAACGAGTGGGTTTCATGCCATAACGACGTGTCAACAACTCAGAGGCTCCTTTAGGATTATTAGATACTACGTATTCTGCAAGTTTTCCTTTCATTTTGTATTTTTTTTAAGAAAAAAGGGCAAGGGATTAAATCACCTTGCCCTTTACTACTTTCCTTTTGTCGTTAGACAATTTTATTATCTACGAGCAATCGCTGGTCTTACAGGCACAGTCGGGATACCGATTGCAACTGAAGGTGCACCATAAGGTTTAGCTTGTGGTTTTCCACCAAGATTACGTACAGGATTAATTTTCTCAGCAGGGAAGAATGTGAACACAACTGTAGTTGTAGCAAGCACAGGGATAGTGATATATGTGTTTGCATCAATAGTTAAGCTGTAAGGCACATCTAAGATAGTTGATTGAAACTGGTTAGCTGAGAAGTAAGACTGCGTAATCAAAGGGATTAAGCACTGTTGACCGTTCGCATCTTTGCTCGTAATAGTCAATACCTGAGTAATTTGAGAGGTATTGCTTGACTGAATACGGATTAGAGATGTTTCAAATGGTTGCCCAGCTGATTGTTGTAAAAGCTCCAAGTAAGTAACGTTTGACTGAGATGGAGTTACTGTTACACCAGTATCTGAACCAAAGTTCGACGTTAACAAGTACTTGTTGTAACCAAACAACACAGCGTTTGCTGTTGTACCATTTGTGTTTGTGATTGTTACCTGATAAGGCGCAGGGGAAACTCCGGCTTGACCTGTTCCGGTCGCACCATAATAGTCATCCTCATAAAAACCTCCATCAAAGTCCAAATCGTTAGCGAATCCATCGCCATTGAATCCTGAAAAATTTTCTTCAGCATCCGTTAAGAATTTTTGAATGTTCATTTTCTTGTTTTTTAAGAAATTATTTACTTTTTTGTGGACTCCACCACTGTCGTGCAGGCTACTGCAATTTTTTTAATCTTTTCTTACTATTTTTTCAAAAAAAATCCCCTTATTTAATATTCGGGGAGATAAATTTTTGATGAATAGCTAATGATGCAAGTACAACTATCATTGTAACTCCTGCGTTAATTAACATCTCTTTGTTCATGATTGAAACTGTTTTTAATTCAATTAATGATACCAAAAATAGACTATCGATTTTTATTGAAAAAACGTCATATTTTATTATTAACAGAGAGTTTGTTTATAATAATAGAATACAGTGAGGTTGTGTGTTGAGTATAATTTCTATTTTTGACTTTTATTCAAAAAAAACGATGATGAAAAAGATGAATCCCAAGGTTTTTATTGCTACACCACATGCTGATAGAAAGAATTATTGTCTCGAACAATATTTCGAAGTGATTAATACGCTTTCGTATAAAAACAAAGTTGTTTTGGTGGCTGATAACTCAGACAGTAACAAAAATACTCAGCTTCTCAATAAAATGGGAATAAAAGCAATCCACGTGAAGCCTAAGAAAAAAAGCAATTTCCAATACATTTGCGAAAGTCATAATGCGCTAAGAAGTGCTTTTCTTAGAAGCAATGCAGACATCTTTTTTCACCTAGAAAGCGATATAAAACCACCAGTTGATATAATTGAAAGATTACTGTCAACAAGAAAAAGAGTTGTTGGCGCTCCTTACTTCATTGGTTCCGGAAGCGAAAGCTATCTAGTGTCTCAAGACATTGAAAAGTTTGGAGTTGAAATGAAACTAACCAAACGTATGGATGATGGAACGGATTTTATGTTTATTGACGGTAAACTAAAAAAAGTCCATACAATCGGACTAGGATGCATAATGATTGATAAAAGAACACTGAAGAAAGTTCCATTCAGATGGGAGAAAGGAATAAATGCTCACCCAGATAGTTTTTTTGCACATGACTTACACATGCTCGGTATTCCAATTTGGTGCGACACGTCGATAATTCCGGAACACAACAACAACGAGTGGACAAACTTCAAAATTAATCAATAAAAAATGAAGGTAAGTGTTATAATGCCTTGTTATCTTGGTGAATACGATGGATGTGCCAGTGATAGACAAAATAAACTGATAAGAGCAATTCACAGCTTCAACATACAAACCCATCCTGACAGAGAATTAATTGTTATTTCAGATGGTTGCATAGATACTGTTTTGACTGCAAACAGATTCAACTTGGACAACAACATCATTATTCATCAAATGAAAAAGCAACCTCTTTTCAGTGGTAGATTGAGGGCAAAAGGAAATGATTTGGCTACCGGAGGCATCATATGCTATCTGGATTCAGATGATGTAATCGGCAAGACTCATTTGAAAACAATTTCAGACGCTTTCGAGAATGACAAAAAATTGGATTGGGTTTATTTCAACGATTATGTATTCAAAGGGGATAAAGAGAAAAGACTGATGAAAATTGTTGAACTAGAACACGGTAGCATTGGTACTTCATCCATTGCTCACAAAAAATTTAAGCAATCAATTTTTGGTAAAAACATATCTTGGAAAGGATGTGATGGATATGGTCACGACTGGACTTTTATCAAAAAAATGATTGATTCAGACTTAAATCATAAAAAGATTTCCGGATGCGACTATAACATATGTCATATACCAAATGTTGTTGATAAGTGATTTTAGTCATGTTGACTTTTTCAAAAAATAAATTAACTTTGCTATAGTTAAACAAAAGTTTGGTTAGTACACCAAGGTTGTGCTTATTTTGGGTTAGGCACAAAAAAAACCCGATTCGTCGGGGTTTTCTCTTTTTAACTATTCAGCATTTTTGACTTCTTCTTTCGTCTTTTTTTCGTTTTCTTCAGGCTTGTATGGCATCACATCCACAATATTTGTCTCGGATATTGAGCATATTTCAAAAACACTCATGAGACCTTTTAGAGATTCTTCAATTCTGGCGTAAGCTTCCTTAACAGTTGGTGCGGTAACCAAAAAAGTGTTTCTTACTTTCTTTTCTTTACCATTGTCATCTTCTGTTGTGTACGACACGACACCCTTAAACCATTTCTCACTGTCATCGTACTGAAAAATATCAGCGTAAGTCGTTGTTGAAATTGCTTTTACTATGAATTCTCCACGAATGAATTCACCAACTTCTTTGTAAATCCTTTCTTCAGTTTCCGTAAATGAAGATGTATTCACTAAATACTTCTCAGTTACTCGTTTTAATGTTCCGTCTGGGAACTCTTTTGTGAACCTCACGCTCACTGTTTGCCACATAGACATAGGTTGTTGTTTTTTGGTTGTTATTTTTTATTATTCAAATAGTTTGTTACCTCTCTTCTCATGTACAGGTAGAAATCATTTTTAGATTTTTGGTCTTTGATGTCTTCAGATTTTTCAAACTTATTTATTGTTTGAGCCAAACGAATTTGACCTCCTTCAGCAATTTCTTTTGCTTTAGCAAGGAGAGTTTCAAAATGCTCATTACATTCAAGAGTAATCTGCTCAAATCTAACTTCCCATTCTTTGCTTCTCTCAAGCCATTGTCTATAAAACTCCTGTTTTGCAAAAACCTCAGCCTCAAGCTCGTGTTTTTCTACTTTGAGTTTTCCGATTTCATATGAATCAAGAATTTTTTTTGTTCTTACCGTAATAATACCAAGGATAGTAGATTTTTCAAGAACATAACCACGTTCTATTCTTTCTTCAATAGTTTTGTACATCTGCTCGATAGCAAACATGGTTTCTTTGTAGAAATTGATTTTTCTGTCAATCTCTGGTTTTTGCTTTAGAAGTGCTACATCTTTATTGATTTCTTCTACTTCTCGGTTGTCTTTTTTGATTGCCATTGTAGTTGTTGTTTTTAGTGATGAAACGCACTGTTTTTACTTCTTGGGTGCGTTTGAGATTTTTCGACATTGAAGTCGTAAAAATACAATTTTCTTGGAATATGGAACTCTGTTTTTATAAGTTTATTTATTTGGTCTGAATAATCACTGTCTTCTCCGTAGTTCTTATCGGTAAAATGACATTGTTCATAAATTTCTCTTTTTACTGCGCACAGATGATTGGGCTTGCGATAAAGCATGGTGTTTGTATCAGCAAGATTCGAAGCTGAAGTAATCATCCAGTCCACTTTTCTTGCCCCCTCAGTGTACTCACCTCTGAATGTTATCACATCCGCATTACTGGTTAATATACCATTCATTATGGACGGAAGAAAATCAACCTCAACACGGTCATCATCATCTATGTAAAGTAAGTATCTTCCGCTGGCTATTCTTTTGATTGCATTTCTCTTCTCACCAACAGTCATTTTTTTACAGTCCATTATCGATAGGATTTCGACTTGGTTTTGAAATCCTTGAGCCTGTATTTGATTGTTCAGATTTTTTACAAGAGAACTAAATGAATCAATTCTTACTGGCAGAGTACATATGCCTACTGATAAAATCATTATGACTCTCTAAAATCAAGATTTGAGAATAATTCAAATGAAATAAATTCTTCTTTTGTGTCTGCTGTTTTTTTAAGAACACAATTAACCAGCCCTCCGTCAGTAACATTACCCATTGCAAAATGGTCGCAAAGTTCAAGAATTTCATATCCCATTAATTCGGATAATTTTTGGTAGAATTCATGAGTTGTATAGTGATATCCGTGCCCAATCCAGTGACCCGTTTTAGGTGTTTCATGAATCATAATCCCACCCGTCTTGCAAACTTCATGAATATTTTTAAAGGCATTGTAGAATCCTATTTTACTTTCAACATGTTCAAAGGTTCCGTGATTAACCACAGCATCAAAAAGACCATTTTCTACAAAAGGTTCAAGTACGCCATATTTACGCAAATCAATTACGTTTGAACCGTTGCATCCGGTTATATCTATTGTTACAGCAAACACACCAATTGAATCAAAATACTCCTGAGCAACCATTCCGTATTTTACGTTTTCGAATGATTCATCATAAATATTTTGACAACCACAAACGAGCAGTTTGGTTTGTTTTTTTAGACAATCAAATTTTTCCATTCTTTTTAGGCTATCGGTTGTTATTCCCATGAGTTTTTTTTAATTTAAAAATTGAAACACAGCTTTTGACATAACCCACAATATGAGCAACAAGACAACGATTTTACGTGTTATGTATATGGGTAATTTTTCCTGATAATTCAAAAAGTAATTTCCTATTGGTATTGCTAGTTCAAGAAATAAAATAGCTATGAAATGTATCATGAAGTCGCTGAATAAAACACCAATGCTACTCCATAATACGGTGTAAATGAAAAGTGAAAAACCAAATATATCGTAATAAATATGAAGGTTGTATTTGTCTTCAAATTGAGAAAACCCACAAAGAACAGCTTCCAAAACTGAAACTATTCCAAGCATGTAGAATATAAATTCGGCAATATTCATCTTAGTGTTTTTTGAAACAAGTTAAGCTGAATGCTTCGCCAATTAACTCTAGTCCGTGCTCATTCACGTTAACCAAATCATCCCTGTGTTGATTCTTCAAAATCAATTCATCAACAAATTTGCTACTTCCAACATGGAACGGAGCTCCGCCACGGTTCATTCTGCTATCGTGAAAGAAAATAAGACCTCCATGTTTAACTTTTGGAAAATAATTCTCAAAATCTCTTTTAACCGCATCGTATGTGTGGTCTCCATCAATGAATAAAAAATCAATAGAAGTTAATTCAAATCTATCATGAACGTTTTCAGAGTAATCATGAATAAACCACCATCTGTTAGCAGAATCTCCAATGTTTTTAAATATCTCTGAAGCGCTCCCTATCAATGATGGTTCCATCGAATCAGGGATTAATGGGTCAATACCAACTAAATGAACAAAATTACCGATATTCAATAGGTGTCTTGATGTTTCTCCATTCAAAACACCGATTTCAACACCCTGAACCCGTTGTGTGTTTTTTTTCTCTAATTCGTAGTACAGGTCAACAATGGCTAGTGTAAATAAAACTTTCTCCGATTGTGGGTCGTGTTTCAAAATCTCATTTGCAACTACATGTTCAATGTTGTTTTTCGGATTGTATCTGTAGTATCCTTCTTTTGTTTCCATTTTTGTGTTTTTTAGTTGTTGTTAAATCGTTGGGCTGGCTTTCAATAATATTGATTCATCCAGTATTTCCTCACGTGGAGAAGCGTATTTCATCCACTGGTCTCCACGCTGATATTTTTTATCTAAACCAAGCCCATGCATGACCAAGCTACCGCAAACCATGTCATGTCTGTGACCCTTACATCTTTCATCCATGCTTTCTGTTTTGTCTTTATTAGTCCATGCTCCCTTAAACATTCCATCCAGCATTGATGTTCTCCACTTGACATAAAAATTTAATATTTCCGGCCGTGATAAGTCAAGTCCTAGCAATCCGCAATTTCCATACATATCAATCTTCATTGCCTCATCCCGTGTTACACCAAAATATTCCAAACATTCATCATTTGCCCAAGTACCACAAACGTGGCCAGCATTTTGAGCAAAAAAACCTTCTTTCTCAATTACATCAAAAATTGGTTTAAGATTACGTATTGGGAATAAACTTGCGTCCATGTACAAAATGGTATGATATCCTTTTTCAAGAACGTTTTGTATGGAGTATATTTTAAAGGCGTATGGATTGTCATCATGAAGAGGCGAACCTATTTTTTGTTCATCATCAAAGAAAAACAATTCCACATCGGATGGAATAAATTTTGGTAGCATTTTTTGTAGTCTCTTTTGACCGTCGGCGTACCACCCTCGATTGTTTGAAAAATTAACTATTGCTCTTTTATTCATGTGCTTTTGTTATTTGTTTTTCCCGAAAAATCCAAACGTGATTATTCGTATGAATTTTTTCTTGAATCTTTGCTTTTTTCTCTTCTTTCTTTCTGTAATTTCAAAAATTCCATTGGTTCACGAAGTTTTTCCAGAATGTTTTCAAACTCACTTTGTACAGAAGCAAAACCATCTTGTACATCAGTTTTTGTTGCATATTCAATTTCACGACAGTGAACTACCCCACGCCTAAAGGCGATGGAGCTTCAGAAGTCAGCACTCCAACTAATGTCGGCAGTTCGTTCTGATTTTTCAGTCTGCGTCCCACAGACAAGTATTTTTTAAGGGCAAAGTATTTAACATTTATGGAAGCATTAATATC
>JACCDG010858682.1_pt1 | contig 11899 bp, 12 predicted proteins | sample 7442471 | NCBI WGS metagenome assembly JACCDG01 (sample SAMN15323444, study PRJNA562643) | freshwater metagenome | isolation source: river surface water | place: USA:Blue River Watershed | collected 2017-08-17
CTCTCCATAAAGTGAGTACCTAAGTACCCAAGCACCTATAGCCACGCCACTGCCGCCATGACTTCGATAAGACGTCAGGTTCCCCTAGCCCATCACCCACCCCCCCATCACCACCACCACCTGCCCCGTCACAAACCGCCCCCAATCCGACGCCAGAAACAACACCGGCCCCACCACATCCTCAGGCGTGGCCACCCGGCGTAACGGGGTTTGTGCGGCAATCAGCTCCCGCACCTCTTCACGGGTCGCCCGTGCGTTGTCGGTCGGAAATACCAACCCCGGCGCCACGCAGTTCACCCGAATCCCCAGCGGCCCCAGTTCCGCCGCGAGATTGCGGCTGAAACCCACCAGGGCCGACTTAGCCGTGGTGTATTCGTGATAAGGCACCGAGGGACGCTCCACCAGATCACTGGTGAGGTTGACGATGGAGCCCTTGGTGCGCTTTCGCATCAGGGGCAGTGCCGCCTGACACACCTCAAAGCAACTGCGCACGGCGCCGTCCAGTTGTGATTGGTAGTGGGACCACTGCAACTCCCAAAACCGTTCGCGATCTTCGGGGTCAAAGCGGTAAGGACGAAACGCGTTGTTGATGACCACGTCTAGCCGACCTACATCGCGCTCAATGCGCTGCATCATGGCTTGCACAGCCTGGCCATGGGTCACATCGCAAGGCAAGGCCCACCCATCACCACCCAAGGCTTGGCACTCCTGCGCCACCGCTTCGGCCGTGGCCTGGTTGTTCAGATAGTTGACCACCACCAACGCGCCTTCACGCGCACACCCCCTTGCGATGGCTGCACCGATGCCACGTCCACCACCGGTCACCAGCACCACCTGCCCCGCCAGGGCGCCTTGTCGTTCTGTCATGATCGCCCCGGCAACAAATCCTGGCTGACCACATCGGACATGCGCAGATCGCGAGTGATCAATCCCACTTGTCGGTACACCTGCGCGCCTTTTTGCAAGGTGTCGACATCGATAGCGCCCAAGCCACGCTGCTGCGTGAGGGGAGACACGCTGGCGGCGTTGCGCAGTTTGATGATTTCCAGGTTGATCGCCGGATTTTGACCATCGATCGCCACCTGCGTGGCCAACTGGGCTGCCTCTTGAGGCGACTGAATCATCCACTGCATGCTGTCACGGTAGCCCTGCAGGAAACGGCGCAACATCTCCTTGCGCTGCTGGTAGGTGTCTTCGCGCACCACAAACACATCGCTGGATATGTTCAGGTGCTGGCGCACTTCCATGACATGCACCGCACCGAGTCCGCGCAGCCGGCCCACCGCCAGCCCGGTGTCAGTGGCGGCGGTGGCATCCACTTGTCCTTGCATCAAGGGCGCAAAATTCAGCAATCCCGTCACCACCACGGTCACATCCGATTCTTTCAACCCCGCCTGATGCAGCAAGACTTGAAGGTTCTGGCGCGTACCACTCGAGAGGCTGTAAACCCCGACACGCTTACCTTTCAAGTCCGCGGGCTGTCGAATCGGCGTGGAGGCCAGCGACACCACGTTGAAAACGTTTTGCGGGTAGATGTCGTAGATCACTCGCAGCTTTTCGCCTTTGTCGAGCGCAGCAAACAGGGACCCAGGATCGGTGAAGGCCACATCGGCCTGACCGCTCAAGAGGTTGCGCAAGGCATCGCCCCCGCCGGCTCCCGGCACATAGCCCAGGGCAATGCCACGGGCTCTAAAAAAGCTCTTCTGCTCATCCACCAGCAGGTTGGTGATTTCGGTGATGGGCTTGCTCCAGCCGGCCACCACGCATTTGTCCAAGGCGGGTTGCGCTGTCGCACCCACGCCCCAACCCGAAAGCACCGCTGAAGCGGTTCGGACAAGCCATCGTCGTCGTTGCATCGTCAGTCCTTTCAAACATCCATTCACGCCATCACGGCGAGACGTCCAGCGACGTCGCGCGCACCGGCAGCGAGAGTCGTCGCAGCAACCAGCTCTCACACTGCACACCCAACTGATATAGGCCCCACCCCATGAGCGTGATCAATACCAGCACCGCGAACATCAGCGGCGTGTCCATGGACCCTTGCGCCGCAATGATGAGCGCCCCCAGTCCTTGGCTGGCACCGATGAATTCACCCACCACAGCACCGACCAGCGACAGCACCACGGCCACCCGAAAACCAGCCAAGATGGTGGGTAGGCCCGCAGGCAACTTGAGTCGCCACAAGGTCTGCCAGCGTGAAGCACGCAGCAGGCGAAACAAATCCACTTGCTGGGCATCCACATGCTGCAGCGCGGTGACGGTGTTTTCCAGCAACGGAAAAAAGCAGATCAAAGCGGTGACCACCACCGTGGGCCACCAACCAAACCCCAGCCACATGATGAGCAGAGGTACCAAGGCCAACTTGGGCACCACCTGGCTCACCACCACATACGGCATGAGCACCGCGCGCCAGCGAGGAAACTCGCCCAACGCCACGCCGCCCACCAAGCCCAGCACGCAGCCCAGGGCCAGACCCGCCAACATCTCGAACAAGGTGACACCCAGGTGAGGCCACAAAAAACCACTGGCCAGGCCTTGCCACAGCGACTGTGCAACGCGCGAAGGAGGCGGCAACACCAGCAGCGACCATCCCTGCACCACGGACAACACTTCCCACAGGATCAGCAGTACCGCTGCGAGGAGCCACGACCACAAACGGGTGGACTTCACCATGACACAGTGCCCTGGTCATGAATTGCATCCGGCACGGCCACCGAATCCGCTGAAGCGTGTTCGAGGGTATCAGTTGACTGTCCTGCATCCATGGCCTTGCGCAAGTGCGCGCACAAGGTATTGAACTGTGCACCGTAGCGCATATCGCGCCGGCGCGGACGCTCCAGGGGCACGGGTACATCGGCCACCACGCGCCCGCATGACATCACGGCCACACGGTCTGCCAGCATCACCGCCTCGGTCATGTCGTGGGTGACAAACAGCACCGAAGTACGACGAGTCTGACACAGCTGCGCCAAGTCGTCCTGCAACTCTTCACGGGTGATGGCATCCAGGGCCGCAAACGGCTCATCCATCAAGAGCAGCGCAGGTTCGGTGACCAAGGCCCGCGCAATGGCCACACGGCTTTGCTGGCCACCCGACAAGCGGGCTGGCGATTGCGTCAACCACGGGGTCAGACCCATTTGCGCCAGCAGCGCTTGTGCGCGTGCCACATCCGCGTCTTGCACTGGTCGATGCAAGCGAATGGGCAACAACACGTTGTCTTGCACGCTCAACCAGTTGAGCAAGGTGGGTGACTGGAAGACAAACCCCATGGACGGGGTGGGCCCAGTGAGCGCCTGCCCTTGCAGTCGAAGCTCGCCCGCATCGGGCTGCAACAAGCCCGCGGCCAGCTTGAGCCAGGTGGTCTTGCCGCAACCACTTCGCCCCACCAGGCAATGAAATTCGCCCTCAGGCAGTGTCCAGTCTACGCCTTTCACCACCGGGGGCCAGCCGGGATAGGTGAACGCCACCTGGCGCAATTCGAGGAACGCCATCGCTTCAATCTCTGTACGGTGCGAATGCATCGCTTTGCATCAGGGCTGTCGCATCCACCTCGACGATACGCACCAGATCCAGCAGACTGAACCGACCGTCATGGTGCCAACCCGCCTGCGGCGCTGTCATGCTGCCCAAGGCACACACACGGGTGACGCCCACCTGCCCCAGCGACGCCGCCAGATCCAACAGGCGCTCCGGGGATGTGGCCACACCCACCGTTTGCAGCCAGGCTCGTCGTGGCTCGATGAGCGAGGGGACTTGATGCAGGTCATCCACCGCCATCACCTCCACACTGCGCAACAAGGCACTGGGGGAGAGTTCACGCGCCTGCTCGGTGTAGAGCACGCGCCAATCATCCTCCTCATGGCCCAGCACGGTGGTGTGCTGTGTCTCGTCCGACCAGGCGCGTGATTGAATCCAGGCGGACACCTCCAAGGCTTGCGACAGCTCTGGCGTGGGTCGCGGGTAGCGTTGTTGCAAGGCTGACAGTTCAACCGCCAGCAGATCACACCACTCACGGGGGCTCACCCGGCCGCCTCGTTCCACATAAAACGCCTGAGGCGAGTAGCAGCCCATTTGCTCGTGACGCACCACGTCCAGAGCGGCGAGTCGTGCACATTGCGCAGCCTCCCGCACACCCAGGGCTTGTCGCGACACCAGGCCCAGGCTGAGCTTGTGTCCATGCAACTGCAAGGGGGTTCCCACAGGCACGCGGGTGCGCAAATCGGCCATGGTGGCATCCGACCCATAGGCCAGCACATGGTCTGCCAGGCCCAGCACCTGCTGCTCAGTCGCCACTTCACCACCGGGCCACCACACGATAGCCATGCAGTCTTTCAAGCGCGGCTCTACCTCGGCCAGGGTCTGGGCAAACCAACCGGCCATCAAGGGTTCGGCGCGCGCCACCTTACCCACGCTCCCAGCCTTCACCAACAAACCGCTGATCAAACTCCAGAGGGGAAGACCGCGCACATTGCCGGCCCACACATGCACCAGCAAGTCAGGGCCCAAGGCGCGTGCCCACCCACCGCTCGGGCGTGGCTGAAATTCATCCAGCATCTTGGGGTTGTCCAGGTCCTCGGCCACAAAGCGCTGCAGTTGCATGGCGCGGTAGGTCTTGAAGGTAGCGTTGAGCCCTTGGCGCACCATCTCGGCGTCCCAGCCGGTGAGACGAGCCATGCACGAGTCCGCCCGTTGACGCAGGGGATCACTCGGGTCCAGCCAACGCTGCACCGCCCGATCAATCGCCTGGATGATGTCGGTGACCGGTAAGGTCTTGAGCTGTTCGCGTGCCGCGCGACGTACGCGAGTGGCCAACGCATCCCATTGTTCCGACGTCAACCGCGGCATCTCAACCCGCAAGGGTTGAGCCTCGATGCCCAGCGACATCGTTTCCCAACTCACCTCGTGCTCGGACAGCCCCGGCAGATAACCCACGCGCAGCGGCTGCTCGCTCATGGCTGGGTGGCCTTCAGAAATTGATCGATCGCTATCGAGCACCCCTTGGCCTGCGAGCCTTGGGCTCGGCCCAAGAGCTTGAAGCCCTCACCAGCCGCCACGCCCACGTCTTCGGTCAGGAGGGTGGTGACGGCGTTGTAGTTGGCCAGATCGCAATGCACCACGATGCCCTCCTGCCCTGGCGGGACGTCGCGACCCGTGATGGGATCGATCAAGCGCCAGCGTATCCAGTGCGGCCCCCGCTTGATGGAGGGCAGCTCAGCGTTGCCCGCGTCATACCACTGGGTGCTGAGCTCGGTCATGCCGTACATGTTGATGCAAGCCTGCGCGGGCACCTCGAAGGTGGTGGACAGCAAGTCATAAAACTCGCGCATGGGAATGTCGCGCGACTGCCCCTTGAAGCCACCGGTATCGAGCAAACGACTGCCAGCCGGCAAGGCAAACGACTGACCACGCGCTTGCAACGCATCGATCAGGTGCACCCAGCTGTAAGAGGCACCGAGAATGACCACCGGTTGCCCATGGGCCTGCGCATGCTGCAACCAGTGCACGACCGGTTCGAGTCGCAAACCCTGGTCATCAATACCGTACTCACTCCCTTGCGCGCCAAACCTGTGCAACGCCAGCGCCAGGTAATGGGCCAGTGACGAATGGGGCATCATGGCTTCGGTGGGAAACAGCACCAGCATGGGCAATTGCGTGTGCTCAGCCATGAAAAACTGCTGGAAGCCGCGCTGCATCGAAGCGTCATACACCGTGAGCGCCGGGTGGTAATGCCGGCCGCGAACATCACCGCGTGTGGTGCCGCTGGTCATGAACACCCGCTCGCATTGCTCGATGGGCACGCAACTCAAGGTGAGGTCCTTGAAGGCCTGAATCGGCACCGCAGGAATGTCACGCCAGCTGCGAACCGTGCGGGGCAGTCGGCCGCGGTCCTGGCAAAAGCGGCGGTAAGGGGCGTTGTGTTCCACCTGATGCGCAAACAACCGCAGCGCGAGTGCGTCAAACGCAGCCTCGTCGGCGTCGGCTCGGGCCATGAAGGCCAGGACATCGTCAGCAGGATCGTGGATCACAAAAAACCTTTTCGGGTGGCAGACATAAAGCTCCGAAAAGTGACCAGGTGGGGGCCCGGCAGCTCTCCTTACGTCGGCATGATCCGATTCAAGTTCGCGGGTTCGGTACAACCATCTCAGCTGTCCGCCTGTTCAGGCGGCCTAACACCCCGGAGCCATTTGATTGTAGGGCATCACATGCCGAAGCCGAATGTCCCATGCGAAACAGTCGGTCAAACAGTCCCGGGTAGACTGCCCGGCATGAACACCTCGACCTTCTGGGATTTCCCCTACCCCTCTCAGCGCATGCCCTTGTTGGCCCGCAACGTGGTCAGCACCTCCCAACCCCTGGCCAGCGCCGCCGGACTGCAGATGTTTGCCCGTGGCGGCAATGCGGTGGACGCGGCCCTGGCCACCGCCATCACACTCACCGTGGTGGAGCCCTGTATGAACGGCATTGGCGCCGATGCCTTCGCCATTCTGTGGGACGGCAAGCAGTTGCAAGGCCTGAACGCCAGCGGACGAGCACCCCAGGCCTGGACACCTGATTACTTCGCCAAGCACAGCGTGATGCCCACCCGAGGCTGGGACTCCGTGACCGTACCGGGGGCTGTGTCAGCCTGGCGGGCACTCTCCGACCGTTATGGCCAATTACCTTTTGGCGATTTGTTTGAACCGGCCTTGCGTTACGCGCGAGACGGCTACATGGTGTCTCCCACGGTGCATCGCCAATGGGCCTCGCAAGTCTCCGAGCTGTCGCCCCAACCCGGCTACCGTGAAGCCTTCACCCCCCACGGGCGAGCCCCCGCCATTGGCGAACGGTTTGTCTGCCCGGGCCAAGCGGCCACCCTCGAGCGCATCGCCGCCAGCAAGGGTGACGATTTCTACCACGGGCAACTGGCGGCGGCCATCGCGCAGCATGCACGCAACACCGGCGGTGCGCTCACCGAAAAAGACCTGGCCGCCCACCAAGCCGATTGGGTCGACCCCATCTCCATGCACTACCGCGATCTGGAGTTGCACGAAATCGGCCCCAACGGCCAGGGCATTGGAGCGCTGATGGCGCTGGGTATGCTCGAGCACTTTGACATCGCCGGCAGCGGCTGCGACACCGCCCTCACCTGGCACTTGCAAATCGAGGCCATGAAGCTGGCCTTCAGCGACCTGGCCACCTACGTGGCGGACCCGGCCCACATGAAGAAGGTCACCGCGGATGACTTGCTCGACCGCGCCTACCTGGCCTCGCGTGCCAAGTTGATCGACCCCAACCGGGCCACCACCCCCACTGCCGGCCAACCGCACAGCGGAGGCACGGTGTACCTCACCGCGGCCGACGAAAGCGGCATGATGATTTCTTTCATCCAGTCCAACTACAAGGGTTTTGGATCCGGTGTGGTCGTGCCCAACACCGGCATTGCGCTGCAAAACCGCGGCGCCGGTTTCTCTCTCCAGGCAGGCCACCCCAACCAAGTGGCCCCAGGCAAGCGCCCCTTTCACACCATCATCCCGGGCTTTATCACCCGTGGCGGCCAACCCCTCATGAGTTTTGGCCTGATGGGCGGATCGATGCAGGCGCAAGGGCATATGCAGGTCACGAGTCGTTTGGCCGACTTCGGTCAAAACCCGCAAGCAGCGAGCGATGCCCCTCGCTGGCGAGTCATGGATGACAACGTGGGCGTGGCCGTTGAGCACAACTGTCCGCCTGATACGGTCGAAGGCCTGAAACAACGCGGACACCCCGTCAAGGTGGCGCCACGCATGGACCTCGAATTCGGCAGCGCCCAAATGGCCCATGTGATGGAACACGGCTACCTGGCCGCCTCTGACCATCGCAAGGATGGCTATCCGATGGGCTACTGAGATGAGCCACTGCGACGGGTTGCTAACCCGAGGCTTGTCGCCTCTTGCACCTGTCTCCCATCTGCGCCTTTGAGCGAGCCGATGCCCCCCACGATGGTGGCAGCCAGACTGATCAGCATGATGTGCGCGCCAATGCCCGGCTTGATCCCCTGCGACATGACGGTGAGCTCCGCCGCTGACACCACCATGGCAGACCCTAGCGCAATCGCCACTTGAGCCAAACGAGAAGGCTCTGGACCAAAGGTACGCAAGGCTTCAGGCGGAGTGTGCGTCGGCCATCAGTGTCGAGAGCATCTGGTAGCGACGTTGCCCTTTTTTGGACAGCACCACAAACTTGGAGCGCTTGTTGTGAGCGTCGGTGGACAGTTCGATCAAACCTTCCTTCAGCAGGCTTTGCATCTTGCGATGCAAGGTGGCGGGCGAGGCGATATGCGATAAACCCATCAAAGCTGTGACCGTGAGCGGTGATGAGCTGTGTTCTTCGATGGCAATTTCATCCAACAAACGATTGCACACGGGCTCGAGATCCACCAGGCGTCCCATCTTCGTCGTGCGGTGCATTTGATGGAGAAAGCGCAGGTACTGATTGGCGACTTGAGCGGTGCTGTGCATGGGCAGTGGGTGATATGGCGAGAAAAAAGTGGGGGCATCATGCCCCTCGAAGCGATCAAGGCCTGTCCCTGGAAAGACATTTAAATTGATTAAATTAAAGCGCCAAAATCGTATCAATTAGTTATTTATTTTTATTTTTTCGTATGGCATCACACAGTTATCGCTCAAGAGAGCCTATTGATCAACAACCATGAAGCCACGGTTGACAGGACATTGCCTTGCCACATAATTCGAACCATCAGTCGAATAACTCACTGCCCTGCGCAGCGATCCATCACCATGCAACTCCAAGAACGCTGGATTGACACCTTTGTGCGCATCTTTCGGCGCTGCGCCGTTCAACCCGGCGAGGTAGTACGGCTGCTGTCAGAAACCGACAGTCGCGCTGTCAATGTCAAGCTCGCCGAACTGGCGTTGGCACGTATGGGCGCCGTGCCTGTCCACCTCGTGGTGCCCACCTTGCGCATCAACACACCGGTGCCGGTGCGTTCCACGGGGGCCTCGCATGTCATCCAGCACATGGCGCCGGTCATGAACGCCCTATCGGGAGCCGGCCTGGTGGTGGACCTCACGGTGGAAGGCCTGCTGCACGCCCCCGAATTGGCTCAAATCCTTCAAACAGGTGCACGGGTCATGATGATCAGCAACGAACACCCGGACATCCTGGAGCGCCTGACCGTGGATGTCGATCTCACGGCCGCCGTCAAACAAGGGGTGAGGCGTCTGGCCAAAACCCACACGATGCGGGTGACATCGGCCGCAGGCACCCACCTGACGGCAACGCTGGAAGGGGCCAAGCTGGGTGCGGTCTGGGGCGGTGCCGACAAGCCGGGCTTGGTGCAGCACTGGCCAGGTGGCTTGTGTCTGGCCTTTCCGCCGGCAGGATCGGTGAATGGCACCCTGGTGATGAATGTGGGTGACGTCAACCTGACCTTCAAACGCTACCTGGAAACTCCGGTCACCTTGCGCATCGAGAATGATTATGTGGTGGCCATCGAGGGCCAGGGACTGGACGCCGAACTCATGCGCAGCTACCTGGCGGCCTGGGGTGACCGTGAAGCCTACGCGGTGAGTCACCTCGGCTGGGGGATGAATCCCAACGCACGCTGGGACGCCTTGCAGATGTTCGACAAGAACGATGTGAACGGCACCGAGTTACGCGCTTTTGCCGGCAACTTCCTTTACTCCACGGGCGCGAACGAGAACGCGGGCCGCCACACCCTGGGCCACTTTGATCTGCCCATGCGTCACTGCACGGTCAAGCTCGACGACTTGATCGTGGTGGATGAGGGTCGTTTGTGCAACGAGGCTTTTGCCTGAGACCAGGACCCCCCATGAACAGTGATTACCTGCGCGACTACGCCGCCTCGGCCGATGCGAATTCGCTGGCCGAAGGCCTGCCGCTCACCCCGTTGCAAAAAAAGCTCATCGGCATGGTGGATGAGGTCGGGGTGCAATGGGCCGAACGTGCGTTCACCCACGACCGCGAGGCCAGCTTTCCGCAGGAGAACTTCAACGACCTGCACCGCATGGGTTTCTTCGGGCTGTGCGTGCCCGAGCGACTGGGCGGCATCGGAGCCGATTACCGCACCTACATGCTGGTGGCCACGCGCATCGGCTATTACTGCGGCGCCACCGCCAACACCTTCAACATGCACAACGCCAATGCCTTGTGGACCTCCAGCATGGTGGATGCCCTGGACATGACGCCCGAGCAACGTCAACAGCACGAACACAACCGCTCGGTGCACTACGCCCGCATGCTGGCGGGCTCGATTTACGCACAGCCGTTTTCAGAAGGCAGTGGTGCCGCGGCCGGACGTCACCCCTTCGGCACCTCTGCTGTCCGCCGTGATGGGGGATGGGTGCTCAACGGCAAGAAGATCTTCGCCTCTCTCTCGGGTTCGGCCCACTACTACGGCGTGCTGTGCACCGAGGATGTGCCCAACCCCACCATGACCAACACCCTGTTCATGGCCATTCCGGCCGACTCGCCGGGGCTGAGCATCGTCGGAGACTGGGATCCGCTGGGCATGCGGGGCACTGTTTCGCGCACGTTGTTGTTGAACAATGTGGTTCTGAGCGATGAGGCCGCGCTGATGCCCCGCGGCGTGTACTCGCAAGCCGCCAGCCGGTATCCTCACATGTTCATGACGCTCACGCCGACGTATATGGGCGTGGCGCAGGCGGCCTATGACTTTGCCGTGGCCTACTTGCGTGCCGACATGCCAGGGGTGAACGTCAAGCGCCGCATGTACCCCACCAAGCAGATCGCCATCGCCGAGATGTACATCAAGCTGCAGCAGGCGTGGTCGCTGTTTCATCGCACCACCTCCGAGTTCAAACTCGACCCGTCACGCAGCGAGCGCATGCGGGCTCTGGCCTGCCAGTACACGGTCATGGAGTATTGCGCCGAGATTTGCTCGGCAGCGGTGAAGGTGTGCGGCGGACAGGCCATGCTCAAAACCTTTGCGCTCGAAAGGCTGTTTCGCGACAGCCGCTGTGGCGCCTTGATGCTGCCCTGGACAGCTGAAATTTGCCTGGACCGTCTGGGCAAAGGCTTGCTGTACAACGAGGGCGAACCCCGCGACGACGCAGTTTGATCGGCATCAAGACGCGTTGACCGCGGCGCTCACGTCTCGGCGATTCGCTCCAATCCGCTGATGAAGTGGTTCACGATCAAGTCCACCAGTTGTTCGGGGGACATGCCGCCTTGCGGCTTGTACCAGGCCGGAATCCAGTTGACCATGCCAAACAGCAACATGGTCAGCACGCGATCCGATTTGGGTCCCCAGCGTTGCTCGGGGCACAGTTGCACAATGGCCGCGCGTGCATGACCAATCAACCGCTCCTGCAGCACCGCGATGGACGACTGGGCTGCGGCATCGAGGTGATGCGATTGGGTGTTGAGAATATGAATCTCGTGAGGAGACGCTACATAGTCCTGTACCAGCGTGGCAATGAGCGCTTGCAGCTGCTGCCGGGGTCCATGCACGGCGCTGACCGCCTGATCCACTTTGTCCGAGAGGTCCTGGATTTTCCAGGTGATGAGGCTGTGCAACAGGGCGTGCTTGGAGGCGTGGTAATGGTAGAGCGATGAGCGCTTGATACCACAATGCCGGGCAATGTCATCCAGCAGAGTTTCGCTGTACCCTTGCGCCGCAAACAGCTCGGCGGCAGATCGCAAAATCAGTTGCTGCCGCTGCGCAAAATCCGGGGACTTAGGACGTGCCATGCACCCATTGTCCGACAAATCCTACTCGTTGATCATGGTTGATGCAGCGCTCAACACCAGGGGCTCTGCCACAGCGCTCATCATTCGACCCAAGCCCAGCCCCGTGTAGGTGTAATCCACTTTTACCTGGAGCGGATTGGGAAACACTGCGGGTGACGACTGTGTGACCGTCACCACGGGCGTGACC
>JACCDG010269699.1_pt1 | contig 11897 bp, 9 predicted proteins | sample 7442471 | NCBI WGS metagenome assembly JACCDG01 (sample SAMN15323444, study PRJNA562643) | freshwater metagenome | isolation source: river surface water | place: USA:Blue River Watershed | collected 2017-08-17
GCGCGCCTGTACACCATGTTCACCGCGCCGCCCGAGGCCACGCTGGAGTGGAACGACGCGGCGGTGGAGGGCAGCTACCGCTTCTTGCGCCGCGTGTGGGCCTTTGGTCACAAGCTCCATGCGCAAACGCCCGAGCAGGGCTCGCAACTGGCCAGCTTGGGCACCGTCGCCTTGGGCAAGGCGGCCAAGGCGCTGCGCTTGGAGACGCACACCGTGCTCAAGCAGGTGGACTACGACTACCAGCGCATGCAATACAACACCGTGGTGTCGGGCGCGATGAAGATGCTCAACGCGCTAGAGGACTTCAAGTCCGACGGCAGCTCGGGCGACGCCGCCGCGTTGGCCGAAGGCTTCTCCATCCTCCTGCGCTGCCTGTACCCGGCCACGCCGCACATCACCCACACCCTGTGGCAGACCTTGGGTTATGCCGCTCAGTTCGGTGAGTTGTTGGACGCCCCATGGCCCAAGGTCGACGAGTCGGCCCTGCAGCGCGACGAGATCGAGCTGATGTTGCAGATCAACGGCAAGCTGCGTGGCAGTGTGACCGTGCCCGCCAGCGCGGACAAAGCCGCGATTGAGGCGGCTGCGTTGGCCAGTGAGGCTTGTGTGAAACAGGCCAATGGCGCTGCGCCCAAAAAGGTGATTGTGGTGCCGGGCCGCTTGGTCAACGTGGTGCTGTGATGACCAACGCCGATCGCCGCCAACTGCTGCGCTGGGGTGCGACCGTGCCCGCAGTGGCGGCCCTGTCCGCTTGCGGCTTTCGGCTGCGTCAAGCGCCGAAGTACGACTTTTCCGCCATCCGCTTTGAAGGGGTGAGCGGTCCGGTGGCGCAAGCCCTGAGCGCTGAACTCAAGGCCAGTGGCTTGACGGTGCTTGGCGCTGGCGCCGTACCTGCCGGTGTGCAGCCGGTGGTGTTGCGGGTGCAGGCCGACCAGCGCGAGCGCACGGTGGTGGGGCAAACCGCCACCGGCGAGGTGCGCGAAGTACAGCTGCGCCACCGCTGGCGCTTTGTGGTGCTCACCCAGCAGGGCCGCGAGCTGATCGACACCACCGATCTGCTGCTGGAGCGCGACATCGGCTTTCGCGAAACCGCGGTGCTGCCCAAGCAGGCGGAAGAGGACATGCTGTACCGCGAAATGCGCGACGATCTGGTGCAGCAAATGGTGCGCCGCCTCGCAGCGGTGCGCCTGCCACGCTGAGCCATGCAAGTCGCGGCCAACCAGTTGCCCGCCCAGCTGCAGCGGGGCCTAAAACCCCTCTACACCGTGCACGGCGACGAGCCGCTGTTGGTGCAAGAAGCGGCCGACGCCATCCGCGCCGCGGCGCGTGCAGCGGGGCACAGCGAGCGCAGCGTGTTCACCGTGGCGGGCGCGCACTTCGACTGGAGCGCCGTGCTGGCCGCGGGCGGCGCGCTCAGCTTGTTTGCCGACAAGCAGCTGATCGAAATCCGCATCCCCTCCGGCAAACCGGGCAAAGACGGCTCGCAGGTGCTGCAGCAGGTGGCCGAACAGGCTGCAGGCAATGACAGCACTTTGACCCTGGTGGTGCTGCCCCGGCTGGACAGCGCCACCCAGAAAAGCGCTTGGTTCGTCGCCTTGGACGCCAATGGCGTGTTGGTCAAGGTGGATCCGGTGGAGCGCGGTGCCTTGCCGGCCTGGATCGCCCAGCGCTTGCAAACCAACGGCCAGCGGGTGATGGCGGGCGACGAAGGGCAACGCACCCTGCAGTTCTTTGCCGATCGGGTGGAGGGCAATTTGCTGGCGGCCCACCAAGAGATTCAGAAGCTCGCGCTGCTGCACCCACCTGGCGAGTTGTCGCTGGAGCAGGTGCAGTCGGCGGTGCTCAATGTGGCGCGCTACACGCCGTTCAAATTGGCCGAGGCGGTGTTGGCCGGCCAAGCGCAGCGGGTGCAGCGCATGCTCGATGGCTTGCAGGCCGAGGGCGAAACCCCGGTGCTGGTGCACTTTGCCTTGTCCGACGACATCCGCACTCTGCACCGTGTGCGTCTGGCGCTGGACGCCGGCAAACCCCTGCCCATGGCCTTGCGCGAGAACCGGGTGTGGGGCGCCAAAGAAAGGCTCATGGAGCGGGTTTTGCCCAATCTGCGCACCGCGCAGACGGCGCGCTGGCTGGTCGACGCCCACACGGTGGACGGCATCGTCAAGGGCCTCAAAGCCAAAGACTGGCCGGCCGACCCTTGGGCGGCCTTGCAGCAGCTGGCCTTTCGGGTCGTGGGCGCCGTGGCGCCCACGACCCCTGGCAAAGCCCCCCTGCGCCGCTGACGCGGCTTCCCCCCTTGCTGCGCGGGGGGGGCGCACCCGGTGGACCGGCCAAGCCGGATCCACGGGTGCCCTGGCCCTGCAGGCACGCGCTCCGGAAATGCCCCGTTTTTGCCGATGTTCTCCGCGGCGCCGGCCGTACCTCCCAAGGTGCGAGAATCTGGGCATGAACGCGATGTCCACCACCGAATTGATGAACGCCCTGGGCGGGCAGGCCAAAGCGGCGTCGGCGCTGATGGCCAAGGCCAGTGCGGCGACCAAACAGCGCGCCTTGCGCGGGCTGGCGGCGTTGCTGCGCGCCAAATTGGCGCCGCTGCAGGCCGAGAACGCCAAAGACCTGGAGCGCGCCCGCGCCGCCGGTCTGGCCGAGCCGATGGTCGACCGCTTGAAGCTCACCCCCAAGGTCATCGAGACCTGCGCCGAGGGCTGCGAACAGCTCGCGGCCATGGCCGACATCATCGGGGAGGTCTCGGGCATGAAACAAATGCCCAGCGGCATCCGGGTGGGGCAAATGCGGGTGCCCATCGGCGTGTTCGGCATGATTTACGAGAGTCGGCCCAATGTCACCATCGAGGCCGCTTCGCTGTCCATCAAAAGCGGCAACGCCTGCATCTTGCGCGGTGGTTCCGAGGCGATCGACAGCAACCGCGCGCTCGCCGCGCTGGTGCAGCAGGCCCTGTTGGACGCCGGCTTGCCCGCCCACGCGGTGCAGCTGGTGCCCACCACCGACCGCGCGGCCGTGGGTCAGCTCATTGCCATGCCGCAGTATGTGGATGTGATCATCCCGCGCGGCGGCAAGGGCTTGATCGAGCGCATCAGCGCCGAGGCCAAGGTGCCGGTCATCAAACACCTGGACGGCAACTGCCACACCTATGTGGACGACCCGTGTGACATCGCCATGGCGGTGAAGGTGGCCGACAACGCCAAAACCCAGAAATACAGCCCCTGCAACGCGACCGAGAGCCTGTTGGTGGCGCGCGGTGTGGCGGCCGCTTTTTTGCCGCAGATCGGCGCAGTGTACGCCGCCAAGGGCGTGGAGATGCGCTGCTGCCCCGAGGCCTTGGCGATGTTGTCCGCCGTGCCAGGCGCTCACACCCAGGCCGCCACCGAACAGGATTGGAGCGAGGAGTACCTCGCCCCGGTCATCAGCGTGAAAGTGGTCAGCGGTGTGGACGAAGCCATTGCCCACATCAACCACTACTCTTCGCACCACACCGAATCGATTCTCACCACCGACCACGGCCACGCGCAGCGCTTCTTGCGTGAGGTGGATTCGTCCAGCGTCATGGTCAACGCCAGCACCCGCTTTGCCGACGGATTTGAGTACGGCTTGGGCGCAGAAATTGGCATCAGCACCGACAAGTTCCACGCCCGCGGCCCGGTGGGGGTGGAGGGCCTGACCTCGCTCAAATACATTGTGCTGGGCGACGGCGACGTGCGCGTTTGAGAGCAAAGGACAACGTCATATGGTTCCGCATCTGGTCACCGCCCTCAACGGCCCCATCAACGAGTTGGAGCAGCGCATCCTCGAATCCACCCCGGTGATCGAGCGCTGGTTTCGGCTGGAATGGATGGAGCACACCCCCCCGTTTTATTCGGCGGTGGACGTGCGCAACGCGGGCTTCAAGCTCGCCCCGGTGGACACCGATTTGTTCCCCGGCGGCTGGAGCCACCTGACGCCGGAGATGCTGCCGCTGGCGGTGCAGGCGGCGATGGCCGCCATCGAAAAAATCTGCCCCGAAGCCAAAAACCTGCTGCTGGTGCCCGAGAACACGCGCAACAGCTTTTACCTGAGCAATTTGGCGCAGCTGCAGCGCATCTTTTACCAAGCGGGTTTGAACGTGCGCTTGGGCTCGCTCGACAAACACGTGACCGAACCCACGCCGATCGCCCTGCCCAACGGCGACTCGGTGACGCTGGAGCCGCTGATCCGCACCAAGCACCGCCTGGTGCTCAAGGACTTTGACCCCTGCACCATTCTGCTCAACAACGACCTGAGCGCCGGTGTGCCCGGCATTCTGGAAGAGCTGCACGAGCAGTTTTTGCTGCCGCCGCTGCATGCGAGTTGGAGCGTGCGCCGCAAGAGCCGGCATTTTGCCGCCTACGAAGAGATCGCCAAGCGCTTCGGCAAGTTGCTGGGCATGGACCATTGGCTCATCAACCCCATGTTCAGCCAATGTGGCGAGGTCGACTTCACCACCGACAAAGGCATGGAGTGTGTGCGCAGCGAGGCCGACGCCTTGCTCACCCGCATCCGCCGCAAATACAAGGAATACGGCATCAACGAAAAGCCGTTTGTGGTGGTCAAGGCCGACGACGGCACGGGTGGTATGGGCCTGATGATGGTGCGCGATGTCAAAGACATCGACAACCTGACGCCCGCTGCACGTCAGAAGCTGGCGCAGGGCCACGCGGGAGCACCGGTGAGCGAGGTGCTGATCCAAGAAGGTGTGCTGACCCACGAGCGCATCAACGACGCGGTGGCCGAGCCGGTGGTCTACATGATGGACCGCTATGTGGTGGGCGGTTTTTACCGCGTGCACGCCGAGCGCAGTGACACCGAGAGCCTGTCCTCCCCTGGCGCCTTGTATGTGCCGCTGGCGTTTGAACAAAGCGCCCAACTGCCCCAAAAAGGTGCGCGCCCGGGTGCCAGTGTGCCCAACCGCTTCTATATGTACGGTGTGATCGGCCGGCTGGCCATGCTCGCCGCCAGCTACGAACTGGAAGCGTCCGATCCCGACGCTGAACGCTACGACGACTGAGTTGCTGCACTGCAACATTTGGGCCGATTTTTGTTCATCCGGCCACCGCTGGGCTGTTCACCCACATCCTTGCAGGCGCAGAATCTCTGTCTTTGGGTAATGGGTTCGGCCTTCGGTCGAACGCAGATGTGTCTTCCAAACAATCGTCTCTTGCGGCGCTGACCCTCGGCGCCATCGGTGTGGTCTATGGCGACATCGGCACCAGTGTGCTGTACGCCATCAAGGAAATCTTCGGTTCTGGCCACGTTCCGTTCACCCACGCCAATGTCTATGGCGTGCTGTCCATTGTGTTTTGGACCTTGACCGTGGTGGTCTCGCTCAAGTACGTGACGCTGGTGCTGCGCGCCGACAACCACGGCGAGGGGGGGCTGATCGCGATGCTGGCGCTGGCCTCACAGGCGGTGAAGGACCGCCCGGCCTTGCGCAATGTCTTGTTGACGATTGGAATTTTCGGCACCTCGCTCTTTTATGGCGACGGTGTGATCACGCCCGCCATATCGGTGTTGTCGGCGGTCGAGGGCTTGGAAGTGGTGTCGCCCAATTTCAAGCGCTACGTGGTGCCGCTGACCCTGATCGTGTTGTTTGTGTTGTTTGCGGTGCAAAAGCGTGGCACCGGTGGGATCGGCAAATTTTTTGGACCGATCACGGTGCTCTGGTTCGTGTCGATCGCCCTGTTGGCCGTGCCGCATATCGTGCGCCACCCCGAAATTCTGGAGGCGATCAGTCCACACCACGCGCTGCGGTTTGTGTGGCAACAACCGGGCACCACCTTCATCATCCTCGGGGCGGTGGTGCTGTGTGTGACCGGCGGTGAGGCGCTGTACGCCGACATGGGGCATTTCGGCAAACGGCCGATTCGGTTGGCGTGGTTCTCCGTCGTCATGCCGTGTCTGACCATCAATTACTTTGGCCAAGGCGCTTTGTTGCTGGAGAACCCGGACGCGGTGAAAAACCCGTTTTTCAACATGGCGCCCGATGAACTGTTGTTGCCGTTGGTGGGGCTGGCCACCATGGCCACCGTCATTGCCTCGCAAGCCTTGATTTCAGGTGCGTTCAGCGTCACCAAGCAAGCCATTCAGCTGGGGTACCTGCCGCGCTTGAACATCTTGCACACCAGCGTGCGCGACACCGGTCAAATCTACATTCCTTTTGTCAATTGGGGTCTGTTCACCGCGATTGTGTTGGCGGTCGTGATGTTCAAGTCATCGTCCAACTTGGCGGCGGCTTACGGCATCGCGGTGACCCTGGACATGCTCATCACCACCGTTCTCACCTTCTATGTGATTCGCCATGGTTGGCGTTATCCGCTGTGGTTGTGTGTGGCCGCCACCGGTTGCTTTTTTGTGGTCGATCTGGCCTTCTTTGCGTCCAACTTGCTCAAGCTCTTTGACGGCGGGTGGTTCCCGTTGGCCATTGGTGGCGTGGTCTTCACACTGATGATGACTTGGAAGCAGGGGCGTGTGCTGATGGCTCAGGCGCAGTCGGCGGATTCAATAGATTTGTCGGGTTTTCTGGAAGCGTTGTTCATCGGTCCGCCCACGCGGGTCACCGGCACGGCCGTGTTTCTGACCGCCGACACCGGCACGGTGCCCAATGCTTTGCTGCACAACCTCAAGCACAACAAAGTGCTGCATGAGCAGAACCTGTTTGTGGCGGTGCGCAGCCACGAGGTGCCTTGGATTGGCTTGGACAAGCGTCTGGAGGTGCAACCTTTGGGGCACGACTGCTGGCAGGTGCTGATTCACTACGGTTTCAAGAACGACTTCGATGTGCCCAAGGCCTTGGAGCAGATGCAGGGCCGGGGTTGCCTGCTCGACCCGATGTCCACCAGCTACTTCCTATCGCGCGATCTGGTGGTACCCAAACTGGGCGAGGGCATGGCTTTGTGGAGGGAAAAACTGTTTGCCCAGATGCACCACAACGCCGGTGCAGCAGCGGAATTTCTGAACCTACCGAGCAACGCGGTGATCGAGCTGGGCTCAAAGTTGGAGATCTAGCGCCCCCTGTGCCGCTGCGGGGTTTTTGACCAAGAGCGCAGGTGTGGGGCTGCCGTGCCACAGCCGGGTGGTTCGTGTGACTGTTCGGCGTGATGGTTCACCGACAATTGGCGCATGTCTTTCTTTCGCGACCTCAGTCTCTCCAGCGCGACCGCCGGTGCGGTGGCGGTGTTGGTGGGCTTCACCAGTTCCGTGGCCATTGTGTTTCAAGCCGCACAGGCCTTTGGTGCCACGCCCGAGGTCATCACATCGTGGATGTGGGCCTTGGGGCTGGGCATGGGCTTGTGCTCGGCCATTCCTTCGCTGGTGCTGCGCCAACCGGTGATGGTGGCTTGGAGCACACCCGGTGCGGCGGTGCTGGCCTCTGCCGGCCTGACAGGGGACTTTACGCTAGCGCAGGCAGTGGGCGCGTTTATGGTGTGTGCCTTGCTCATGGTGCTGGTGGGCGCCACCGGCTGGTTTGAGCGGGCGATGAACCGCATTCCCATGGCGATTGCGTCTGCCCTGCTGGCCGGGGTGCTGGCGCGTTTTGGGGTGCAGGCTTTTGGCGCCGCCCAGAGCGCTTGGGTGCTGGTGACCTTGATGCTGCTGGTGTACCTGATCGGCCGGCGTGCAGCGCCGCGTTACGCGGTGCCGCTGACCTTGCTAGCTGGCGTGGCACTGGTGCTGGCGCAAGGGCAGTTTCGCGCCGAGGCCTTGACCGTGGATTGGGCGCGCCCGGTGTTCACCGCGCCGGAGTTCACCCTGGCGGCAGTGGTGGGTCTGGCCCTGCCGCTGTTTGTGGTCACCATGGCCTCACAAAATCTGCCCGGCGTGGCGGCGATCCGCGCGGCGGGTTATGACATGCCGGTCTCGCGCCTGATCACGATGACCGGTGTGGTCACCTTGCTGTTGGCGCCGTTTGGCGCTTTTGCGCTCAACCTGAGCGCCATCACCGCCGCCATTTGTATGGGCGAAGAAGCCCACCCGGACAAAAGCAAACGCTACACCGCCGCTGTGGTGTGTGGCCTGATCTACATCGCCATTGGTCTGGTGGGCGCAGCGGTCACCGGGGTCCTGCTGGCCTTTCCCCAAGCGCTGGTGCTCGCCATCGCGGGCTTGGCCTTGTTGGGCAGCATCGGCGGTGGCCTGCACACCGCGCTCAAAGACGAAGCGCACCGCGAAGCAGCGCTCATCACCTTTTTGGTCACGCTCAGCGGCCTGGTGCTGGGTGGCATTGGATCGGCCTTTTGGGGCGTGGTCGCCGGCGCTTTAGCGCTGTTTGTGCAACAGTACGGATCTCGAAAGCCCACACCATGAACATTCTGTTTGTTGCCGATCCGCTGGACGGATTCAAGATCCACAAAGACAGCACCTTCGCCATGATGCGCGAGTTGCAGCGCCGTGGCCACCAGGTGGCCAGCACCGAACCGCGCCTGATGCGCTGGCGCGGCGGCGCCGGTGTCACCGCTTCGGTGCTGCGCATCCACCTCACAGGACAAGCCGACGCGTGGTACAGCGTGCAGGTCGAAGAAGAGCTGCCGCTGCACCGCTTTGAAGCGGTCATCATGCGCAAAGACCCGCCGTTTGACAGCGAGTTTTTCTATGCCACCCATTTGCTGGAGCAGGCCGAACGCGAAGGCGCACGCGTGTTCAACAGCCCGCGCGCTTTGCGCGACCACCCAGAAAAGCTGGCCTTGATGGAGTTCGCCTCTTATGCGCCGCCCACGCTGGTGACGCGCTCAGACACCGACATCCGCGCCTTTCACGCCGAGCATCAAGACATCATCCTCAAGCCGTTGGACGGCATGGGCGGCACCGGGATCTTTCGCGTGCGCGCCGACGGTATGAATCTGGGCGCCATCATCGAAACCCTCAACCAAGCCGGCGCCACCAGTGTGATGGTGCAGCGCTACCTGCCCGAGATCGCGGCTGGCGACAAACGGGTGCTGGTGATCGGCGGGGTGCCGGCACCGTATTGCCTAGCGCGCATTCCGCAGGGCAACGAGGTGCGCGGCAACCTGGCCGCTGGAGGAAAAGGTGTGGCCCAGCCGCTGTCGCCCGAGAACCGCGCGGTGGCCGAGGCGATGGGCCCAACGCTGGCCGCGCGCGGTCTGTTGCTGGTGGGCTTGGACATGATCGGCAACCACGTCACCGAAATCAACGTCACCAGTCCCACCTGTTTCCAAGAAATCACCGACCAGACCGGGTTTGATGTGCCGGCCATGTTTGTCGACGCGCTGCAAGCGGCGCTGGACCGCTCGGCATGAGCGATGCAACGCCAGGTGCGCCGGTCGTGCAGCCACGCAACCCGCTGCACGGGGTGACGTTGGAGGCCATGGTCACCGCGCTGGCCGATCACTACGGCTGGGCCGAGTTGGGGCAGCGCATTCCGATCCGCTGCTTCAACCTGGACCCCAGTGTGGCGTCGAGCCTGAAGTTCTTGCGCAAAACGCCCTGGGCGCGCGACAAGGTCGAAGGCCTGTACCTGTTCATGCTGCGTGAGCAGCGGCGGCGCGGCGGTTGAACGCGCCCTGGTGGCTCAAGCCACGTGCAGGCCGTCCACAAACACTTTGAGCTCGCCCGGCTCAAAGGCGGTCCACGCTTCGTTGCTGGTCAGCGGTGTGGTGACGATCACCGTGGCCCGGTCGCCGGGCTGATTCACCTCGGCGAAATTCACCGTCCAGTCGTGGTCCATCAGCGTCGCTTGCGAGAACGGGTATTGGCGCGTCAGGTGGTGCAGCTTGGTGCTGCAGTGCGCCCACATCGCGTCGCCGTTGGACAGCAGGAAATTGAACGTACCAAAAGCGGTGATCTGCGGAATCAACTCGCGCAGCGTTTGGGTCAGCTCACACACGCTGGGCAGGCTGGCGTGGGATTTCGCCAGCTCTTGCATCAGCCAGCAAAACGCGCGCTCGCTGTCGGTGCTGCCCACTGGCCGGAAGGCCGCGTGCAACTTGGGCTCGTAGTCTTTGAGGTCTCCGTTGTGGGCAAACACCCAGTGCCGGCCCCACAGTTCGCGGGTGAAAGGGTGGGCGTTCTCTAGGCAGACATTGCCGATCGTCGCCTTGCGCACATGCGCAATGATGTTTTTGCTCTTGAGCGGGTACTGCCGCAGGAACTGCGCCATCTGCGACTCGGACGCACATTCGTGGTCCACAAACAGCCGCAAGCCCCGTCCCTCAAAGAAGGCAATCCCCCAGCCGTCGGCGTGGTGGTCGGTTTTGCCACCCCGTTGGCAAAAACCAGTGAAGCTGAAAGACGCGTCGGTGGGCGTCGCGCAGTTGAGTCCGAGCAGTTGGCACATGGCGCCATTCTCGCAGGGAAGTGGAGCGTCTGATCCGTCCATCCGGTGCGTGTGGCGCGGTTCCATTTCAGTGGCTCTCAAGGCGGTGATGTATGTCTATCGGACTACATGCTTCGCAGCGCATGCATACTTGAGACGTTTTTTCCATTTGTATCGATTGGACTTAATGCCAATGCTACATAAAGTCAGTAAATGTCATTTATTGATCGATTAGGGGTGGCATTTTTGTTAAAAAGTACTCAAGATTGGTCGATCAAAATGCGAACCTGATGAGTACTTTTGTGCAAAATACAGCCATCGAGAAATGAATTGTCCTGAGTACCGCTGTCAGCGGATACCCCTTCAAAGTTTTACAGAGGTTGCACCATGAACAAGCCAGCGAACGTTGTTGAGAGCCAGCAGCAGCAAGCCGAAGTGGCGGCTGCGCAAGTGATTGTGGCCAAGGCCGCCAAAGCCCGCGCCGTCGAGGCCGCCGCTCAGGACGAGCAGCAAGCCCAGGCCCAGCCCCAAGCTGAACCCGTGCAAGAGGAAGCCGCAGCAGCCGCTGCCGCGCCTCAGGACACCGGCAACGCCACGCTCGCCGACGCCGCATTCGTCTTGGGCGAAGCCGGTGCCGCCGTGCAATCCCAAGGCCTGAGCTCCAGCCCCCTGGCCTACATCGGCGGCGCCTTTGGCAGCTCCCTCATCGGTGGCGGCTCCAGCGTCAGCGCCTTTGTGCCCCAAGTCGGCGCCTCGGCCCTGAACTCTGCGGCCCCCAGCGCCCCCCAAGCCGGCGCCGCTTCGGTGGCCTCGGTTGACACCGAGACCGTCTCCATCGTCTCCGTGGAGTCCAGCAACGAGGCCGCCGACGCCAGCGACAACAGCGCCCCCGAGCAGGTCGTCATGCCCGTCTTCGCTCAGGCTCCCGCCGCTGTCGCCAGCGACCTCTCCATGGGCCAGATCGCCACCGTCGACAACTCGGTGCCCGAGACCGTTGCTCAACGCGCCCGCCTCAAGATCGACGGCGTGATGGACAACAACGGCTCCATGCGCGTGATGTACGCCGAAGGCGCCACCTTGGGCGACACCACCCCGGTGATCTCCGGTGTGGCCGCGGCCAACCAGCGCATCGTCATCCGCGACAAGGCCACCAACACCACCTTGGGCCTGACCACCAGCGACGCCAGCGGCAAATGGTCGTTTGAGCTCCCGTCGATGAGCACCGGCCAGCATGAGCTCAGCGTGCAGACCATCGCCATGGACCGCGAGCAGGCTGCCTTCTCCTTCAACATCACCGACACCAGCAACGCTGTTGTCAAAACCGCTTCGACCACCACCTACCAGGCCACCGGCACCGAAGACACCGCTTATGTCTTTGGCAACACCGATATCGCCGGTTTGCGCTCCAGCAGCGGCATCAACCTCATCACCGAGGTCCTGATCAACACCCTGCCCACCGACGGTCGCTTGGAGTTCCGCTCCAACAACGTTTGGACCTCCGTCACCGCCGGTCAGAGCGTCTCCAGCGCCGATATCCGCGCCGGTAACCTGCGCTTCGTCCCCGATGCCAACGAGTCCGGCTCTTCGGCTTACA
>JACCDG010459786.1_pt1 | contig 11897 bp, 17 predicted proteins | sample 7442471 | NCBI WGS metagenome assembly JACCDG01 (sample SAMN15323444, study PRJNA562643) | freshwater metagenome | isolation source: river surface water | place: USA:Blue River Watershed | collected 2017-08-17
CACAAAGGAGATTGAATAGTATGACCACATACACAGAAGAAGACTGTCCACACCAACCAGATTGTGGCAACCCATATCATGAGCACTTCATAAGTCTGAGCCAACCTAAAATAATAAGCATAGCAGTTACAAACGGTCAAACTTTGGGATTGTCTGACGATGGTAAACTCTATTGGTATCAGACAGGAGGAAAGTGGGTGCTTGCCGAATGAGCCAACCTACCACAGACGTATTAGTCAAAATACTTTTTGAGCTGAAATATGGCAAGAATTTCACTGGAACAGCTAAATTGAATGATATTGAAACTGCCAAACCTAAGACTAAGGATAAAGAGAGATGAGTAAAACAATCTACTGTACTGGTTGTGAGAAAGATGTAGAAGCTCGCCTGACTAACGGCAAAGAGCGTTATCCTCACAGACAAGACCTTTACGAGTTGCCGTTTTGGAAGTGTGATACATGCGGTGGATATGTTGGTTGTCATCACAAGACAAAAGACCGCACCAAACCACTAGGCTATATTGCAACACCCCAAATATTAGACGCTCGCAAGAAAATACATGCCTTACTAGACCCACTGTGGAAATCGGGCAAAATTAAGCGAGGACAAGCGTACTCATACGTTGGACATAGGCTTGGCAAACCATATCATAATGGCGAAATCAAAACAATTGAGGAAGCCCGCCAAATATACCAAATAGTAGGACAACTGCATAACGAGTTAGCCACCAAACCAGAGGAGAATTAAATGGCAATTACCCCAGAAGGAATAATTAAACGCAGAAAAACAATGCGTAAAAAGTATGGCAAAGAATACTATAAGATTATAGGTGCTAAAGGTGGATCAAAAGAAGCGCATGGTGATAAGCCTCGTGGCTTTCAACTTAATACTGATCTAGCACGTAAAAACGGATTAAAACGAAGAAAGTCTTGACAAATCCATTTCGCTTACGTATAATGTAATCTGTAATTAATAGAAAGGATTACACTATGAAAAAACAAATAAATAAACTAAGCATAATAAACAGGATTGCTTTACTAGCAATACTACTAATAGCGGTTGCTAATCCGTGGGTCGCTGGATATATAGGATATTGGATCGAACTACTAGCTACGTATTTTGTACTGTACAGTATATACGCCTTTGTAGCCGGTCTTGTTGTACTAACAGGTGTGACTATATATTTCATGTGGAATAGTAGAGATCAAGTGAACATCCCTAAAGGTAACAGCAAGCGACCAAAAGAAATTCGTTAAGGTGCTATAATAGCAATACGTCTTTTGGCGTTTTAACAAGTAAAATAAGGAGCACCAAAGGGTTGAGATTGACTGTACTTGCAATCCCGATGTGATGATTTACCTTCTACTAGGTGGCGTTGAGCCACCAAAACAACCGTTAATAGATATATTTGTTACAGAGACAGCAATAGAACAAAAAGTAGAGTTACCGGAAGAAATTCCTATACATGATCCAAATAATTGCGAACCTACGATGTACTGGGCTAAGGAAGCACCGTATTATTGCATTCCTAAACCAACGGAGAGACGCTCAGAGAGCGTTCTTCTGGCAAGTAGTACAAGAACGTCAGTTAGTGCTAGAGGAAGCGTTACAGGTAATCTATATGCTCCAGGCAACTGCACCTTCTTTGCAAAATCAATGCGACCAGACTTACCAAATAACTTAGGCAATGCGAATACTTGGGTTATTCGAGCATCAGCGCAAGGTTATGCAACAGGTACAACGCCAAGAGTAGGATCAATAGGACAAAAAGGGAATCACGTTGTCTACGTGACTGGCGTAAATAGCGATGGAACTTTCAATCTTGCAGAATGGAACTATCACAATCTTTACGAAAGGACTGATAGAACTGTAAGTGCAAGTGGTTGGAAGTTTATATATAAATAGACTTTGAGAGGTCTATGCAGTTAGGTGAAATATAAAAAGAACCCAATGTGTAAGGGTTCTTTTTAGTTGTTTAATCGCAACTATATTTTAGCAAATGAAAACGCCCCAGTTCGATGAGTCTGGGGCTATTCGTTTTTGTATTACATAAAAGTTGAGTTACTTATGTGTGAGGTGTTTGCTTAGGGTATTCTTCTTCTCTACTACTTATACATAAAAGGTACTTACGCTCATCGGGTTCGTACTTCTGAATAATACTGCTTATGGTTCCCAACTGTCAACGTCTGTTGATTGAGTGTGCAGATATTCGGCAAAATCTGATTCTGTTGGTTCGGGTCGATAGGTAATCTGATATGCTCCTGTGTCGTAGATGTATTGGCGTATCTTTTCAAATTCTTCTTCACCGAGTATGTGGCGAAATACAAAACCGCCTAAGCGTCTATCTTCGTTATCAAATCTGTGAAAGACGTGGTCTACTTCTCTGAATTGCGGTGAATGAATATATAGCTCAGTATTGTCTCCGGTGCACTTAAAGGTTTCTTGTCCTCTTTCTGTGGTCGCATGTATGGTAAAGAATATCTCACTCATAGAATGGTTTACTCACTTCATCTGGTATGTATGTTACTGTGGCACCGTTTCTATTCTTCACCCATCTTAGATAGATTAAATACGTCTCGCTCACGAATGTCTCCTTGCTTTATATCGACTTCTTATTGTTGCCCATTGGTGTTCTGGCATCATACGTGGAGGTTGCTCCCGTCTATAGTTATGAAGTTTAATAATTCCGTTCGTAAATAGTTCGTTATCTATGACTTCAATCATCTTGAAATCTGGTGGCATGGCTGGCGCTCTATACTTGTCGTGTACCGAGTCAGCAAAGCCAGCGTTATGTTCTTGTGTCAGCAGTGGGGCTATGTTAATTACTAAGTTTCTAAACACACCTCTCCACGCCCCATAACCGTCTGATTGTGGGTTATACCAAGCTTTAGGAAAATAAAGGTGGTGCATTTCTACACCACCTAATATTTGATAGTCTTCTTCAGTTGGTATTCTAAAGCCTAGCTCGTATGGCGATACCGCCAGACCATTAGTATCTGACGGATAGCGCATTTTCTTACTCCTCTATTTCCGGCTTAGTAAATACTTGCTTCAAGAACACAAGGAGTAAGTTGACGATTGGGTAAAACACGCCAAACATCTCTTGATTATCTGTTGCATATGTAATAGCTGTAGTGATTGCACTTGATAGCGCCACATACACCATAGCTCTAAAAACTTTTTTAGCTTGTTCTAATGATAGTTTTGATGGTTTTAACATAGTTTTCTCCTTAAATTACTGTCCATCCGTCAATCTTCGCACCGTTCGTGAGATAAAGTGCAACTGCAACTCCATTTCCTACCGATGCTGAATTAACTAAGATGCGATTAGGGTATTTAGGGTCGTAGCCTCTGACGATACGGATGTCTGCTGGCAATGTACCCTTTACATTAGTCGTGCCTGCTACAAAAGCTGTACGTGGCACAGTGAACTGTACTCTTGAACCGATATTAGGCATTTTGCTTACTGGCTTTGCCTCTTTAGTTCGCAATATACCCATTACACGCCATCGTGGTATGTTGCGTACACGAACTGCATCACCACCAACACCTGAACCGTTGCCAGTAGAGCCATTCTGTTCTAATGTAGGCACATAAAGAATACTTGATGAGCCATCTGCTATACCGATATGCCCGTAAGGACTGCCGTTAATGCCCTTGAAGATAACAATATCGCCAGCACGTACACTTGAAGTAGCGAGTTTATCGAATTTAGTTAATAGCGCAGGATTTGTAGCAGTCCAGTATTCTATAGCGTTACCCCATGCACCAGGCTTCATACCGAACTCTTGCGCTAGGTATTGTTTGATTAAATCGACACATTGAAAACCGTATACGCCGTCATAGTCTACTCGTTTACTGTTCCATTGATTCTTAAATGATTGGTAACTCATGTCTCCTCCTACTTAGTTAATGAACCAATATAATCTGCTACCTTATTGCTTGCTACACCGCTTGCGAGAGTAAGCACAATCAGGAGAAACCAAAACCTTTTTCTTATTACTCCTAGTGGCTCTACAATCCCCTCAACTTCTTTTACTCGGTCTTCTATGCTATCTATACGCTTGGTAAGGGGTGATAGTTCTTCTTTTAGCATCCTACGTACTTGTTCGTTATATTTTAGGATTGCGTTTTCCACGAGTAGTTCTTCTCTTTTAGCTTCTTTAGTCATGTCTCGTTACCTATAGAAACGCTGGTGTTGCGTATATTATTGTTATTCCTCTGTTCTCGTTCATTTGGGCTGTGATTGTACCGGTGCCTTGATTATAAATAACTCCTAGCAAATAGTCTGTTTGAGCTGAAAGTTTCATAAAACTGTTACGAGCCATAAGTGCTGACGTATAACCTGCATTAGACGAGGTATAGCCCATGCAACTTAGTTCGTCAAAAATAGCAGTAGTGCTAGTGTTTAAGAATGTCTCGTATTCCTGTGTGCCTGAAGATCCATTTAATTGAACAATTGATTCATAGCCCACCTTCCAAGAACCGATAGGTATCGTTATTCTTCTGTTAAGAGTAGCTCCAACTCCAACACTGAGTGTTCCTGTAGTAAAACCAGACTTGCCAATTGTAGTTATCTTCCATTGCCCTTCATCTCTTGGAAACCCATAAGGCACGTCATTTGTCGAATACGACACAGAAGATATTCCTCCACTCGTAGGGATTGCACATCCTTCTGGTACTTGTACAACGACAGTGGTGTTAGTTGAATAAGTTGGCTTAGATGCAACGATTCCGTATTCAAGTGTGCCACCGAGATAGTTACCGAACGGTGAGTCAACATTAGTAGCTACAGCGCTACCTTGAGCAGTGAGGTTGTTTCCATTGGTTGTGTTTAAATCATTAGCGCTATTGTCAAATGAATATGCAGAAGCTATTGAATGTGTTGTTATGAGAGCTGAGGTGAGTCCTTGTGAAATAAGTGTACGAACATTTGCTTGTGTTATTTTTGCACTTGATACAAAAGCTTGAGCAATCTTACCATCAAAGTAGTTAGTAGTGTTATCTTTCCCTACCTGCAAATCACCTGCCTGTACTAATGCTGTTGGATTAGTACCTCCTCTTGACACAGTAGCAGGTACATCAACACCATCAATCATCACATAGCTTGTAGTAGTTGTAGCTGTGTATGCAGACATGTCTAATTGTGCAGCTATATGCACCCACTTATTTAGGGGTATTGATTGATAGGATTGTACCAGGCTTACGTTGGAAGAACCTGCATTACATCCATAGAGTTGCACCCTTCCATCTGCAAGTATTTCAAGTACCCACCCACTCGTGCCATTATATCTTGATATAATAGATCCTCTGGCATAACTCTCAAGTTTTACCCATGCACCAGCTACAAAGTCATCCGTAAATGTCATACCTGATGGTGATGTTTTATTCCAGTATTGTGAACTTGATGCTTCCAGATCAGTACATTGTGTCTGTGCAGACACCGTTCTTGTTAGCTTTAATCGCATACCTTCTGATAGTGTGTCTGTAAGGTCTGTAGAGTTAAATACGAGTGTGTAGCTTCGATTACCATTGTAAGTAAACGTGTCAGGTGCTTCTCCAAGTGGTAGCCATGCTGTACCAAGAGAGTCTGATATATGTCTTGGCAGAATTACTTTGTCTATGATTTCTGAACCGTCTGCAAGACCGGTAAAGTTAGCATTTACCTTCGCTGATTCTGTTACTGTGTTAGGTGTAAATGAGTGCATGATGCTTATCCTTTTCTATAGTACCACATAATTAATTTATAGTAGGTGCCGTTGGATTATCTAAGGTCTGGAGGGTTTCTAGGTTTCTATTAATATCTTCTATTCTTTTTGATATATCAGGTGGTGTAGTTGAGCAGTAGGCAACTAATGAATCCACTTTGTATTCTGTGCGTACAATTTGTAGATACATTGTAGATATCTGTGTAAGGTTATAATCCCAATAGTCTATATCCCATTGTGCGACATCCCACAATGAGCTTCCGGTTGAGCCTTTCACATTACGTATGTTCACGACATCACCGACCTTAACCGATTCTATGTCATATCCACCAGTTGATATATTGCTATCTGCAATTTCTACTACTAAGCGAATTTCTGGGGTAGATTTACTCTCAAGAATACTTGTAGCAATAGTTGTTGCCGTTGCTGATAACGTTACTCGTTTATCTGAATAGACTGTTGATCGTACACCATACTTTGCTATGCTGTCTGAGTTTAAAAACTTTAAGAATAAGTTATCGCCAGAACCGGTATCACCACCAATAAAGTAGACCGTGTTTATTATGTTTTCTGTAGATTTCTGTACATCTAGTAGTTTTATATCCTTGCTTAAAGTCAAAGTGTGGTCTGCTGTTGCTGACTTTTCATGTAGATGCACCATGTTAGTAGCGTTATCTACATACCAGTACCAACCAGATGGCGACAATTCAATAATCTTATTTATACATTGTAGTATTGTTTGTGTATTAAATGTGTAACTTACTAATGTACTTGTCGTATCTATCGTTCCGGAGTATGTGACTGGGCCCCCGAGCGTATTATAGTTATCAATTACTGAGGTGAGTATGCTACTCGGATCAGTAGAGTTGTACACTATAGTTGTAGCGTTATCTGAAGTATATGTTGCAAAATACATATCCGTATCAGTTAGTTCGCTCCATGATGAGCCAGTGTTCACCATACATTTTCCGTCTGTGTATGGATTGCCTGAACTTACTGCTGTAGTAATTGCAAGCTGATAAGTAACTACTAATTTAGGGTCGAATGCTGTACCTGTCCTATCTGATGACATGACTGCAAGAAAGAATACCGCACCTGCACCCCATGTAGGAGCAACATCAGCAAAATCGTAATTGGATTCCCTGAATGAAAATTTAGATATACCATTAGCATTAATGTTGCTTATGCCGGAAGAATTGAGTACGTAGTCGTTATAACCATCAAAATTAAATGATGACATCTCTATTTCATCTGAAAACGGCGTTGTACCAAATACGTCTTTGTTATAGTCCTCGACTACAAGATTTGAGTTACTTGCAGGATTAGATGAGTAGACATTAGCAGCGAATGTGAGTGCTGAATATGTATCTACTAAAACATAACCATAATATGATAGTGTCGCATCATCTATACTAAGAACATTCCCTAGACTTGACGTATTAAACAATGCAATGCTTCTTCTAAGTTGGGTATACCTATCTGGCGTAGATATGTGTGATGTTATTCCTAATGTAGTTACAGTAGGTGTTGTCGTTGCTTCTGTACCAACTGTAGCGTCATGTATTGATGCCCAAGTCAACGCACTAGCAGTATCATACATCACTGTTCCATCAACTGTTTCACTACCAGCACCGGCATCTGGGTATGTTGTAAGTGTGTCGAATCCTACATTTAAAGCATAGTTAAGCTTATTAGCAATAAGCATATCCCACGCATGGAGCACATGCCAGAATGGTTTAAAAGCATAATAGAGTCGCTTTGAGTACTTTGCATGTGTTCTAAACTCAGTTTTTATTTTATTACCGTGTCTCCATGAAATCGAGTTAGGAGTTATCTTTGTAATCTTGTTTTTTCTTACGTCACTTCGTTTTCCATAAATACGTAGTACATATCTCCCGAATAACGTGTTAGCAAACCATAGTAATTTACTTTGATGATACTCAAACCACTCATTTGAAAATACTGTTATCTCTGTTCTTTTCATCATGCTGTTACCACTATCCAATACGTTTGTCCAATTGTTATATCTACCGGTGAATCAAAAGTGAATTTATACACTGTTAGTGATGTATCTGTAATTGTTTTACTGACAGTACTACCGCTTATAGTTGTACCACTCGGTTCATTACCAGCTCCATTGGTCTGAATATATATTGTTACTATTGTAGGTTCTGCGACTGCCAGTTTAATGTCTACGGAGTTTATTGTATTTTCTGTTGGTATAAAACTCTGTGCAATAGACTTCGTTGTGCTAAACGACTCCACATCATCTTCTAGCAGTTGCGATTGTTCTATAATCTGGTCTTCTGAATGAACATAGTCTTTGAATGTGTCACCTAATGTCAAAATAGTTACAACTACACCTTCGCTCTTGTCTCGATAGAATGGCATGTACTTTGTAATTTTACCCTGAATTAATACTGCTGGACTTGTGTACTCTTTATCTTTTACATATACTTTTACGACATTATCAAACTGTATTTCTGTACCTTCTCCATAATCATCAGGATTACGTGCCAGTTCCATTGTCATTTCTGTACCGGCAGTATTTATTTCTTCGCTGTATTTTGGCTCGCTAATGACCTCATTATCCCACGTAGCAAGGAAATTATCCGATGCATCGTACACTTTGTAAAAGAACTGTTTCATAGCAATCTTCTTTTATATGTTGCCGTCACTCCCACAGAACGAGTCGTCATATTGTCAGTATAGAATAGGCTCGTATCTCCTACTCCAGCTTCCCAGAATGTGCCTGTATAGTCTACTAATGCGCCATTGACTTTACATGTTAAATTCTTCATGTCTATTACAAGTACGTCATCTGCAAGCCATGTTCTTGTAATGGTTATAGAGTTACCTGCGGTGTTAGTGAGTCGTATATATTTAGTAGTAGCGCCTGTGACACTTGCTATAACAAGCGTGAGATAAAGTGGTGTTTTATAATCTCCACCGATACTCTCTGTATAACTTACTTCACTAGAAGCTGATGTCACTAATGTTCCATTTATCAATGTCCTCAAGTCTCTATCATACCCAAATGGATCACTACACAAGAACGTAATTATAAATCTTCCATAACCACCTCCTGCATCAGTTATAGCTATGTTCTCAACTGTTGCGGTGAACTCAAGCGGTAAATTTTTAATCGGTACTTGTAATATAGCTTCTTGTTCTTCTAAGAATCTCATGAGTGCGCTTCTTGCAGTAACGTATGTTTCTCTTGAATTAGCTCCTATGTGACCTTCTACGCTTATCTTTCTAGCACCATATGATTTACCATAATGTTTTATGCCATCTGCTCGTGCAATCTTACCGTTATACAACGTCACATCTATTTGAGCGTCCAGAGAAACATCCTCGATAAATACGTCTTGTATCTCAGTTAAATCTTGCGAGTTAAATAGTACGTTACTATAGTAGCCCATTATCCTACCGTCCCTGTCATTGTAGACAAGCCCCTCATACTTAATTCTTGATTACGTGCAAGCTTAGAGAAGAAGTAATCTGCATCTGATTGTGAACCAATATTTATATTACCGTAGATGTTTGTTGCACCACCAGACATCTTAGGCATACCTGTGTTTTGGTCTACTTGATTTTTAGGAATTACATACTCACCTCTATGCACGAACCCAGCTATAGCATTTGATGGGCCGGAACCTGTGTAACCACCTGATGCGAAACCTCCACCGCTACCGCCTCCTCCACCGCCAGCCATACCACTCTTAAAGCCAGACTGTTGTTTATTAATTAAACCGAATTTACTTAATATTGCGTCTAGCTTACTAATTATCCAATCAAGTGGTGCTTTAAATGGCCCTACTATTGCATCATATAAACCTTTAAGCCCATCTACTATGTTTCCCTTTAGACCACCAAACCAGCCAATTATGTTGTCAACGACGTTTTTTACAAAGTTATAAATATCCTTAAACCTATCAATTATCCATCCTGCTAAATCCCCAATACCGCCTATTAGATTTTTTATCCATTGTATGAGATTCATAATTATATCAATAACACCAGAGCTAACTGTTATCCAGAAATTCATACTGTCTATCAAGAATCCGATAGCAAAAACGAGTACTGATCCGATTATAGGTGCTAATGGTTTAATAACATCATTATACAAACGCTCTATGACAGGCATTACTCTATCAATCACCGTATTTCTCAATGCTTCTAATTTAGGCTGTAAATAGTCGGCTATAGCTTTAGCTACTTCCATTATATTCCACCACCATTGTTGTACTACTGGACGTATCCTATTAACAGCATTCTTTAAATTTTCTATCATCATAGGTAAGTTTTTATTTAAATACTCGATACTAGTTGTTAGTTTATCGAATAGACTCCCCTTAACGATGTCGCCTGTCTCTGACAGTCCTACTAGTTCTCTTGCAGTTTTACCTAGTTCATCTTTCAAAGTACTTAATCTTCCGCTAAAAGACTGACTTTGCTTTTCCATCGTTTTATAAAATTTTCCACCTTCACCAGTCATTATCTTGAAGGCTTCCTCTACTTCTGGAAATCCTATCTTACCTTCTTCAATCATTGACTTTAGTTCTTCGCCAGATGCACCTACTACTTTAGACAAATATTCATATATAGGTATACCTCTTTGTGCAAACTGAACTATGTCTCTAGTAAATGCTCTACCTTGTGTTTTTAATGTGCCCATAAGATACGCTAAGTCACCTATCGGTGCACCTATTGCGGAGCTTACATCACCTAGATTTCTCATGGTTTTATAGGCATCGTCACCGCTAAATCCAAATGCTATTAGTTGCTTTACTGTATCAGCAAGTTCTGGAAACTGAAATGGTGTTTCGGCTGCAAATTTTTGCACATCTTTTAACATGTCTCGTGCACCATCTGCACTACCTAACATATTTTCCAAACCAATTCTGGTTTGTTCTAAACTAGCCGCACTTTTTACAGAAAATCCTAGAAACGCTGTAACGGCTACTGTGCTAAATTGTGCTATACGCTTTCCTACATGAGTTAATTTACTAGTCACTTCGTCAGTAGCGCTATCAAACTTACTCTTATCCAGCGACAAATCATAGTGAATAGAACCTACATTTGTACTCATTTTTTCATACCTCGTACTTTTCGTAATGTATTTATTTCTTCAATATATAATTTAATGCCTCTATGCTGTTTTCTTGCACCCTGCATAAACTCACTGTACGAATCACCACCACTCGTACCAACTAATGCAATTTGAGCCTGTGTCATACTATCCATGCCTTTTATTCTATACATGTTTGAATACAGTGAATAAAATGTGACTGCATACAACTGCAGTGCCTTTTGTAAGTCATATGCAGGGTAAAAGTGCAAAAATTCGGCAATCATATACTCTATGTCCTCGGTACTTTTAAACTTTCTTCATCCTGATCAATTTTCACATTGGCATCTCGTAGCTTTTTTACGTCTTCTGGCATAGCAGTATCTAGTAATTGATTCAATATGTCTGCTATATCTTCGGTGTCTAAAACCATATCTTGTGCAATATCTTTAACGCCTGGTACTAAATCCTTTATTAAAATATCCATATCATTTTCTAATGATAGTAATTCTTCTGCACCAAGCTCCACTTTTTTATTATTAGCAATATTTTCAAACTGTTGGAAGAAAGGCTGTAATTTAGCGACAATAATCCTATGAGACATTTTCATAGGTTTGCATGGATATTGTTTTCCTTTAATATTTATTGTGGTTTTTTTCGGTTGTAAATCACTGGCACTCATTGGTACTCTCCTTATTTAATTATTACTTTTTCCATATCAACTAATAAGCCCTTTATCACGATTAATAACTTGTACGGTTATCTTGAATACTTTTGCGTACTCCATGTCTCTTTGTACGTCCTCAACATCACCAATAACTAGAAACGTATAGAAGTATGCGCTTGATGTTTCAGTTGAGTGCATTCTATGTATATAGCGTTTTATATTCTCTAGTTTTGTAATTGCATCACTTGCACTTGTATCTTTAACGTATATATCGAGCACCGTTTCTTCAATTGGCACGTACTTATTAGGCATACCACCTAGTCTTGTGACGTATACACCGTTTTGTTCAGCTGGAATTTGACTGGCAAAGATATCTGTGCCTAATGTACCGAATCCAGCTGTTGCTAGATATTGTGCGACTTGGTATGAAACGTCCATAGTTATACTC
>JACCDG011103655.1_pt1 | contig 11894 bp, 6 predicted proteins | sample 7442471 | NCBI WGS metagenome assembly JACCDG01 (sample SAMN15323444, study PRJNA562643) | freshwater metagenome | isolation source: river surface water | place: USA:Blue River Watershed | collected 2017-08-17
AGAAAAGATCGGCACGCCCCCCACCCTTTATGGCCCCCCCAGGATCAGAATCAAGCACCAGTCGGGAATACCTTTTATCCGGCTCAAAGACAGGTCCATCAAAAACTAAGAATGCCAGTGCCCCTTTAGGGAAAAACTTTAAATCGGTAGCAAGAGTTCTTCCATCAATGACCTCTACTCCCAAAGTGGTAAGTGGCCGAGTCGTCAGCTTTTTAAAAAATACATAGCTGGGATTTTTGGCCATCAAATTTTCTTTCTGGTCCGCAGGTAAAGCGCTCAGATGATTTTCTATTTTTTCCAAATTAATTTCTTCAATCGGAATCACATCGGTAAGTTCTTTTCCGATGGGATGGTAGTTCCAGCCATTTTGACCAGCATACCCTACCCGAATTTTCTTTCCCTTTTCCAATATAATAGTTCCGGAACCTTGAACTTGAAGAAAAAAGGAATCCACCGGATCCACATAACAAATTTCTAATTTTTTCCCCTTAAGGGAAAGTTTTTGGTCAATATCTGATCTGGAATAATAAGGAATAACTTTTCCCTTTATATCATTTTCAGGCGTTGGGGTAATCCTTCCATAGATGGTTCGGGGTTTTTCTATTTTAACTGGAAAATTTTCTTCCTTGAAATCCATCAGAGATATTTCAACTAGGTCATTTGGTACCCTATAAAGTGGTCTTGAAAACCTTTTGCTTGGTTTTAATGAGCCATAAATCACCGGTTCATAATAAGAGGTAAGAAGGATTTCTCCTTGATCCTGACCTCCATAAACTTCATAAAAATCAAAGTTTTCCTGAATAATTTTTAAAAAATCTTTGGGGTTTTTATTTTTTTCATAACTTTGCACCAAAAACTTAAGTGAATTAGAATAGTCATTTTCACTTATTTTATTTTGGCCAAAAGTAAAATTTAAAAAGTTGGTTTTTTTGGCATCTATTATCTCGATGGTTTTTTTGATTCCTTCAATCAATGGTTCTAAACTTAAATCATCACTTAATTCAATTGGATCCACTAATGAAAGTGCCAATTCCCGTTTTTCCAAGGGAGCTCGGGCACAAGAAATAAAAAATAGTAATAAAATTAGAAGATTTTTTTTCATTTTAGGTTAGAATATAACAAATGAGCACAATCGTAAAAATTATTATGGGCGATATCACTAAACTTAAAGTTGATGCTATTGTAAATGGTGTCAACGCCAATCTTATTGGCGGTGGTACTGTTGATGCGGCAATTCATAAGGCCGCTGGTCCTAAATTAATGGAAGAATTGAAAACACTAGGCCCTTGTAAAACTGGCGAGGCCAAGATTTCGGGGGGGTATGACCTTGTGGCAAGGAAGATTATCCATGTTGTCCCGCCAGTTTGGATTGATGGAAACAGTCTGGAGGAAGAGGATCTCGCAAACTGCTACAAAAGTTCCCTGGAACTTGCAGTCCGCAGTAAACTAAAATCCCTGGCCTTTCCGGCGATTGGGACAGGTGCGTTTAGATTTCCCCTAGAAAAGGCCTTTAAGGTGGCCCTGGAATCCATTAGAAAATTTACTGGTTACTCTGAAGGTTTAGATGAAATTTACCTTGTGGCATTTGACCAGGAAACCTTTGAAATATTTAGGGAACATTTTTAATATTTATTTTGCACATTTATTGGCATCAATAAATTTTTGTGCAATGGCTACTTTTGGTTTTTCAATTTCTAATTGCACCATTAAGTAACCTAAGGACATCTTTTTAAGTTTACTTAAGTCCAAGTCTTTTTTCGCCAACATTTCCACGGCCTGAAACCCTGATGCGGCATTATCGGAAATAAATTGTTGATCGGATCTTCTATAGGGAACAAATAGAAACATTTTTGCCTTTTTTAGAGGTTTATAAAAAGAATCTTTGTTGGTTTCCATAAAATCATAGCTAAGATTCAATAAGGAATGAGAAGAGCTCCACAGGAGCTGCAATCTTTTGGCATTTGAACAGGTCGTAGCAAGTTCTTGTTTAGACCTAGTTTCTTGGGCGGCCAAGGTTTTTGAGAAAAATTTAAAATCCATTTCAAATTCGGCCATGTCCTTCATTATTTTTTTAAGAATATAATCATTAAACGAATAGCCAACATTTCCATAGATTTTTTCCTCAATGGCCCGAAAATTTTCTATTAAATTGGCCTTGATTTGAGTTCCATCATCATCGGGTGAAAAAGTGGCCTCATTAGTAATATTGTTCAAAAATTTTATCCTAGTCTGATAATGATCAATAATATTTTCAAATCTAGAAATTAACGATCTATATTTAAATAAGGGATCATTTACTAATGCAGCAATTCCTTTTGTTGTTATAAAACTCTTTTTTTCAAGTTCTTTTTGATAGGTAAAAACCCAATCTAGTGGCTCCAGAAAAGATTTCAAAAGCTGCTGGTACTTTTGATTATCTGTTAGATAAACTCTTAAAAAATCGTCTTGGTTAGCAGCACCTTCCAACATCCGGTTGAAGGACTTAATTGTACTTTCCAAATAATAAAGTCTTCCATATCTGCCTACATCTGCTTTAGATAATAAATTAAGTATTTCGCCATGTAACCTATAAAGCTTTTCTAAAAATTCACCTTTTCCTTCATTACTAGAAATATTAGGGGCCACTACCGCCAACAATTGTTGGGCCTCATCTAGTTTAGATAATAGGACAAAATTGTTTTCACCCATACGTCCCATCAAAATAGATTTACGAACAATTTTATCCTTTTCTGCAAGTTTTCCTTGGTTTGCGTACAGTTGTCTTAAAACCGGTTCCAATTTCCTAATGGATTCCCTTTTACTTCGAACTTCTTCTGCATGTTCACTTATACGCACGTGAAGAAGTCCTACAGAATCCACCTCTTTTTTCAATTCAAAAAAGCTGCAATTGACCTTTAAAAAATTGTCTCTCCCGTCACGATTCGTCCAATCAAATTGTTCTTTCAAGAGCTCATTGATAATTTTAAGCATAGACCCTACTGCAGCTCCACCCGCCGCGATAAGAAAACCCTGGGGTGTTGGGGTCAATAGACCGATACTTGAGGTTTGGACAATAATATCTGAAATCATATTAAGTACTTTGTCCTTGGAAAAAGAACTCTTACAATCCTTGGAGCTTGCCATACTGGCTATAGAACCAAGTGCAGTTGAAACATTCTTTATAGCCACTTGCTGAATACCATTATTTCGAATGGCACGATCCCTCGCAGCAACAGAATCATTATATTTTGCCCATTCTTCTGGAGGTGCCGATTCTGCTGGTTTTGGGATTTCTAATAGCTTTCCTGAAGCATCATAAAGCCCTTGGTTTCGTGATGTTTGGTAATTATTATATAAATTAGTTAAATCTGAAATAGTTGTATCTAGAGTGGAGATGGCCGTTTTGTTTGAATTAATACAAGTTGCATCAAGCCCCTCCTCGATTCCTTTAAATTTCTTGTAAATATCTTCATATCTCACTGAAATCAAGGGACATGCCCTAGGTCTAAATTTAGGAACATTTACTCTGTTCTTTTTCACTTCCTCCGTTAGGATATTTCGGGCTGAATCCATATAAGAGATGATTTTTTCAAAGCTTTGTGAAAAAGCGTAATTTGAAATTATTGCAAATAGAAATAAATACTTCATCAAAATGTCCCCTGAAAAAACGAGATTCCACTTAAATATTCGGTTAACCGTTGAAAAAAAATAAGCTTCTAAATATTTTTTTTTTACTCAGCGATTTTTTTCTCAAAATCCTCTAAGGAAATATAGTATTTTTGTTTAAAGCGAATGCAATATTTCGTGGGATAATAACCCCCTACCTCAAAAGCCGCGGGCATTTTTATGGGGTAACAAGCCGATGATTTTTCCTTTAAGAATGCCAACGTTATCATGGGCTCCATAAAGGTGATGTGCCCATCATAAGATCCATATATAAAGGTGTGAGTAAAATGGTGCCCATGCTCCGGATCAAACTCACCTGAAGTAGGATCGATTAAATGATTCCCCATTTTTGCCTCAACGGCCCTAGGGTTTATATAATCTTTTGGCATATATTGGGCCGGAACATCCTTAATGGCCTTAGCATATACCTCACAATTCATATGCCCCTCACAAGTTCCCATTTCAATGGCATTTCTTTCATAAAAACTTTGGATATAAAAATGAAAATCAAAATGTGGATGATCATAAACACCAATTGGTTGATGGCCCGCTGGATTCCAATTAACTAGGCCCCAGGTGAAGGGAATCTCCATCTGGTCCCTGGGCAAAAACAAAAAATGCTGGTGTCCACCGGCACATTCAGTGCCATTGGAAATAACCCCATCACCATTTATATCAAAGCAATGAAGACCATCATTTAACCTGGTTTTAGGAGGAAGACCATCTAAGGTTTCATCAGGAAAAACATATCCAATAGCAAAAGGTGTACCGTCACTTTTATACTGAATATAGGTTTGAATATATCCATTTCCAAGAGTGCTTCTATCCCCTAGTTTTGGACATGGACCTAGGAAATCATTTTCAAGGATTGGATTTACTAATTGTTCTTTATTGTTTCTACAGACCAATTCTTTTGCAAAAGAAACACCGCTAATGGCAAAAAATAAAATTAACAAATATTTCATAGAAATTAATCTCCATATAAATTTCTTTAATTTTCACAAAACCATTTTAAAAACAAAAGTTAAATTTTAATACAGGACTTATTTAGTATGCTTTTTTTTTTATTGAGCTGCTCTTCCATGATGAAATCTTGGCAAGAAAAGAATTGTGAAATATAAATATGAATCAACTTATTATAATGTACAAAGTTTAAGGAGAAAATTTGTGGGAAATTTTAAATTAATTACTGTTGCGCTATTATCATTAGCGTTTTTTCAGTCTGGTTACGCAGAAATGGCAGACCTAGGAACTATGTCTAATCAATTCTGGTGGCCCGAAAGATTGGATCTGTCTCCGCTTCGTCAACATGCAGCTGAATCAAGTCCTTTGGGAAAAAACTTTAATTACCCAAAAGAATTTAAAAAACTCGATCTGAAGAAATTAAAAAAAGACATCGAGAAAGTATTGAAGACATCACAAGATTGGTGGCCTGCAGATTATGGCCACTACGGACCATTTATGATTCGTATGGCATGGCATGCCGCTGGTACTTACCGCGTTAATGATGGTCGAGGTGGAGCAGGTGGTGGACAACAACGATTTGAGCCACTAAACAGCTGGCCGGACAACGCCAATCTCGATAAAGCTCGTCGATTGCTTTGGCCAATCAAACAAAAATACGGAAATAAACTTTCATGGGCCGACTTAATGGCATTAACTGGAAACGTCGCTTTGGAATCGATGGGTTTTAAAACTTTTGGTTTTGCTGGTGGACGAACCGATGACTGGGAAGCTGATTTAGTTTACTGGGGTTCCGAGAAAAAATTTCTTGAGGATAAAAGATACAAGGGCGATAGAAAATTAGATAAGCCGCTGGCTGCAGTTCAAATGGGACTTATCTATGTAAACCCAGAAGGACCAAATGGTAATCCGGATCCACTTCTTGCCGCAAAAGATATAAGAGAAACTTTTGGACGTATGGCCATGAACGACGAAGAAACGGTTGCCTTAATTGCCGGTGGACACACTTTCGGAAAGGCCCACGGCGCAGTATCTGGAAAATGTCTAGGTGTTGAACCTGCAGCTGAAGGCCTTGAGGAACAAGGTTTTGGTTGGAAAAATAAGTGCGGCAAAGGTCACGGCGCTGATACCAACACCAGTGGATTAGAAGGTGCTTGGTCTGCGGCCCCAACTCAGTGGAGCACTCAATACTTAGATATCCTTTTTGCCTATGAATGGGTAAAGACCAAAAGTCCGGCCGGTGCAACTCAATGGATTCCAAAGGGTGGTGAGGCTTCGGATTTAGTGCCGGATGCTCACGATCCAAAAAAGAGACATGCTCCAATAATGTTTACTACAGATTTAGCTCTTAAATTTGATCCAAGTTATTCCAAAATTGCAAAAAGCTTCCAGCAAGACCCAGATAAATATGAGCTTGCATTCTCTAAAGCTTGGTTCAAACTAACTCATCGCGATTTGGGACCTCGTGCACGCTACCTTGGCAGTGAAGTTCCTAAAGAAGAACTGGTTTGGCAGGATCCTATACCTGCAGTTAATCATAAGCTTATTGATGCAAGCGATGCCTCTTCCCTTAAGAAGAAAATTTTAAATTCTGGATTAAGCATCTCAGAACTTGTTCGAACTGCTTGGGCATCTGCTGCCACTTATAGACACACCGATATGCGAGGTGGAGCTAATGGTGCTCGAATTCGTCTTGCACCCGCAAAAGATTGGCCGGTAAACAACCCAGAGGAATTAGCGAAAGTACTTAATCGTTTAGAAACTATTCAAAAGGACTTCAATAAATCACAAGTTGACAGAAAGAAGGTTTCCCTTGCCGATATCATTGTCCTTGGAGGAGTAGCTGCGATTGAAGAAGCGGCCAAGAAAGCTGGGTACAAAAATTTAAAAGTTGATTTTAAACCAGGACGTATGGATGCAGGCCAGGAACAAACTGATGTGGTTTCATATAATTTTCTTGAGCCTAAAGCGGATGGTTTCCGAAACTTCTACAGTGCGGAAAGCTATATGTCTCCAACAGAAATGCTAGTCGATCGCGCTAACATGTTATCGCTTTCAGTCCCTGAAATGACCGTTCTGGTAGGTGGGATGCGAGTGTTAAACGCCAATGCTGATCGCTCAAAAAATGGTGTATTCACTTCCAAACCTGAAACTTTAAGTAATGACTTTTTTGTCAACCTTCTCGATATGTCAACAAAGTGGCAAAAGTCCCAGGCCTTTCCTGGGCTTTATGAAGGTGTAGATCGTAAGAGTGGTGAGGTTAAGTGGACCGCTACTCCTGTTGATTTAATTTTTGGATCGCACTCTGAGCTTCGTGCTGTTGCAGAATTCTATGCTTCGGTAGATGGAAAAATGAAGTTTGCGCAGGACTTTGTTAATGCTTGGAACAAAGTTATGATGCTCGACCGATTTGATCTTAAATAATAAATAACCTGTTATCCGTTGTTCAAAAGGGCAACGGATAACTTTTTCCAAATCACGATCAATTAACTCAATCTCTAAAAAATTGGGAATCCTTTTAAAACTCCCTTATAATTTACTTAAATTGGAGTTTATAAATGAAAATTTCTGATGATGATTTTTTTAAAAAGGCCATCGAAACTTCTGTGCGGTTTGCAGCCTTGGTCCTTCTTTCCTATGGATGCTATCAAATCTTTAAACCTTTTTTTATTCCTTTTATTTGGGGAGTTATTATAGCGGTCGGTGTTAATCCTCTATTTCGAGGACTTAAAAAAATAGTAAGAGGAAATAAAATCGCGGCATCCTCCATTTTAGTAATTTTGCTTTTTAGCTTTTTGGCCTTACCTGCTTTCCTTTTAACCAAATCCTTTATTGAAGGGGCCACATCCATTGCCAACTCTTTAGAGGGCCAATCAATTGTAATCCCTCCTCCAACGGAGACGGTTAAAACCTGGCCTATGATTGGGCCTAAACTATTTATAGCTTGGGAAGAAATTTCTACTAATCTTACTAATGCCCTTATAAAATTCGCCCCTCAACTTAAACCCATTGGCCTTTGGGTTTTAAACAATCTCACCAAATTAGGCCTAGAAATAATTTTCTTTATTATCGCTATCCTTGTGGCCGGAATTCTTTTGGTATTTGAAGAAAATGCCAAAGTTTTTTTACATAAGCTGGCCGCGAGACTTTCGGGGGAAAGTGGAGAGGAATTAGTTCACCTTGCCGGGTCCACTGTGAGAAATGTTACTCAAGGGATAATCGGAGTTGCCTTGATCCAGTCAATTTTAGCAGGTGTTGCACTTTTACTTGCTGATGTACCCCATGCTGGCCTTTGGTCCTTTTTAACTCTGATCATTCTGGTAATCCAAATTCCCATATTTTTAACCTTAGGGCCCATTGCCCTTTATTTATTTTCCTATAGTGAAACCCATATTGCGGTAATTTTTTTGGTTTGGGCCATCATCTTAAGTGTAATTGACACCCCGTTGAGGGCGCTTTTCTTTGGAAGAGGAGCAACCACCCCAATGCCCATTATCTTTTTTGGTGCGATTGGGGGAATGATTCAATTTGGCATTATTGGGCTTTTTATTGGGGCAGTAGTTTTGGCGTTGGGATATAGGTTTTTTCTTTTTTGGCTTAAAAATGGTGATGCCGATTAAATAAATTAGGTCAAACCTATTTTTCTACGTTTGATTGGCAACAAAGGAATATCAGATTCCAAACGGTCAAGCCTTTCAAAAACTATCCGGAAAATTTTATCAGTGCCCTTTTCTAATTTATGCAGCCTTTCTGTTAAGATTTCATCGGAATTTAGATATTCCCTTATTTTAACAAAAATTCTTATTATGGAGATATTAACCATTACCGCTCTTTCGCTCTTGAGAACGGAAGAGAGCATGGCAACACCTTGCTCCGTGAAAACTCTTGGTAGATATCGTCGTCCCCCCGATCCATTTTTTGAGGTCACAATTTGTGACCTCAAGTTTCTAAGTTCTTGATTAGAAATCTGAAACATAAAATCTGGCGGAAATCGAGCTTGATTTCTTTTGACCGCCTGATTTAAAACTTTAGTCTCCACTTCATAAAGTTCGGCCAAGTCGCTATCAAGCATGACTTTTTGACCTCTAATAACGTAGATCATTCTCTCAATAACTTTTGGGGTTATTTTATTCATCATTCCTCCAATAAACCTGGAGGTAACAGGTGAACTTAAAGAAAACAAGGTTACTCTTTAGAAATGGTTTAGATATTTCTTTTTTGAAATATTTGGTGGTGCTAGGTAGAGTCGAACTACCGACCTGGAGGATATGAATCTCCCGCTCTAACCAACTGAGCTATAGCACCTGATTTGAAAGAATACAGAAATTTAATAAAATTGGGGCTTTTTGTCTAGAATCAAATTTATTTACCTAAATCAAATTCATTTAACCTAAATAATTTGAGTTTAAGGGTCATAAAGAAATTTGCTCGCACTGATGATGCGGTGCTACAATATTAGAAAAACTGATGGGTGATTTATGAAAACATTGATTATTGCCTTTTTTCTTCTAATGACCAGCACAACTATCTTCGCTGAAACTCGAAAACAGAAAAAAACGCAGCAGCAGGTAATATCAGCGCTTAAACAAAAAGATTCAAAAAAAATTAACCCAAAATTAGTGGATGCTTTAAAAAAGAAATTTTACAATTTTGATGGAAACAGGGTTCTCCCCTCATTTAGTCATAACGTTTTCTGGCTAAACCATTTAAACCCAAATTTTTCAATTTCTCCTAGATATACCTCCGAAGTAATCACCAATTACATAACCTACATTATCCCAGGTGAAACCCGAATAATTCCGGGAAGGGAATATATTATTCCCGGTGAAACCCGAATAATTCCCGGCGAGACAAGAATAATCCCTGGTGGTTCACATATTGAATATGTACCAAGAACGGAAATAATTACCACCATAGTACCTGGAGGAATTATTGGAACCGAACGAGTTTTTGACTACACAATTCCAGGGACCACCTATACCGAATTTGGGAATTGGGGTAATTGGACTCCATCTACTTCAAATATACAGATAGATATTCCTGGTGAAAAAACAATGCAAGGTTGGGCCGAGCTTTACCGAGGGAATTACCTACAAAGCCTAAACCCAAATTTGACCAATAAGCAGGCAAATGACCAAGCAAAATTGGATTTAGCTGCATGTATCGGAGCAAATGCTGTTTGTAATGTTCAAATCGCAATACCTCCCAATGCAAGTTTTTCAGGAGGTACATGCTCTTCAAGCGATACTTCCCAATGTAGAGGTGGACTTTTTATAACCGGCAGTTACTCTGAGCCAAAAACTAAGCCGGATGGAACACCAGGGGCCCAGGGAGAGTGGAAACCTGAGTTTGGTTATCAAACAGAAACCAGAACAAGAGATGAAATTACAAAGACCACTGATCCAGTTGATGTTTATAAAGAAGTACCAGTGTATGGACCAGATACTGAAAAAAAAGAAGAAGTGACCGTACTCGATCCAGTGGAAGTAAAAGATCCTGATACGGTGGTTAAAGACCCAGATACTGTAGTCAAGGATCCAGACACAGTTGTAAAAGAAGAAGATCAAGAGGTAAAAGATCCTGATAAAGAGGTGGTTGAAGAACAAACTGAAGAAAGAATTAAACGGGCAAAATCAGAGTGGAAGTTTTCTTTCGCTCCCGCCTATTTCTTTGATTACGACTTTGGAAAATTGCTGTTAAACCAAAACGATGGAAGCGGCGGAAGATTTATTCAAAGTATAAAAGAAACAAAACGTAAAAAACTATCCAGAAAAATTTCAAGTGAAGAAGATCAAGACCTTTCTTTGTACTACGGTCAAAGCTTGCGACAAGATTACCAAGAAACCCTTCAAAAATCCTCTCGTAAACAAATGCAACAACAAGGTCTGCCGCCAGCAGATATTGTTGAAGATAAAGAAGGTCCATTTTTAGTAAAAAAATTCTTTACTATAACTGCAGGGCTTGGAGGAACCGCTTCTGCAAACTATACCAACGCCGGGGTACTTTCCCAATTAGGTCTTAGTGTGGCTTTACTTCCAGCACTCGGTGGTGGGGCACATTCCGTAATGATATTTGATTCCTTTGAAGAAGCAGAAAAGGCTAAACATTTGGATATACCAAGATCCGCTGAGGACATTATGAGTTGGAGAGAAGGAGATACTCTACAATACGAAGTTCACGGTGGTATAGTATTTTCCGGTGGAGCAGGATTTTATGGACTGGCCGCTGGGGTTAGTTTTCTTGCCCAAGGATTTTGGCAAAGAACCTTTTCAAAAATCGATGCTAAAACCGTGCTTGCAAAGCTAGAACGTAACAAAATCTTTAGCTTTGGTATTTATGGTGCTGCAGGTTTGGCAGGATTATCCCTTGATAAATTCATCGCCAAAGAAAATGCATTGACCTTCGCCATTGATATTGGATCTAAAAGGGGAAAAGACCTTTTAGTGGACTTTATGAAAGGCGATATGAGGAAATTGCAGGCGGCAGCTGCGAATGAAAAAGATATGACGATTGTATCCGGAATGAAAATTAAAGGAAAAACTAAAGGTAGATCTTTCTCTTTTGGGATTGGAGTACCTTACCTACCTGCTTCCGCAAGATGGAATAAAGCAAATTTCATAAGTCAAAGCCATACCGATTTTATAGGGGCTAATCGAAAAAAAGATAACACCTTACATGCTGAAGTTTTTTCTTTTAAGGGAAAATTCTTTCCCTTATTTAAAAATACTTCCGAAGGATTTTTTTCCAATGTAACTCAAAATTCCGGGTGCGTGCCTACCTTCTTGCAATCCTATAAGACAGGGCAATATGCATTTAATTTTCAAAGAAGCTACGCCGACAAAAAGGACCTAGAAAAAGTTTTAAATTCACTTTTGAAAAAAACCGGGTTGATTGGGTTACTTGACATAAAGATAGCAAATAATGTCGATAAGGTTGGATCTGCGGAAGTTAAGTTTGCAGTAAAATTTAAAACCGCGGCCACCAATTTATTAATGGCCCAAGTAGCAAACAAAAATTTAAAAATATTTGACCAAATTGGGCAAGGGTTTATAAGCGCTTACTTTGGTGCCCTAAAACACAAAAGAGAAGACACTTTAGAGCTATGCCCAGCCAGGACTCTAAAAAAATGTGAAGAAAGGATGAGAGAAGAGTCTATGAAGGCCTTCTTAAAGATGAAAAAGGCCTTAATGGAAATGAACAGTCTTAACTCCAAAACTCTTAAATCCCGAGAAAGATTGGCCCGCGCTTATTCTAAATTTGGCGATGCTATGATGGAAAACCCCTTC
>JACCDG012019505.1_pt1 | contig 11893 bp, 11 predicted proteins | sample 7442471 | NCBI WGS metagenome assembly JACCDG01 (sample SAMN15323444, study PRJNA562643) | freshwater metagenome | isolation source: river surface water | place: USA:Blue River Watershed | collected 2017-08-17
GTCAAAGCTTCTGATATGAGAAACATTTTCTCTGTAGAAGTCAATATCTTTCTTGCTTACAACAATAATATCTGGGTCATCAATAGCCCTTTTAATTGATTCATACTGTTTCTGTAGTATGCTTTTTTTACCTATTCTGGTTTCATTAGCTGAAACAATAATTATTGATATGTTCATTCTTTGTGATTTTTTCTATGTCGGCCTTAATTGTTTTTTGTACGTCTTCATTTACACAAACATTAAATAGTATCTCTGGTATGTGATACGGAAAAAGTGTTCTGTGTATTTTTAATAATGTTGCGTATCCTATTAAATATTCCAGATTATAGTCTATCTCTATTGGTTTATTAGCTCTTACAAAGACAGGAGAAAGAACAACCTGTTGAATATCAAAGTTCGTGTCATAGTCCCTATAAATATGATAATAAGTTTCTTGTGGAGATGTAATTAGAATGTCTGAATAAACAACCCCTATATTTGGGTCTTCAAATATTTTCTCTATCTTCTTGTATGTTTCTTCTAACACCTCTGTGTTGGGAGGAATAAAACCAACAATCTCTCCCACGTTTGTTTTAAGCTTATTGGCAAAATCAACTTTATTGTCTGTTATAGTGAATATGCTATCCATATATTCTCCTGTTGTGGTAAAAATCTCAGTAGGTCGAAGTCTTGCCCCAAACTATACGTTAGTATTGGCGTTGGCATTAGAACAACTTCATAATCACTAGTTTTGGCTATTTGGAATTGTAAATTTTCATCTAATATTTTGCCGCTAATCTCTTCTATTGTGTTGGGACTTAAATCATAAGTCTTATGATACAATAGAGTAAACGGCTGCTTATCCCCATGTATATAGTTTAAACACGCAGAATACATATTGTAAGATTCGTCATCTACGTTTTCTCGTATCATCCACTTTCTGTAGTTCCTGACTAGATGATAAATGTCGTCGTATTTAACCTTACTATTTAAACAAGTATAAATATCTATATATCGTGGGGGAATTGTAAAGTTGTCAATACTTTCTAGGGTTTCCAAAATATCTAGGTCTTCATACTCATACAGAATAACGCCGTATTGCAGTTTAGATTCCGCTTTTATGTATTCAATCGACTTAACCTTGTTTGGTTTGTTGTTCTTATCATTCCATTTCTCGTCTCTTTTGTAGAAACAATGATTTTTAAGCTCATAAAAAACCTTACTATCATCACGAGATAAAGTCAAGTTTGATGCGTTGCCCTTTAATTTTTCAAGACGGCACGATATTTGTCGCCCATTATAATATTCAGCAAAGACACAATCCTTACAATTAAACACGCTCGGCCTCCACTACATAATTAGCGTTAAAAGGCCCCAATTGAATATCCTTACGAACTATCTTGAATCCCCTATTAATCAAAACTTGCACTAGATCATTTAACAAATGAATGGATTTCTTTGTATAAATTTCTTTGTTCATCTGCTCTTCTGTTATTTCCCCATACAAATAGTTATACATAAGAGAAAATAGATCGGTTCCATTGAATGTTATCGTCTTGCCCATACCTATTTTGTCTAGACACTTGTTGAAAACCGCTTGCCACTTGTAATGTTCATATTTCTCAAGCATGTCTTTTATATCTATTTGTGACGAACCATCAGGAAGCACTTCTATTTGTTCTATCATTTTATTAAAATCTCTTTCTTTTTTGCATTAAAAATCCTATTATAAACGCCCAAACAATCACCGTTGATGTTTGGTGCTTTTTTGTCGTATACGTCTAGTCTAAACTGTATAGTTTCAATCATATGATCTATTGAATTACAGATATCACAATCAAACATTTTGTTGTTTTCAATACATCTAGAAATATAGCTTTCAAGGTGGGGATTTCTTGTGGAGACCAATATACAATTGTTATAAATCGCGTTTATAGAAGAATAACACAGGTTTAGCTTTGTACTCAAGTGTACGTACACTTTGCTTCTAGCTATTAGACTTTGAAACTCTTCATAAGATTTTGGCTCGCGACTATATTTGGTATTTAAGTTGCTTATTAAAACAGAGTTGTCTGAAACACCCAATATCTTTTCTATTTTGTTTTGATCGCCGCTGTCAAAATCTCCAACAAGAATTATGTCTATATCTTTTTCTGTCTCTTTGAATATAAATTCAGGCTCTATTACCATATTGGAGATATGACTTTTAGCAGCTTCTTGTGAGGTACATATACTAAGTACGTTTTCTACCATCTTAGCAGAAATGTATTTATTATAGTTGGGGTCAGAAACATTTTCATGATCTATTGTAATTACCGGTATGTTGAAATAGTTTCTAAACTTTTCTATTGATTCGTGATTTCTAAATCTGTTGTTTATTAGAATAAGGTCGTAGTGCTGTTGATAAAGCTCTTTTTTACTCAATAGATGTATGTTAGACGGCTTAAAAGTCTTCATATAATCCCAATTGTAGCAAGAGCTATACAAGTGTCCATAGAAATTATGGCCTGTTTGTGCAATTATACTATCAAACAATCCATCATGAAAGATTGTCAGTATATTCGCTGGAGAGTCACTCTCATATGATTTTTCAACTAACGACTTTATTGATAACATTATTTAGCTTCGCAATTCCTTGTTGTATCTCTATATCTTTATAAACACAAAATCTAGAGTTTTCATTACTAATAAAACCATTAGATATGTTGTCATACATTTCTCTCATTTTGTAAGACAGATTCAATAAATCTGGGTCTTGCCAAAATCTTCCGCATGGAATGTTTGAGTTATTGTTACTGTATGTTTTCTTGCTGTTAATATATTCGGCGTTATTCTTCAACACCGACTCAATACCAATACCTTTTGTGCAAATTATTTGATTACCAAATGTCATTGCGTCGATAGCTTGCTGTGCCACAAAAGACTCTCTATTGGGTATAACTAAACAGTGGCATTGCTTTTGAAGCCCCAATAAGCTTTCTCTACTTAAATTAGGAGTAATTACAAGATCAGAGACATAATTTTTGTTTTTGAGATATCTAGTATCTCTTTTCTTTAGTTCTTCTATGTCTGACAAAATTCTTTTTACTGATTCATTTGGATCACAACCTTCTATCCACGAATAGATAACCAGTCTAGCTTTATCTTTCCAACTGAACTCATTTGTAAAAGCTTTTACTAAACCCAACAGATTAGACCGTTCTGAATGCTCGTCTACAAAATAAAAGTTAATTGTTGTGTTTATCTCTGACACTTGTTGTACTGCTATTGTGTCTGGGTCGAACATATCTACCGGTGGATAGATATGATAGACCTTTGGCAACAAGTCAATATCATATATGTTTGATAATTCCGTTATTGTTGGCACTATCAAACAATCTACTAGGCGGCATTTTTCTGCAACAGACTCAGAGAATTCTAATTGTCCTATCGAATAGATACCTATACTCGGAACATCAAGCTTATTGAAAAACTTGGGCGGGCAAGATTGAATAACCAAATCTGGTTTTTGTACAAACTTATTTTTTTCAGCCCTATCAATCTCATGTGTTGAAGCAGATAGAGTGTCGCCGATATATAGCGGAATAGCCTGCACATTATGTTCGCTCTTTAGTAAGCAACGAAGATAATCTCTACTTATCTTGCCGTCTAGCCCCTTATCTCTATACTGACCTATAAACAGTATGTTCATACAAGCTCTTCCTTGAAACAATCTTTGAATTGTATACGTGTGCTTAGTTCTTTATGCAGCTTCAAATACTTAATAATCATTTGTGCTTCTTGTCTAACGTCAACAAGGGCGTTGTGTGCGTCTGTATTAGACATACCCATATAATCTCTCAAAGAATCCATAGAGCGACTTCTGATTTCTTTTTCCTTCCAGATCAACCAGAAGAAGTTTAAATGTCTTAGGTCAATAGTTTCCCAGCCAAACATATCTTTTATTTTGTATTTTTCACATAGTCTGTTCATAATAGGAATGTCAAAATTTACTATGTTGATACCAGCCGGATATGGGGCGGTGAAGTTACTTGTTCCTCTATTGTATTTATTAACGTGTGACGAAAATTCTTTTAACACAACGTCTGTCTGTGGAGACTTGTCCCATTCCGCTAAAAGTTCTTCCTGGCTAATCTTACGATTCTTACAGTGAAAATCTATAGTGTCTTTTCTTCCGTGCGTTGTTAGATAATCTTCATTATCGAAGTCCGCAGGTCTAACCTTGCTATAAAATTCAGAGCCAGGAATTACCTCAAGTTTATATGGGTGAATCATCAGGCAGGCTATTTGTGTTATACCACAAAATTCTTTTATCTTTGAATCAGTTTCAACGTCAAATACACATATGTCATTCATTATTTATTCCAACAGTTAGCGAATTCAATAAAATCATCTTTAACTAAAACGTCTCTTAATTCTCTAGCATTCTCGGTATTTATAATATTGTCCCCATAAACCTTGAATGTTTCATAGGCGTCTTCTCTTGTATACTTTCTAGCGTTTAAACTAAAAAATGTGTTCAACTTATCTAGTGCTGTTAAGCCGTGATATGAATAGGCAAGATTGGGGTTCTTGGCAACATTCTTGGCCAGCCACTTAATATACTCAAAGTTACTAAGGTTGTCAGGAATTTTTGGATAAAAAACTTTTTTAATCGGAGAATCCCAAGTCTCTGAATCTGGTTTAGTCTGGACAGACTCGAAGTAATCCCCTAAGACTTTAGCGTTGATATCCCAATTAAAATGTTCCTCAGCGGCTTTTCTGGCAATCAAACCTTTGTTTCTTAACTCTTCCTTTGATAGTTTAACAACGGAATAAAGTTCGTCTATATTTTTGTCAATCAGCGGAACAGCACGATACGCCATCGTATCTGGATCAAAACGTCTAATATAACTTAGCGGAGTCCCCTCTGTTAATCTGATGTTGTCTTCCATCGAAGAGTAATTAATACCAACGATAGGTTTAGCACAAGCAGCAGCCTCTAGCATTGGTATGCCGCAACCTTCATTAGATGCATACTGAATGTATATATCAAATAGGTTAATAACTTCTGCCAGTTGGGTTTCTGTTAATCCATCGGCAACCGTTGGGGTTTTCCCAGAAATAGAATGGCTAAAAGATGAGTATGTACTTGAACCTTCAAAGTGAGAGACATATACTTGTTTTGTTTGTACGCAATAATATGTCATTAGAACTCTATTGGAAATTCCGTAGTCCCTCAATAGTGCCGGAATATCCCATCCAAAGTCTGGATATGACGTATGTATATAAAGATATGCGTTTTGAACATTGGGATCGTCTTTATATTTGTCTAAAAGGCCCCTGAACATTTCAAACAACTCTGGATACAATTTGCGTCTTTGATTACGCATAACTGTACCTATTATCATAGCTTCACGAGGAATACCATATCTATCACGAATAGTATTACTGTCTAGTGGCTTGTATATCTCTAGATCGACGCCAGAATAGATGGCCTTTTGTAGCTTAATCTGGTTATTAGATTGTTCCCTTAAAACATTTAAACCAAAATCCGAATAGGTGAATACGGCGTCAGCCCCCATAAAGGCTTCAATCCATTCGTCTTGTTGTGGATAAGAATCAACGGTTGGAGAAATAACCCAATGATAATAGGGTCTTAGTGGAGACCTGCCCTCAAAAAGCATATTCCACGGATCACGTATATCTAATACGATATGGGGCTTGAAGTCTAAACAAACTCTTTCAAAACGCCAAAACCCATGAGTGTTTTCTGGATTACTTCTATATTGTTGAAATCTTGGGTCGCTTTTATTAACGGCAACTGGATAGCATTTCCATTTTGCATTACTCAGTTTATTATCATCGACAGAGGCAAAGCTGGATAGTTCCGCTAGCTCAAATCTATCGTTTTTTACTAGACGCGAGAATAGTTCCCTTTGATATTTACCAAAGCCGCTTAGTGATGAGTTATATTCAGCACAAGCTAATATGCGTATTTTATCTGCCATAGATTAAAATTCTGTCCAACTTTCAAAAAAATAAAAGGGAGCCACTCCCCGCGAATGGCCCCCTTTTCGATTAGAACGGGATATCCTGTCCATTAGTCAAAACTTCTTCCTGTCCTACTCCCGCCCCAACCGTTTCCCCTTCTTCACGATCACGCTTTGGACCGTTTAGTTTTTGTAGATTATCTACGCGAACCTTTACAGCACTTCTCTTTGCTCCATCAACTTCCCAAGTTTCTTGCTTCAAAGAACCTTTGATTAGAACCTTGTCGCCCTTTTGGCAATATTGATCGACAAATTCTGCTGTCTTTCCCCAGACTTCACAATTAAAGTAGTCTGTATATTCAACTCTTTCGCCGTCTTTCTTACCAAACGAGTTGATGGCAATAGAAAAATCTACAACAACGCCGCCTCTTTGTAGGTCTTTTCTAACTGGATCGCGTGTCAAATTACCCATTAAATAAACATCATTCATTTTATTTTCCTTCTTTGGTTATCTTAGTGAAAACTACACACTAATATACGTGAAAATGGTGGTTTGTAAAATTAAATTTGATAAATTTCCGAAATTACTAAAGAATTTTTGTCTTTACTGCGGCTTCCAATGAGTAATACAGTATTAGAAATATGGCAATGCTCTTTGTTCATTTCCCATGAGTCTGGAAATAGTACGACAGAGTTTAAAAAGCCAGTTTCATCAGAAACCTCGATAAATGCCATCTCTTGCCCTGGATTTTCCCCTTTCTTTGTTTTAGTCATACGGATATTGTTGATTTCTACAGCCAAAATTATACCGTTGTTGTTGTTATAGCCATTCTTGAAGTCTTCACAACTACAATTAGCCATATATCTATCGTAGGCGGTTTCAATGTTTGTCCTAGTCAAACTAACCCCAAGTAATTTCTTCTCCATAGCCGCTATCTCGTGAGGATAGTCGATTAGTTCAGAAGGCGGCTTTTGAACATATTCTATTATGCTTTGAATCTTTGCATGGCGATTTTTGTTCGCACAAGCCGCACCTTTGCCAGTTCCGCTTAAAATCATTGCCTCAAGAGCTTCTAATAAATTTTTACCCTTACAATTTAACTGAACCCAAAGCTTTTCTTTATTAGTCAAGCTTGATAAGGTGTGAACCTCAAAGGCCATTTTTCTTCTTGATACGTTAAAACAGTCCATAGCCCCTGATTGTATAAGGGCTTCCATAGCTGTTTTATTAATATCCTGACTCTGTTGTAATAGAAACTCATTCCAATCCATCTTCTTTATTTTTTCTATGTCTAGTTTCTCTACCGCAGCATCCCCAACACCCTTGATATCAACAAGTCCATAGTAAATCTTGTCATCTATAATATCAAACCTTTTGTTTCCGAGTTTAATATTTGGAGGAAATACGTATATGTCCATTCCTTTTGCATTATTAACTAACTCAAAAATCTCCTGAAATGGTTTTGGCTTTTCATTAGCATAATACAAATATGCACAGAAAAACTCTATAGGATAATTTGCTTTAGCGTATGCCGATAAATAACTATTATATGCATAAGCGAAGCTGTGTGAGTTCGACGTAGCTATACCATTTCCAAAGAATAAGTGTGATTCATTATCCACCTCAATGTCTATTACTCTAGATTTACCTAGACTTTTAATTCCAATAATTCTTTCAGCTTGCATTTAATTCCCTCTGAATTTTCTAGAACATCACATTCCCAGAATCTTAACAACTTTAAATTGTTCTCAATACAATATTTGTTTTTTGCACAATCCCTAGTAAAATTTACTTTTTGAGTTTTTGATTTGGGGCCGCTTGGATAAATTTTAGGATTGCTATGAAAATAATCTCCGTCAACTTCTATTAGAACGTCAAAATCTATTAAATAATAGTCAAAACTCCAGTGTCCATTTCTATACTCTTCTTCAAAGTCTATTCCAAGCTCTCCTAGAATTTCTCCAAATTTGATATGGCATTTTGATTTTAGTTGTTTGAAGAAACCGTCTTTTATCATTTGCAATGTTCTTGCTCTTGCTTTTTCTTTCATTGCGTCAGAATGCTTGCAGCCAGTGTGACCATGAACCTTTCTTTTTTTAGCAGACTTAGACTGTTTTCTTTTCACTTCTTCTGGCGTAGTTCTTCCAACCATACCGTCTCTAACCGCTTTAACCACCTCATTAGTTTCTGCTGTTAGTCCTTTGTTCCACGCCTCTATGCCATACATGGGGTTGCCTTTCCCTTTTCTTGTAATTTTAGCCTTTTCAGACCATTCCATTAAGCCTTTAAATCTTCCACAGGCATATTCTTGCCATTTAAAAACGCTTCTAGGCAAACAAACAATAGAGCATGGTTTATTACAAATTCCACATAAACATTTGGGTCTTTTCGTATATCTTTCAAAATATTCATCTCTTGAGATGTTGTGGTCTTTTTTAAGATGTCTTTCAAAAACTTGTGTGTAATATTTACCGCTTCCACCATAGATTTCAGCTAAATCTTTAATTTTTTTCTTGCATAGCTTACATTCTTGCCACAATTCTTTATCAATTTCATACACTATAGTATGTCTCCTATTAATTTTAATTAAGCCCATACTATCATACACTATTATTTACTCGACCTCGCACATAATTCTGAAATCGCCCTCTATAATAGATTTGAGCGGTCTTTTAATCATGTCCTCACATAAAAATTCATGGTCTATTGTACATTCTATCTGCCTGCCTGATTCTAGGGTGATTTCATATATTTCTTTTATTCCGTTCTCATATTTGTTAAGAACGGTTGTTGGGCCGCTGGGAGACATAATTTTTTCTCCAACTGAAATTTCGTCTAGAGTTACAAACTGTCCATTTTCTTTCTCAACAAAAGTAGATGGGCTAAGACAAGCGTTGAATTGATATCTAGCACTACTCTCAATCCAACTAAATATCATTTCTGCTGTCTCGTGCGAAACAATATCTTCTTTGTTGCACCCATCTAGAAATATCTTCTTAACCTGTGCAATCAAATCAGCCTTTTTCTTTCCAACGCCCTTTCTGATATATTTATCTGAATCAGTAGGAGACATGCCCGCTATATTTTGAGCAATCTTTAAAGCCTGCTCTTGATAGATCATCAAACCATAAGTATTTTTCAACATTGGCTTCAAAGCTTCATCTAGATAAGAAACATCTTCGATGTTGTTCTTACGCATAATGTAATGCTCTGTAATACTTTTGCCATCTTCCATATGCGAATTCATAGAGCCTGGACGTAAAATGGCTGTCAGGGCCGCTAGGTGATCAATATGTCTTGGTTTCAGTTTACTACTCATGCCCTGGCCAAGTTGACTTTCCAACTGGAAAACGCCCTTGGTATTTCCATCTGAAATTAAATTCCAAGTTTTGATATTATCAAAGTCAAGAGTGCTTACATCGCCGTCAAATCTGATATTCTTACGTTCTAATAGTTTTGATGTTAACATCACTTTATCAAGCATTGAAATACCCAACAAGTCAAGCTTCATCAAACCAATCTTTTCGGCATCATCCATTTCTAACGCAACAAGTAGCTTTCTATGTTTGGTGTCAAGCACCATAGGACACATATCTTCTAATCTTCTTGGTGCGACTATAACGCCAGCGGCATGTTTAGATAAGGCGGATTTTCTACCCTCTAGTCTTATCGCCTGTTTAAATCTGTCGGCATATTGCCCAACTATCTCGCCGTCTTCAATCTTAACCCAATCTCCGAAGGACTCAGGTATATGCTCCAGACACCACCTAATGATAGATGGTTCCTCATCCCTATCTTTCATAGCTTGAAGTTCGTCAGAAATCTTAGATTCTGGAACGATATCTTTGGTTATTCTATTGATTTCATCGAAAGAAACGTCATTATAAGCCCTAAACACTTCTTTAAGTGCCTTAGCACCCTTCATTGTTTGGTATGTTATAATTTGGGCTACATTTTCTTCCTTGTATTTTTTCTTTACATACTCGATAATTTCTTCTCTGTATTCCGTTGGTATGTCTATATCAATATCAGGAAGGGACACGTTTCCACCTGAGTTTCTACCGGCAGAATAGAATCTTTCAAATAGCAAGTCGTGCTTAATAGGATCGACTTTTGTTATACCGATCAGATACGACACTAAACATCCGGCAGCAGAACCTCTACCTGGACCAACTAAAAAGCCCCTGTCTATACAATACATAAGTATGTCGCGGACTATAAGAAAGTAGCTAGAAAGTCCCGCGTTTAATATAACATCTAATTCATATTTAACTCTATCTGCATAGATTTTTTGTTGTTCAGCATTAATTTTTCCACTAAGGAGTTCTCTATATCCCTCTCTACACAGTTGTAATAAATACTCAGAGTCTTCAATGCCACCTGGGCAGTCAAATTTCTTTAGGTCTGGCCCGCGTACTATATCATATTTTTCTACTCTGTCTGCTAGCTTTACGGTGTTTTCCAGTTCTTCCTTAGTATAACCATAAGCAACCATCTCTCCATAAGACGGTATATGGAAGTTATCAGAGATAAAGAATCTTTTAAACTCCGTGTTTATTCCCATAGTTAGCGGCTGACCCGTATTGGTACACAAAAGTATACGTTGGTCTCTAGCATCAATCTTACTACAGTAATAAGAATTAGGAGTAGCAATACAAGGAATAGAAGTAATCTTACTAATTTCCCTCATCTTTTCAGCCAACGCCAAGCTGTCGTCGTTATCTTTGTCAACTATTTGGATTTCAAGATAGAAATTTCCGTCTTTGAATAGATTTTTAAGAATGTTTGCACAACGAACGCCGCCTTTAATTCCATATTCTGTTACGCACTGAGCTAAACCGCTTCCAAAGGCCCCTCCAAAACCAACTATGCCATCTAAATAGTCTTCGATTTGATCTAAAGAAAGCCGTGGTTTGTCGTCATAATTAGCATCTTCATTAGACATGGAAATAATCTTAACCAGATTCTTCCAACCTTGCGTATTTACAGCGATAAGTGGTAGATGATAAGTCTCTCTATTAGACTCATGCTTTATAAAAGCCTTTTCTCCAGACACATTAAGTATGGTGCCAATAATTGGCTTTTTACCAGACTTCTCCATTTCAGCTAGAAAATTAACGGAGTTACTTAAAGAGTTAGAGTCGGTAAGACAGCATCCGTCTAAACCTAGCTCTACTAATCTAGCCACAATGTCTTTTGACTGACTCGGAGACATTAGTAATGTTACGTCAGAATGTACTCGAAATGGAACGTATTTCATTTTTTACTATCTAATATTTCTTGAATGTATTTGTTGTATTTACCTGTAGCGTCTTTCGGTGGGTCGAAATTTTCATAATCTATATTTAAAAAATTAATAGGTTTTTTTAATCTTTTATTAAAAACGTAATAATCATAAACTTTTGCAGCATCTTCTTTTGATGTATATGTGCCTAAATAAAATCCTTTTTGATTTTTACCACCACCCAAACTTACACAAACTTGAAAACACTTTCTGTGACCGGCGACTCCCCTTAGACCTTGTTTTGATTTGATTCTCGATTGTCCTACGCTTTTTAATTGTAGGGTGTTGTAACACATATTTAGTTTAAGGTAATGTTTTTGTAATTCCGCCTCAATTTTTAATCTTTCAAGAGGATTATTTTCATATTTATAAAATAATAATCTAAACTCACTTAAATCATAAGTATCTCTGTCTTTTTTAAAAGGGCGATTTTTAATATATTTGGTGGGTCCTATATGTCTAATAATTCTGTTTTTACATTGAAATCCTATCTTTCCCTCTCCTATTAAAACCTTGCCGGTTTTAAGACATATTATACCATAAATTCCATTACCTCCAGGAATCCAATTACACACACACTCTATAGGATAAGTAACCAATTTGTTACCGCACACCTCATATTCTAAAGATTGTAATATTTTGTCAATGTTCATTCTA
>JACCDG010688133.1_pt1 | contig 11892 bp, 9 predicted proteins | sample 7442471 | NCBI WGS metagenome assembly JACCDG01 (sample SAMN15323444, study PRJNA562643) | freshwater metagenome | isolation source: river surface water | place: USA:Blue River Watershed | collected 2017-08-17
AGTGGGAGTATGCCGCACGAGCCGGGACCAAGACGAGTTGGTTTTGTGGCAACGATCCTGGGTGCTTAGAAGAGTATGGGATCTATTACTACTTCAATCCAGGTAGGAATCCGAATCTACCCAATGGAACTGATGTACAGCCAGCCGACACAGGTTCATTGCTAGCCAATGACTTTGGCTTGTACGACATGCATGGGAACGTGTCGGAGTGGATGGAGAATGGCAACGAAGACGCTGCGTATCCGAATGCTCTCGTCACGGATATTACTCTGCCTAGAGAGGGAGATCTCCGAATGGTTCGGGGCGGATCTTTTGAAGGTGATGCAACTAGGTTGCGCTCCGCAAACCGCAATTCCGGCGCTACAACTGGACTTGGCAAAGGTACCGGTTTCCGCCTCGTGAAGATGCCTAGGTAGTTCTTAGCTCGCTGACCTTTGGACCCTGAGCTCCCCGATTTTTAAAAAGCATCCAAGGTTTTGTTTTTCCTGATCCGTTGATTCAAAAGATTGAGTTGGATGGATTCGACTTTACAGCTGCCAAGAGTTTGGACGCCTCTGCTGGGCGGTCCTTAGCTAAGCAACTGATATGATAAAGCGCCAAACTCTTTAGTCCCAGGTAGTGCTCGGTACGGCGCTTGCTTCAGCGGCCAGGCGGAGAAAAGCGCATGGCGTTTGATGGCTTTAAATTATTTACACGCGTGATCGTTCTAACGATCGGTCTTGGGCTGCCCCAATCTGCATCGGCTCACACGCCCCCTGAGCGGGTCGCTAAGCGGCTTTTTTCGCGTTTAACTGGTACTCCTATGGCTGGGCGAGATTCGAGATTGAAGACTATGTCCGAGCTTCTGAGCCAAGGCGATGACTTCCGGGCCGCGGAGATCGCGATGGACGATGAGGATTTTTACGGTGTTACGATCAAGCACTGGGCTAGCCAGATGGCGAACAAAGAAGAGAATCCGTTTGTTCCATTGGATGACTTTCAAGCTCTCGTGATCGGCATCGTTCGCGATGATCTGGATGCGAGGCTTCTTCTCACGGGAGACTTCACCTATGCCAAGAGCAGCTATGTTGGCAATCCAAGCGGATTTGACTATCTTATGTTCGATAAAACTAATTCTAGCTACAAAACTGATCTAATCAAAACTCTTCAAAAAACCAGTCCTGATGTGAAGCCTTCAGGCGTGCTTACGACTCGTGCTTGGGCCAAGGCCCATTATAGCGGCGGTACGAACCGCAGAGCTGTGCAGTACGCATTTCAAGAATTTTTGTGCATCCCGATCGACCAGTGGAAGACGCAAGGATTGGATGATCGTTTTGTGAGGCAGGACGTCGATCGCAAGCCCGGCAAGAATCCTCTAGTCTACCAAACCCAGTGTCGAAGCTGCCATGCGCCTATGGACGCCATGGCTGGGGCGTTTGCCCAAGTTGACTTTGATTTAGGTCGCGGCAGTTTGGCTGCCTTTCCGAGCGTTCATCCCAAGTATACCCAAAATAGCAACGTCTACCCTGAAGGCAATCGGAGCCTTGACGGGGAATGGGTGAATCTCCTGGCCATGAATCATGTTCAAGATGAGTTTTTTGGCTGGGACGAAGATGTCCCGATCCAAGGAGAAGGGATCCAGAGTTTTGGCCGGATGCTCGGGGCATCCAAGGCGTTTAGGACCTGTATGGTAAAACGAGCTTTTAAAGCAATTTGCATGCGGGATCCGGTCGTAGCCGATGACCCCTCCATTCAGGCCGTGAGTGAGAGCTTTGCGTCTCACAACTACAGTCTCAAGCGGGTATTTGGAGAAGTCGCTCTCTTACCGGCCTGCCTGGGAGCCAGAGGAGAGGCTCAATGAGATCTATGAAGGGAACCACCATGAATTTAAATGCAACCCGGTTCAAAGCTCTGTCTCTGGCTCTTCTACTAGCGGTTCTGGGCCCACTCAGCAGCACGACTTGGGTGCGCGCAGAGCCTGCCGCTCCTCCTGTCGAAACTGTAGGGATCAAAAACTTCGTTCAATATTTGAAGTCATTAGAAAGAGCTACTCTCATCCGGGCGAACAAAAGATCAGAGATCATGAAGTTCTATACAGCCAATGTCACGAGGTTCCCAAAGCTCGGTCGAGTAGAGGAGTTGAATGGCCCTACACTCATGACCTATACAGCGCTTGCGGGACTTTTTTGCAAAGTTCACGCAGATAGTGCTCTTCGATCTGCAAGACTCTTTGAAGGGACGCTCAAAGATTCGGATCTAGAGGATTATATTCGTCATTACGCGCATCTTTTTTTGGATCGTGATCCCACTGCTCAAGAAAAGAGTTCCTTGATGGCACTTGGTGCACAGTTCGGTGAGTCAAGCACTCGATCCTGGTTTTCTAAGATGTTCACGTCGGAGCCACAGCAGGAGACGTCTGTGAATCTCAAGATCGTCTTGAGCATTTGCACGGCCTACGCGGCCACCATGGAGTTCATTTCCATATGAAAAAGCAAGTGATTGATCATCATCATCCTAAGCCTGTCACAAGGCGGGATTTTCTTAAAACGGGAGCCCTCCAGTTTGGCTCGACTTTGGTGGCTCCTTCGATTTTGGCTCATGTGTTTGGGAGCCAGTGGGCGCGCGCTGACCAGTGTGCCGAGGGGTTAGGTAGCTCAGGCCTGATTCCATTTCTGGTCTTCGATATGGCGGGCGGATCCGCTTTACCAGGTAACTTTCTCGTGGGCGGCAAGGGCGGTCCAGAAGACCTTTTAAGCTCCTATGACCAGCTCGGGTGGAATCCTCGCGCGGGCAGCGCGCTAGACAAAAGCTTTGGTCTCCCTGTGGCTGCTCAAGCGAGCCAGCTCTTAGCTGGAATCAAGCAGGCAGCTTCTGCGGAGGCTCAAGCTCATCTTCGTATGGGAAGTTTTTGTAACTTCTCGCGCGACGATACATCCGATAATCCGCTTTCGGCGCTGACGTTGATTTCTAAGGCGGGATTCAAAGGTTCGTTCCTTCCTCATGGGCTTGGCAACCAAAATTCAGAATCAGGGGGAAACTCCTTTTCCGCACTGCCGGATCTGACGTTAAAACCCATGCATGTTTCAAGTGTGGATGATGTCGAACGAGCACTGAGTTACGGCCCCGCATTCGCCGACTTCTCAGATAGCGAACTCAAAAGACTCGGTCGGACCCTCCACGATATGAGCGCAGACCAGATGGCTCAATTCTCTAAGATGAATTTGGGCGACCAGATGGCCGCTCTCTCCAAATGTGCGCTTTCGAGAAACATGCAGTACGGGAGCAAGATCGCGGGGTTGAATCCAAAAGAGGATGCTGTTTTTCAAGCTGTCTATGGACTCAATCGAAGCGAACCGAATAGTGTGGAAGCGATTTCTGCTGCCGTTGCGATGAACGTCATCAAAGGCAATTCTGGTCCGGGCGCTTTGGTGGTGGGTGAATGCGACTACCATAATAAGGGCCAAGACTTTGCTGACGGCAAGGATCGCGAGATGGGCCAACAAATCGGGCGTGCCGTCGAAGCCGCTCATCGACTTAAAAAGCCTCTCTTCTTTCAGCTCATCACCGATGGGGGCGTGTACGCCAATCCAGGTACCCGTGATTGGCAGGGCGATGCGGCTACCAAGAGCCTCACGGTCATTGGATTCTACGACCCGAAAGAGCCGCCGCGCCAGCGTAAGCAGCAAGTGGGTTCTTATGTGGATGGCCAGGCTGTGGATCAGACAACCACGATTGGCGGAGAGCCTGCCAAGGTGGCTTATGCGGTTTTAGCTAACTACCTAAGCGCTTGCGGACAGCTGTCCCGATTCACCGATGTTGCGCCTAGAAGAGTGTTCAGCATCGAGCAAATGGATGAGATTCTCATTTTTGGGTGATGCGATGAAGTCAATTTTTATACATTTATGGCAGATTAAAATAGCGAGATCTCTGGCCGCAGTGTCAGTCGCGTTTTATGTCTTTCTCTCTCCCGCGTTTGCAGTGGATACCGCACGTTCAGAATCAACGGTTTGTGAAGCGGGTGTGGCCAGCTTTAGAAAGAACCTTCATCCTCTCTTGATGAAAAAATGCATGGAGTGCCACGATGAAAATGGCATGGGCCCAACCCATACCGTCTTGGATCCCGTGGCGTCCTACTCAAAGATTAGAAAGTATGTTGATTTTATGAGCATCCCGAGGTCCATGTTAGTGACCAAAGGTGGCAACTGGCATTGTCGCGGACGAGCGGGCTCGCCCGATTGTGGATCGAGTCCAGAGGCTCTCACTTCAGCGCTCCAAGCCTGGTGGGATGACGGAGAAAAAGGCTGCGCTCTCAAAAATGCGCTGATCACAAAGGCCCAGCCCTTGCCCAAGGATCTGCCGGTCAGCGATAGCCAATTTACGCCGATAGAATGGGACCTAGGAGATGTTAGGCCTGCCTTAAAAGGAATTATCTTCAAGATATTTGTCCAAGGGTACTCTCAGCCTTCGGCAACGACCTCTGAGGCCTATCGGTTCCGCAGTCCAGAAATATATTCAAAGACCGCGCTACCCGGCCGGTCCTTTGAGGTCAAGGGGATCAAGGTCCTGATTAACGGCGCTTTTGACCCGATGGCTGATAGCTATGCCCGCCTAAAGGTGCACACCGATGATCAAACGATGACGCCTTTTCTTCTCTCGACTCGTGACCTGATTGTTCTAGCTGATCAGGGTGCGAAGGCTGATCAAATCTCGATCGCCTTCGAAGAGATTGCGATCCGAAGTCCCGTCGAGTGCCGCGATGTCAGCACATTTGTCGCTGTGATGTCAGAGACACAATTGCAATGCACGTCAGGCTGCCACGGTAGTCAGGACTCTCCGGCTGCCCAGGCTTGGAACCTCAAGGATTCACCTAAGATAGTCTGCATGCGGTACTTGACCCGGATCAATAAGTACTTTGTCGCACAGTCGCCGCTGGTTCAAATGGCCTTGGGTCGCAATGGGCATCATGTGGTCAACCTGGATACTACTAAAATGCTGAATCAAATACGAAAGTGGATGGAAAAAGAGCCAGGGATCAATGAGTACTGAACCTATAGAAAAGGCTCCTCTGATTGCTCTTCTAGGGATCGCTGCCGTGAGTTCGTTCGCTCTGGCCGATCTTTCGTTGACCGAGGCTCGCGCGCTGCTTGCGAAGATCAAGGGCATCCGTCCCATGGAGTTCGTTCATATCAAGAAGCCCCTAGAGCCCTTTATGATGGGTTGTGATCCCGACGAGGAGGGCAAATATTCGAGTGGAAAGAGTTTCTGCTTCGACGAGGAGATGCCCGCTCATCCCGTGCAGATCCCTTGGGACTTTGAGATGCAGACGACCGAAGTCACCCAGGCTCAATGGATTGAAGTGATGGGGACTGCTCCGAGTTATTTTAAGAAAGAAGAGAATTGCCCAGGTAACTACATTGCAGAGCTTGGGATCTGCCCCAATCATCCGGTCGAGTCCGTGAGTTGGTTGGATGCTCAGGAGTTCATCAAGAAGTACAATGACCTCCAGAAGAGTGAGTCCTGGGTGTACCGCCTGCCTTATGAGGCAGAGTGGGAGTATGCCGCACGAGCCGGGACCAAGACGAGTTGGTTTTGTGGCAACGATCCTGGGTGCTTAGAAAGGTATGGGATCTATTACTACTTCAATCCAGGTAGGAATCCGTATCAACCCAATGGGGTTGAACAGCCAGCCGACACGGGCTCATTGCTAGCCAATGACTTTGGCTTGTACGACATGCATGGCAACGTGTCGGAGTGGGTGGAGAATGCGCACAAAATGTATTCGAAGTCTCTTGTGAGGGATATCACCCAGCCTAGAGAGGGCTCGATCCGCGTGGTTCGGGGCGGGTCATGGCGATACAACGACATGACTGCCCGCTCAGTCAGTCGTGAACGTTACGATATTGGTGACCGTAGCTTCAGAAATGGGTTCCGCCTCGTGAAGATGCCTACCGATGTCCCTGAACCCCACAAAACCGAGGTCCCTTGAATCCTAGGCTGGTGTCTAAATGTTAGACATTCCATTCTAAACTAAGTGATAGGAAATCAAGGAGTTCGTAGTTAGCTCGAGATTTGCAAACCTAGCCTAGCATATGAAGTTGATGTCCAAAGGATGTGAAAAGTGGCTTACACTTATGGCTCTTGTCAGCGCGGCTGGAGCCATTTCTTGCGGGCCAGAGGATCAAATAACAATCCCTGACGGCTTTGGGACAACGGTGTCAACCCCGGTTAGTAATGCCTCGGGCTCGACTGTGATCACTTTCGCGGGTCTTTATGTGAGTGAGTCCACTCGGATCCTGACCAACTCCGTTCAATCGGGATCGAGAGTGAGAGCTAAGGCGTATATTAAGACTAATCCCTATCAGTTGTTGAATGTCAGGTGGACCCGATATTTCCCATCGGAGTCTACGATCTTGAGCGACACCGGCGAGGATCGGGCTTCGATCTATGCGGATGCTGCCGGCAATGCGGAGGTCACTTCCGGCCAGTTCTCTATTGTAGATCCTACGGCCGTTAGAGCGACTGTAACCTATGGCGACGGACAAGTTTCGTTTTCTGAAAAGACTATTTATGTCGCTGATAGCAGTCTTCATCCTTACCCGTGCCTGGATTTTGCCCCCACGATCACTTCAGATGGCACTCATACCTATTTGAACCTAGACGCTGGCTGTAGCCGTGGAACTTGGCTGGGTGGCAACGCGAATGGCACTCCAAGGTTTGAGTGGTACGTCGCTGCGATGAGAACGGGAAGCAATTACGTCACCGGCTCAGTGCCGACAAGCAGCCTTCATGGGACGAGTGCTTTGTCAGGCGTGGGAGCGAACTTGATCGGTCCGTCCATCGATGGTCCAATCAATCCAGAAGGCGCCAATCTTTCGGTTCGTTTGAATGTCCCCGAAGTGGATCTCAATTCTAGTTTTCAAATCCTTGTTCAATTGGCTGTCTACAACTTGGCTCGTTATCCAGGTACCGGGCCTACCCCAGATATTTTAGCTCGAAGCGTTGTACTCTCTCTTTTTCAATATACTCCGGGCGCTACGTACTTAAACTTTGTTGAGAATACGAGCTGCTTTCCGTGGTTCTTTCAGGTTCCAGGAGAAGGTCTAACTTTTCCGATCGGCTGCGAAGACACACGCGGAATCTAGAATCTGACTCCGAGCGGCTTACTCTAAGGGTTTGGAAGAAACTCTGTTAACGCATTGCATTTTTGTCAAAGGCATGCAGAAAATTTCTTCCAAATCAGTTACGACCTCTCGGAGGCTAATGCATGATTGATTTTGACTCCGCGCCCAGCTCCTCTGGCAAGAAAGCCGGCCGATTCTTTGCGACTCAAGCGAAGTGGCTCGAAGAAGATGAGAGTCCCGAATCTCAGGCGATCGGAAGGGCCGGCGAACCCGTCGAGCCTCCTGCTTTCGTCAATCTTCTCAATGATCGGCAGCGCGAAGCCGTGCTCATCACTGAGGGCCCCCTCATTGTTCTTGCGGGTGCGGGCTCTGGTAAGACCAAGATGCTTACCTCCCGCATTGCCTACCTCATCGAATCGCGCAGAGCTTCGCCGCATCAAATACTCGCCGTCACCTTCACCAACAAAGCTGCCGCCGAGATGCGTGATCGCGTCGAGAAAACACTGGGCCTCGCTTCGCAGGATCCCGGAGCTAGGGGCGCAGGTTCTTATTTGGGCTTGCCTGAGATCGGCACTTTTCACTCGGTCTGCGTTCGCTTGCTTCGGCGCGAGATGCACGCCACGCCTTTTAGCAAGCCTTTTGTCATTTACGACGATAGCGATCAGCTGAGCCTTGTCAAATCCGCTATGGATAAGCTCGGAATCGACGAAAAAGCGTTTAGTCCCAAATCGATCCAAGCTGCTATCAACCGCGCCAAGTGTGACGCCATCGAGCCGCATGAGCTCATGCCCGCGGCTCACAACATTCTCGAGAAACAAGTCAAGCGCGTCTACGAGCAATACCAAAAAGACCTCTTCGCCAATAATGCGCTCGATTTTGGCGAGATCATTTGCATGGTCTATCGGATTCTCAGAGACAACGAGGAAGTAAGAAAAAAATACCAGAAGCGCTTTCGTTACATCCACGTCGACGAGTATCAGGACACCAATCGCTCGCAATACCTTCTTCTGACCATGCTCGCCAACCCCAAGCAGGGCGGGCAAGGCAATATCTGCGTCGTCGGCGACGAAGACCAGTCCATCTACAAGTGGCGTGGCGCGGACATCCGCAACATCCTCGATTTTGAGACCGACTATCCCGGCGCTCAGGTCGTCAAGCTCGAGCAGAATTATCGCTCAACCCAAACGATCATCAAGGCTGCGGGCCATGTCATCCGAAACAACACTTCTCGCAAGGACAAGACCCTTTGGACCGACAACGAAGTGGGTCTCCCGATCGTTCGCGCGCAGGTCGCCGACGAGCGGATGGAGGCCGAGTTCGTGGTCTCTGAGATCAAGCGCTTGGCGTCCAACGAAGAGCGCGCCTATGCAGATTTTTCGATTTTCTATCGCACGAATGCTCAAAGTCGTCAGTTCGAGGATGTACTTCGTAGGGAGAAGATCCCTTATCAGATCGTTGGTGGCCTCCGATTCTACGACCGCAAAGAAATCAAAGACATCTTGTCTTACCTCAAAGTCATTCTGAATCCTGCCGACTCTGTCAGCATCAAGCGCATTATCAATACCCCCGCGCGCGGAATCGGCAAGACCACGATTGATAAGGCCGACGAATATCACGCAAGGCTCGAAGGTCCCGGCGGAGGTGCCGATGGCGAACCTCGCAGCTACTGGGATGCGCTCCAGCACTTGGCTTCCGACTCCTCGCTCACGAGTCCTGCGACCGCCAAAAAAATCGGCCAGTTCGTCGTGCTCATTCAGCGCCTGATGCGTGAGCAGCCCAAGCTTTTGCTCTCCGAGCTTTATCACCTGATATTGGATGAAACCGGCTACGTTCGAGAGTTACGCAAAGAGAATACCGAAGAGTCGCTCGCGCGCGTCGAGAACTTAGAGGAGTTCGATACGCTGCTACTCGAGTTCGAAGAAGACTTCTTCGCTCAGCATGGCGGCCTCTCTGAAGAAGAGCGCAACGAGCGCAAAGTCGAGCTCTTGCCATTGTTCATCGAGCAATCTGCGCTCGCCTCTGATGCCGATCAGGCCATGGGGCAAGAAGCCGGGACCAACGCCACGCCGATCCGTCTCATGACGTTGCATTCCTCGAAGGGCCTCGAGTTTCCTGTCGTGTTCATGGTTGGAATGGAGGAAGGGCTCTTTCCCTCGATCAAACCGTGGGAAGAAACTCCCGACGAGGATGTCGAAGAAGAGCGGCGTCTCTGCTACGTGGGCATGACTCGTGCGCGTGAGAATCTTTTTATGCTCAACGCCGTTGTGCGTCGAATCTGGGGCAATATTGCATACAATGAGCCGTCCAGATTTTTTGACGAGATCCCAGCCGAGTTCCTCGACTTTAAGGATATGGGCCGCGGTGGGGGCCCCGTGCGCGCCAGCGCATATGGGCAATACGCCAGTGGACGCTCTAACGATCGCGATCTTTACGATGCAGGGACGCCAGCGTATCGGACGAGCTCCAATCGTAACGAGCTCATCGGTCAGAAGATCGATCATCCCGACTACGGTCCAGGTACCGTGCTGAACGCCGAGGGCGCCGGGGATGAGCAAAAAATAACGATCGAGTTCAAAGGTCGCGTGCAGCGCAAATTTCTCAGGCGTTACTTAGCGGCTTATCTTGAAGGATCGGACTAGTATCGCGGCCGCAAGATGCTTCCATTTTCAATGGCGCGGATGTCTTTGCCTCAAGTCCTTAGAAGCTGATGGTATATTGCAACGAGCTCTGCCAGCCGGTTCGCGTGCCTCCATCAGCGTGAGTCAGTGCTTCGTCGTGGTAGGTTCCTATCTGCAAAGCGATGGCGTGCTCTGAAGTGTTGGGTCTAACAGCTCGGGCGAGTAGTGCGCGAACAAAGGCAGTTGTGTTTGTCACCGGTTTTCCGGCATTGTCGCTTCCCATCACAAGCAATTCGGACCCCTCGAGGCGAGCGCCTACGGTAAACCGATCTCCAATCATCAGACTGGGCGAAAGATAAGCTCCTCGCGCGAGCGCCTGACTGTTTCCCTGTAAGGATTCCAGAACCATGGCGTACGCTCCCATCGCTAAAGTTGCTGAAACACGATTTGAGAAATGAGTGACGATCTGACTATCGATCGCAAACCGAACCGGCACCGCCTCAACAATTTTGTCCTTATTGTGAAATTTACGTCTGAAAAGCGCCGAAGTTGCGGCCGTTTCGGTCAATGTCCAACTCCAGCTGGAGGATTGGTGCAACGTTTGAGAAAGTGACAGTGCGATGTTTCCGATCTGAGTGTCAGTGGTCGCACGCGTGGGATCATTGTCGTAGGTTCCTCCAGCCACTTTGAGCTGCACCGATCGCATCCAATCTTTTCCAAACAGCTCCTGCAAATCTAATGTAAGCGATGGAAAGACAGCTGAGAACGAGGTTTTTAGCCCGTCTGTGTTGGCACCCATGAGTCCCATATTGATGCCTACGCCGTCCCAAATCACCTTGATCTGCCCCTGCTGGGAGATCCAGAGGGTGCCCATTAACGCCGATTCTGCTTGGGACCCATCCGTTGGAATGGTGCTGCGAGTTGATGTTCCCAATTGGATCTTAGGCAGCTCGTTTGCCATCGCCTGCTGAGATGCCGCCACTAAAAATGCAGGAATAATCGCCAGTTTCTTGAACATTTTCGAAGTCTCCATTGAAGCTCTATTAAGTTTCTTTTCCTGGCGACTAAATAACGCACTAAGTCATCTGTGATAATATGCAAAACTGGCAATAGATTGTTGCATGATTCACAATAATTTATTGGACCTACTCAGCCTGCGTTACTTCGTGCGCGTGATTGAAACGGCAAGTTTTTCGGCCTGTGCACGCGAGTTTGGCGTTGCTCCCTCTTCTGTAACGCGTGCCATCCAATCCTTGGAGCAATCGCTCGGAGTCCCTCTCCTGTATCGCACTACGCGTAGAGTCCTCCCTTCTGATGCAGGCCGAGCTTTTTATGTGCGAGCGAGACGTATCGCCTTAGAAATCGATGAAGCTTCACAAGAAGCAGCGGGCTTGGGTAATGAGGTAAGAGGGGTTCTTCGTATCAGCGCACCCGTCGGATTTGGGCAACTGCGATTGGGGTCTTTGCTGCCTGAGTTCTTGGCTCGTCACCCGAATTTGCAGATCGAACTCAATCTTACTGATGCCTATGTTGATTTATTGCAAGATTCGATCGACATAGCGATCCGCATGGGCATCGACAAAGATAGTTCGCTGAAGGCGAAACGGCTCGGCAGTTTCAAGCGCGTGGCCTGCGCGGCACCTTCTTATCTCAAAGCGCGGGGTGAGCCTCGTTCTATCGAAGAACTGGCGTCTCACTCCTGTTTGACTTTCGATTATGGCCCCGAGAGCCGATATTGGTACTTCAAGCAAAGCTCTCACGCTCCTCAAGAAGTAAGCGTTCGGGGTTCTGTGCATGTCAATTGCGTTCAAACGTTGCTGAATGCCGCATGCGCAGGATTAGGTATCTGCCTCCTTCCGAGTTGGATCGTGGAAGAGGAGCTGCGACAGGGGCGGTTGGTTTCTGTCCTTGCGTCGGTTCAGGCCAATCTCTCTCCTGTGTTTAATGAGTCAATTTATGCTCTCTACCTCGGGCAAAAGCCCGCACCTAAGGTAAAAGCTTTCGTGGATTTTCTAGTCGAGAAGCTTCGTCGCCAGTAAAAATATTCTAGTTTCTTCTTGTAAGGGTCATACCCATTCAGGTCTCTCTGTCGTGGGCATGTGGGCATGTGGGCATGTGGGCATGTGGGCATGTGGGCATGTGGGCATGTGGGCATGTGGGCATGTGGGCATGTG
>JACCDG010228422.1_pt1 | contig 11888 bp, 15 predicted proteins | sample 7442471 | NCBI WGS metagenome assembly JACCDG01 (sample SAMN15323444, study PRJNA562643) | freshwater metagenome | isolation source: river surface water | place: USA:Blue River Watershed | collected 2017-08-17
CCGGTGGCCGGGGCGGGGATGGAGGGCGTGGCGGTGCGCCCGGCAATCACAATCTCGATCACTTCGGGAATTGCCGGGACGCCGCTCACGGTTCTCAAGGAGCGCCTGGAGATCGGGGACAACCCGGACAATCAGCAGCTGCCGGAAACGCACTTCCAATGTGCATCAAACTGGGCTCCACCAGCTTCGGCGACTGCGACGAATTCAAAACAAAAAACGGAGGTAACTGATGAAACGACTCACTCAAATGGGACTGGTTGTCCTGAGCCTGTTCGTGATTGGCGCTTGTGCCAACCAGCAGACCAAGGACGAAGACGAAGCAACTCAGAAAGAAGAGCGCGTGATCCGCGCCTTCGAATTTCGCAATCCGCGACTTTAAAGGGGGCAAATCATGAAAGATAAAAAAATGTATCTACTGCTATTCGCGCTCTTCTATCTGGCGCTGCCGGCTGTCGGTTACGCCAGTGTCGAATCCACGCTGTCCGGCATTCAAACACGACTCATCACGACGGTGCTTCCACTTGCAGCGATCCTGGGACTCGTTTTCGCGGGACTCTCATTCGTTGCTGGGTCACCGAACGCTAAGGGCCGGCTGATGCTTGCCATTATGGGCGCAGTCGTTGGTTTCGGAGCGCCTAGCATCATGGAGTTCATCCGGTCACTGGTGCACTAGGAGCAGAAGGAAATGCGATCCACCGCAGTTAGTAAATGCCTGGACCGGAAGCTCGTACTCTTCGGATTCGAAGTGCTCGACCTCTTGGCTGTGTTCCTGGTCCTTTCCATCTTGAACTTCCTCTTTGGTCAGGCACCTATGAAATGGCTTCTGGTCTGGGCACCTTCGCTCACTCTGGCACTTGTTCTTCGTTGGGGGAAACGCGGAAAACCGGACAAGTACCTCATTCATTGGCTTCGATACCAAATCAAACCGGGTTCCTACAGTGCGTTTCAGGAGTTTCAACATGCTCGGCCGGTGCCACGCCTCCGAGCCAAAACAATTGAGGAGTGCAAATGACGCGGCCTGCGCTTTCAGAAAAGCTTGAGATCTGGGGGTTCGAATCAGGGTTCACCATCTTTACCGATGGTTCCCTCGGATTCTCCCTGGAAACATCAGCACTCGATATAAGTTGCTGGGATGAAAACAAGATCGATTCACTGGGAGGAAGTCTCACAAGCTTCCTGAACGGACTTCCAGCGCATCTTGATATTCAGTTCGTCCTCACTGTCGGACGCGGCGATGGCGGGAGAATCAGAGAGCACGAAGCCCTGCAAATCTCTTCGGATGCAACGGTTCAGTCACTGACTAAAACGCGAGCCATTAGGTTTTCGAATTTAGAATCGCAAGGACATATTCCGAAGCATTGTCTACGCATCTTCGTAAGAAAGCCATTCACCGAATCTTTGATCCTAAAACCCAAACTCTTCTCTAACAGCAATCTCTATCCAAATGTTACGGAAGCCTCTCTAGCCAGGGAGATTTCTTCCGCGTTCCAACTGCGGGAGGACCTTACGCGCCAGCTCGCATCGCTTGGTCTTTCTGTAAAAGCACTTTCAGATCGCGAGACGGTGGAAATCATCTACGACCAATGGAATCCGAACCGCCCGGTGCCTCTGAAAAACTATGACCCAGAGGATGTACGTCACTCCCTTCTCTTCACGGACGTATCAGTCTCCCAAAAAGGCTTTTCCCTATCAGACGTCCACTATCGGGTTCTTTCATTGAAAGTAATGCCCGATCAGACGTTCTCCGCAATGGCACGTGCGCTTGGTATGTTGCCGTTCGACTCCCAGATGTTTCTCTCGATTCATGTTCCCGATCAGCAAAAAGAGCTGGAAAGCCTTCAGACTCAAAGACGTCTAGCCTTCTCTATGGCCCGCGGAAAGCAGGTGGGTGTCTCTGATATTGAGAGCGAAGCGAAGTTTCAGGATTTGGAGGAGCTTGTCGGGGAAATGATTGCTCAAGGCGAGCGAGTTTTCCACGTCAGTCTGAATGTTGTCCTCAAAGGCCAATCAGAAGAAGAACTGCATGACCGCGTTACGCAGACTCTGACTACCATCCGAGAACTTGGTGGGGCTGAGGGTATGGAAGAGACCTTGGCCGCCTTCGATGTTTACTGCGAACTCTCGATTCCGCATGCCCGTAGTAAAGAGCGACAGAAACGAATCAAGACTTCGAATCTGATCGACTTTTTACCTTTGTACGGCCCTTGGGAGGGCCATGACCATCCCCGCATTCTACTGCGTTCAACGCAGGGGGACCTTCTGGGGATCGATCCGTTCGCTAAGGAGCTCACAAACTACAACCAGATGGTCACGGGCGGTTCAGGAAGCGGCAAAAGCTTCATGACAAATCTTTGCCTCCTTCAAATGCTTAAAGAGAACCCTCGGATCTTCATTGTGGACATCGGGGGCTCCTACAAGAAGCTCTGTGACAATTTATCCGGGCAGTACATGCCTTTTCATTTAAGTACTGAAATCTCGCTTAATCCGTTTGATTTGAATCCCGAAGAGAAGATCCCTTCGAGTCACAAAATCAAGTTCCTGGTGGGCCTGGTCGAGATGATGACCAAAGAAGATGGTGTTGCCCACATCGGGAAACTTGAACGCGCGGAGATCGAAGAAGCCATTCAGCAGGTATACGAAAGGGTTAAAAAGCCGCGTCTTTCGGATTTGAAAGATATCCTGCTCAAGCATCCAGAAACCCAGATAAAGCGCTTTGGCCGAATTATGGCTCCTTGGTGCGGCGAAACACCCTTCGGTCGAGTGGTGGATCGGGATACAACTATCGAACTTACGCGGCCTATCGTTTGTTTCGATCTGAAGGGGCTTGAGGTTTATCCGGACCTTCAGGCGGTCTGCCTGTATCTGATCACCGACTACGTTTGGCGTGAGGTTCAAGCGGATAGGGGACGGATGAAGTTTCTAGTCCTCGATGAATGCTGGAAACTCCTGGAAAGTGATTCTGGAGCAGCATTTATCGGCGAAGTATTCCGAACGTTTCGTAAGTATTACGCCGGAGCGATAGCGATTTCTCAGAACGTGGACGACTTTGCAAAGAGCAAAGTAGCTTCGGCGATTCTCCCGAACACTTCCCTCAAGTGGGTACTGAGCCAGCGGGGCGCCGACACAGCTCGTTTAAAGGAAGTACTACAACTCAACGAAAATGAGATGGCCGCTATCGCCCAGCTGCATCAGGAACGTGGTGTTTACTCGCAGGCATTTCTGATGGCCGGAGAACAGCATGCCGTGGTTGCCATTGAGCCGACTCCCCTCGAGTACTGGATCGCCACAACGGATCCCCGTGATTTGTCCAAGTTTGAAGAAATCCAAAAAACCTCCCCCGAACTCAGTCAATTCGAAGTGCTGACCAGACTTTCGGAGGCTTATCCGAGGGGTGTGGTTGCGAGGTAAGGTTATGAAACAACGATTCCTACAAGTATGTCTCGTATTGTCGCTATTCTGTGCGTTCCCACAGCCGGCCAGGGCCGACCTGTTTGGCGGTGACGTGGTAGTACTCACGCAGATTCTCGCCCAAGCAATCATGCAGCTCACCAAGCTGCGTGAATTGATGGGCAACGCTCAGTCTCATCTTGATCTGATCAGGCAGATTAATCAGGGCATCAACGACTCATTGCGCCTGTTGAAAACTATCGATCCAAACCTGGACCCCGGAATCTATAAGGAATGGGCGACCGTGAATGAGGCTGTTTCTCGACTCACGGACATCTACGGATTTGTTCCGGATTCACCGGAAGCGCGTGTTCAAAAAGACACGGACCAAGGGATCGCGGAAGCCGTCACTTTCAACAACTCCTTCTACAAGTACAGTGAAGCCTACGACGTCGTAGCCGAACGGATTAAAGATGCCTCCCACTCAGTATCTCCTGGTGGCGCGCAGAAGCTTACAGCGCAGGCACTAGGTGTCGTCATTCAATTGATGAATCAGCAGCTCCGGGCGCAATCAACTGGAATGAAGCTCCAGGCACAGCAACTAGCTTTAGAAAACCGGAAAGAAAAAGCCGAGACAAAGCTCTTCGTCGAAAACAAGGACACTCTGAGGGCCGCAATGAAGTCCGAGAAGGTCCGCTTTCAACAACCGAGGTTTTAAGCATGTTGGATTTGGCTTGGATTTCTAAAGAGGCGATGCAGGTCCACGCGTATTTCGAATCCTTGTTCTATGCGTTGGTCACTGTCTTTCTGCTTTTGGGAGTGCTCATCGAGTACTTCCATTTGCCTCTGGGCGGAATTCCCTCTGTAGGGCCGCTCGTTGGCCGTGCCTTTATTGCGGCGATTCTGCTTCATACCTATCCCGAGATTTCCAATCTCATAGCGGACGTGACCGATGGAGTCGCTAATCACCTAGGAGATTTCAACCAGTTCCAGCTCGTGCTGGACCGAATGGGTGATCGTCTGCACGAGTTCTCCTGGTCATGGATTTCCGTGAAAGGCAGCCTCGTCATGGCAATTTCCTTTCTGACGTTCTTCATTCTCTATTTCACGGTCCACGTTGCGCAGGCTTTCCTTCTTTACACATGGACTCTCCTGTATGTCTTCTCACCTATCCTGATTGCACTCTATGTTCTTCCTCAAACTTCCGCCGCAACGGGCGCGCTTTATCGTTCCCTGATAGAGGCTTGCGTTTGGAAGATAGTTTGGGCGGTGCTGGCAACCCTGCTCTGGAGCACCGGAGTAAGTGATCTTACTCAGCACGCTAATCTTCTCTCAGCGATCTGTTTCAATATTATTCTCGCGGGCTCATTGGTTCTCACTCCATTTGTGGTCCACTCGCTTGCGGGCATGGGTGTCTCTGGAATGACCCGAACGTTGGGTAGCGTTGCCATTGGCGGTATCGCTACATTCACTCCGGCGAAGGTGGCGACGACCAGTGCCGCTGCCGGTAAACGAATCTACAACCGTTCTCTTTCCGGCGCGGACAATCTCACCCAGAAGTACTTTCCGAAAGCCAATCCCATTGTGAAATCGGCCCCAAGATTCCGGGTCGCGGACAGGCCCCCACTGTTTGAAAAGAATAAGGAGAAAAAGACGTGAGATTCACTGAAGTGTGGGCAGAAGTGCTCTCTCAAAATAACTCGCTGAAGTGGGCGACGCTGTCGTTGTCCGTTCTGACGGTGGCACTCGCCACTTGTCTCATTTCATTAGCAATGCGGGAACCCCTGGTGTTTGAACGTGAATGCTACACCAAGGCCCTTAGTCCGACTTCATCGAGCCCTTCGAATGATGAAATCGAGCGATTTCTTCGAATCGCGCTTTCAAAGCGATTTGATACCGATGCGTTGGATGTACCCGTGTTTCTCTCCGCTTCCGAACTGAATGTTCGTTCCAAGGAGGTGGAGGAGCTTACAAAAAAAGGGATGTCACAGAAAGTACTCGTTAACAGCGTAAAGGTCGACCACGGAAAACTCACCGTCGATGCCGATCGGATCATATCAGTCGGCAAGATCCGCACAGCGCTCCCACTACCGCTTAACGTGAGAGTGAAAAGTACCGATCGTTCGGCTGGCAACCCCTACGGAATGGTCATCTCGGATGTATCCCTGATTTCTGGAGAGGAGAAGAAGCAATGAAGATTCTGAGTATATTTCTTTTAAGCATTCCGGTGTTCTCTTTCGCGGCGCCAGCGAGAACTGTTTATTTGTCGGAATCGACAATGGCGACCATCCGGGTTGTACCGGGACGAAGCACCATCCTCAGCTTTCCAGTAAAACCCAACAAAGTGATTCTGGGTAACCATGGGCTATTTGCCGTCGAGTACGTCGAGAATGATCTGGCAGTGGCAGCCCTAAGGAGCGAGGCCAGGAGCAATCTCTTTGTCTACATGGAAGGTCGAAGGTTCGCATTCGACCTTCGAACATCGCCGCAAGGCGACGAGATCATTCTGGTCCGCGATGCAGTTGAAAAGGAAATCGAAAAACTCATTAGGGGGAAAAATGGCCAAGGATCTCGTAAGTGATGGAAGGGTTCTATCCGTTGGTGATGACGGCGAGCGTGAGCAGTGGGGTAACAATCCATTCTTCTTTAAGGACGGAGGGAAGTGGACGCTAAAGAAGAAACGGGTCGCTATTGTTACTGGAGTTGTATTTGGGGCACTGATGATCCCGCAGCTGTTTGTGGAGGATCCTTCCCTGACACAGGTTACCTCCAAGCCTGGTCTCAACGCAGACCCATCAGCTCCGGCGCAGACAACACCTATTGATTCCTACAATCCTGCGGAGAAGGTGACTAAAACTGCCTCGGGGAACGTCATTCGAAAGTTCACAGCCCCACAGGTTGTTGTGAGACCGCGAAATGTTGCGATCCCTCCTGGGGCGATGGTGAACGCAACTCTCGTAAGTGGAGCTTCCAATGGCCTGGTACGGGCAGAGCTAACTGATTCGCTTGTTCAAAGCGGCGAGAGCCTCCTCGAAGAGGGGACCGTTCTTGTTGGACAAGGTAGCTCCACGGAAGAGCGCCTGTTTGTTTCCTTTACTCAAGCTGTGTTCCGGGATGGCAGCATCGCAAATATTGAAGCGCAGGCATGCGATAGAAGCGACAAAATCGTGGGCCTCAAAGGGTCGAAGTTGGGTAACAAGCTCGTGAACATCATTGGAAGCATAGGGCTCGGATTTGTCGGCGGATTTTCTGAGGGACTCCAGGAAACTCAGGGACAGCAAGGTGTTGCCGTTCGGACTCCTTCTGTGAAGAACGCACTGCTGAACGGCACGGCAACGACCGCCTTGGAGCAATCCAAGAATCTGATGTCCGATCTCAAGGAGCAACGCCCGATTATTGAGGTTCAGGCGAACGAACCTATCTGCGTCATCTTCGGAGGTGGCCGATGAATGGACAAAAACAGACGGATTTTGCAAAGCTCGAAAAGCAGGTCATGGCCAGCGTCGATCTGGTAAGTCGCCCATTCAGTGAATTTCTCGATGGTGTTAAGGCAAGGACGCTTCCATGGCACCTATGCTTCGCAGCAGGAATCTGCATTCAGGTCGGCATTCTTTTTCATTGGGATCGGTTTTTTTTTGCGAGCTTGAACGCGGAGTGGCTGTATCCAAAATCTAAGGAAGTCTTTCGCGCCTATTACCTGTTCAGTGTCACTTTGCCTTTTGTGTGCTGGGCAATCTACAAAGCGGTGCTTAAGCAGCGCTTTCTGACCAAACTCACTACTACCTTCCACCAGATCGGTCTCCGCAACGGCTTGGGGAAACTTCCCAATTTCGTTTTCGACAAGCCGCTTGATTCTCAGACCAGAAAACTTCGGTTGGCTCGGGTAGGAATTTCGCCAACCGAGTTTGAGAAAAGAAAAGACGATCTAGCAAGCGCTCTTCATGTTTACGTCGACGAAGTCCGGGAGAATCGCTCCCAAGGAACGGTCGATTTTGTCTACGGCACTGAGCCAATGCCAAAAGAGTTCATTCCCGATACGTATTCCGCTATCGGAGCGAACAAGTTTTTGGTCGGAATCACCCGCTCCAAGGAGTTCGTAGCGGACCTACGGGATACACCCCATTTACTGGTCGCCGGCCAGACAGGCGGAGGTAAGTCCACTTTTCTTCGTCAGTTCATCACAAGCCTCTTTCTCAACAACCAAACACATGAATTTTTCCTAATCGACCTGAAGGGCGGACTGGAGTTCCAGCTTTTCGAGAGACTGGACCGCGTGAAGGTATTCGGGAATGTCGAGCATTCAGCGTACATGCTGGGTGGCATGGCAAAAGAGATTCAGACCCGCATGGCTCTGCTCAAAGAAAAGCAGTGCAAAGATATCCAACAGTATTTGGCGAAAGTGAAAGAGGAAGGAGGATCTGCCAGCCTGACTCGAAAGATAATCGTCGTCGATGAAGCAGCGGAGCTTTTCCTTGCGGGAGGCCAGGCCTCCTCCGGTGATGTTCAAAGTGCCCGCAGAATCCTGAGTCAGATTGCCCGACAGGGTCGTAGTCTGGGCATCCATCTCGTAATCGCGACCCAGCGTCCCGATAGTCGCGCGCTTGATCCACAGATCAAAGCGAATCTTCCGGGAGTTCTCTGCTTCCAAATGGTCAACGACGTTTCAAGTATCTCAGTTCTTGGGACTGGCAGGGCTACGGATCTCCCTCCTGTTCCCGGCCGTGGCATCTGGAAGAACAGTTTGGACTTTGTAGAAGTTCAAACGCCTTTCATGTCTGTTTCCGAAGCCGAATCGTTATTGAAGGAACATTACAAATCTGACGAGGGCCAGGCTGCCGGAGTCGAAACCCTTAGCAACGAATCAAAGGCAGTCGCAAATGATGTGGGGCAACAGGCTTTAAAGAAAGGAATGCAGAAAGGTGAGAGTTGACCGCAACATTCTGGTCTTTCTTTGGCAATGGAAGTTAGTCAGTTCGACGGCTATTGCTGCGCGGTTCTTTCCTGGCCTTACCAGCTCTGGCGCGAATATGCGTCTTGAGCATCTTCGCAAACTTAAGCTCATTCACCCGTACTATATGAACACGACCGAAGCCAAAGTCCTCTGGAGTTTGACCGTGCGTGGTTTTAAAGAGGCCAAGTTGGCGCTTCCCCGTCTTATGGAAGACGGATTTCGCTCCGAGCACCCTCTCCATGACTTTTATGTGACCGCGGCGCATCTCGGCGAATGGCTTGTCGGTGCTCCCGCCGACTGTGCCATGTTCTCCGAGCAGCAGTTACGACGTTACAATCCCGATCACTATCCGGATTGGGTCCCAAAGACCACGCTCCATCGTCCGGATGGCTATTGGAAGATCCAATTGCCGCAAGGCCGAGTCATCGCGGCTCTCGAAGTGGAGTTGAATCCAAAAACGGAATCCCGATATGGGGTGGTTGCCCAATTTTATAAAGATCAGCGCGAAATCTCGCGCGTGATCTGGGTGGTTCCAAGTGAATCAATTGCGTCGGCAATTCGGGATGCGCTCAAGAGCTCTTCACCACTCAACATTGGAATGCACACATTTATCCTACTTGGGGATTTTTTATCGCAGGGGTGGCAGGCGCCAATCATCTTTGGCTTTGAAGCCGGCGAACCGCTCTCCTGCCTCCTGCTTCACGCTCACAGAGAATCGTTTGAGAAATCTTGCGTTTTCTCAATGCTCGATACGCGAAAATGGCCTTCTGTTACGCGTTCTTCTTGCAAGACTGCGAATTCGTCGATTTCTCTACTGGCCGGCTCTACCGCCTTATTGCCCGGCCCTCAGCATTCAATCGCTTTTACCAATCAAGTTGGTCTCCCCCGACCTACTCACACTCACTCAATAACGGAGGAAGACCAATGAAAACCAAAGTAGTTAACCTAACACTCTGTCTGATTGCGCTTTCAGGATGCGCTTCGATGGAAAAGAGCGTTCTTTTAGGTTCCGCAGCGGGAGGTGCGCTGGGAACAGGGATCGGTTTAGGAGCGGAAAAAAGTGCCGGCTCCGCTTTGATCGGTCTTGGCATCGGGGCAATTGTCGGTGGCGTGATGGGATACGCAACCCATTCCGAACGTGATAGCAAACGCGCGCAATGGGTGACGCCTGCGGCTACCAAGGAGTTCAAGGATAAAGTCCCCGGCATGTCTACTCCTGAAGTTCGCCGGGTTTGGGTTCCGGAGAAAATTGAAGGCAATAAGTACATCGAAGGTCACTACATTTACGTCATCGACCGAGGTGCTCAATGGAACCGATAAACACGAATCCAAAATCCAGCAAGAGTGTTCCGGTCAATCGGGTCGTCTTAAGCAATGAAGCCACTGATTTACTCGACTGCTGGATTCAACAAATGGAATCCTTCTGTCCGGGCATTCAGTTGAAGCGGCAGGGGCTTGTAAGCTGGCTCGTTTGTAATCGGGATAAACAGCTGTCTCCTTCCGAGATGAAAGCAATTAAGGAATCGCTCTATGACGACATCGAGCTTGCAACCTGGGTTCTCAAGGAGCTGAAGGCCGCTAAGGCCCGAGATGAAAAACTGTCCCTTGAGGATCTGCTGCGAGGCAGGTCCTCAGGAGATGTGAAAAAGCGAACCGGTAAAAAGCGCACTTCCCCCCATTCAAACAAAGAGGTCCCTCAAAATGAGGGGGCTTCGTCAGCGGCTGCCGGGTGCTCCAGACGTATCGCTGGCGAAGAGAAATCCGCTGAAAAGGCGCTCCATGGAAAGGATGAGGGGGTGGTGGTATGAAGCCAAAAGTAAACCATGCGCCATCTGCGCAGGCACCGGTCTTTGAAAAGCTGGAGATGATGAAAGCATCGGAATTTTGCGAGCGTTATGGCTACTCGCTGAAAACGGTCTATGACTGGAAGTATCGCCCTAAACACAACAAAGTTCCGAGCAATCTAGTCGTCAAATTTAGAGGAAAACTTTTCGTAAGGACTGACATCTTGAGGGGCCTAATCCCGGACTAAGCGCTCGAACAGAGCGCGGAAAGGAGCATTAGGCATGCAGAAACTTAATAAAGTCACTTTGCGCGACGGCACCATTTCTTGGGAGGTACGTGTACGACAAGGTGGCCGCGGCAGCAGGCAATTAAGAAGGCGTTTCGACTCTGCCAAGGAGGCGAGAGCGTTCCTTGATTCGTTTGGAGAGGATCGTAAAAGGCTCGAAGGAAGCGTGGTGGAGCTGGGAAGCTTCCACGGCACTACTTTCGAGCGAGAGTCAGAAAACTGGCTTGCCGATCTGAAGTTGCGTTCTTCCGCCGGTCACTACCGTCGCTGCGAAGAGATGATCAAAGACTTCAATCAGTCATTTGGTCGGTTGGAGCCGAACAAGATTACGGTCGAATTCCTTAGCGTCTTGCAGAAGAAACTGAAAGACAGAGAAGGTTATCGGCGTAAGAAAGTTTGGTCCAATGGAACGGTAAACCTGTATATCGGTTGTATCGTTGCTGTGCTGAATTTTTCAGTGCGTCAGCGACGGATTCCGTTTAATCCAGCGAGCGGATATCGAAAGCTTCCAAAGAATTCGCCCGAAATGCTGTTTTGGAGCGAAAAGGAGGCTCGGTCATTTCTTCGTTGGGCGAGCGCGAAATACGATCAACCTGATATCGAGGGGCGTAAGTCTAGAAAGAACTATATCGTTTACTTGCTCGCGCTCAACACAGGGTTGCGGGCCGGCGAGATATGGGGATTGAAGATCGGTGATCTCTGCTTCGATAAGAACGGGGCGGGGGATACCATCTTTGTTCGCCGTCAGCTTAGTGTTCTCACCAGAGAATTTGCGCCCTTAAAGGGAGAGTTGAAAGCGAATCGGGACAAAAGCCGCCACGTGCCGTGCCCGCCGGATCTAAGGCGGGAGATTGAGCTGTATGTGGGGCACAATAAACTCGACTCGAATAATCTTCTGATAAGTATGTATGGACGCCCAGTTCATCACGATTCATTCAACGATAAGTTCCTTAGGGACTTAGCGTTGTGGAAAGGCCGGAAAATCCGTTTTCACGATCTCCGTCATACGGCGGCGACTCTCATGCTCTCCAAGGGTGTGGATGTGAAGACTGTGAAAGAGATCCTCGGCCATGAGGACATCTCGACCACCATGAAGTACGTTCATATGGTCGGCGATAGAATCAAAGAGGTCTCACGTCTGTTCGCAATCTGTCCGGCATAGGGCCGGGCACCGACCGCTTAGAAGCACTCAATTCCCGAAAGTTCCGATAGGTGCCGACCTCTACCGATCCTGGTGTGTCATTTGTGTGTCAATTTCACTCAAAAATAGAAAAAGCGCCGTTCTGGCGCTTTCTGTAAGTGTTTGATTTTGCTGCATTTTGAATTGGTAGCGGGGGTAGGATTTGAACCTACGACCTTCGGGTTATGAGCCCGACGAGCTACCAGGCTGCTCCACCCCGCGTCATAAGGAGTGGAGACCCTACCGCCTCAGACCGGTCGTGTCAAACCCTGCCGGATAAAGGCTCGGCACACTCCCCA
>JACCDG012038429.1_pt1 | contig 11888 bp, 7 predicted proteins | sample 7442471 | NCBI WGS metagenome assembly JACCDG01 (sample SAMN15323444, study PRJNA562643) | freshwater metagenome | isolation source: river surface water | place: USA:Blue River Watershed | collected 2017-08-17
CGTTGCCACCGTCTTTCATGTTGTACATATCGTCTTGCATTTCTCCTCCTTCATCCCTGCGTCTGTGCTGATAAGGAATACGCTCACTGGAGGTCTTGGTTCTTTTAAATTTCTCTTTCTCAGAAGCAGATAGTTCTGATGCTGTCTTAGGTGTATCTTCTGAAACTCTTTTAGAAGGTCTGCATGCAGGATATCCTTTACGCTTTTCTCCTTCCTGGCGGCCACATTCTTTGCCGGTCTTTACGTCAACCCATTTCTCAGCAAACCATCTATCAAGTCCGCCGTGCTGACCACCGCGTGCCATCTCTACCTGCGCCATTTCCAAAAAGCTTTTGAGGTCATAGTTCACATCCTCGCGGTTAAAGTCACCAATCATGTTCTGGGCAATAGCTTTTCTGTTACCAGGATCTTTTACCTGCGTAAGGATATCTGCAATGCCTTCAACCATTTCGCGGTCGTTGGCGCGCTCGCCACCCTCACGCATTTGCTGCTGGCGGCTGATAAACTTCATTAGTATTTCATTGCGGTTGCTCATTATCTAGGGCTCTGAAGTTGTTTGGTATTAGCTAGTTTGAGTATCATCTTTTTGTCAGCACTTACATTCTTGCGCAGGATCAGGTAGTTACCGTAGTGACGGAACTTCTTGCGCTGCAGTGGAGACTTGTAGTAGTTCAGGTTTGCAGGGTTCAGTGTACGCTGATATCCGGAACACTTGGTATTCCACATTGGAAGCTGCACGCCTGAGAATTCTCCGCGGTCATTGGTAACATCCCAGAACTGATTGAAGCGAAACTTGTTCTCTTCTTTTGAGTACAGGATATCAATACCGTTAGCTGAAACCTGTGGATAGTTCACCATGTCAAGTGGTGCATTCTTTCCTTTCAAATTCAGCTTCAGTAATCCTGACACCTGCTCAGAGTTGTAAATGATGGCGCGGTCAAAGTTTTCATCCAGCACGTGGTGGAAATCCTTTCCTTCATTGAAGTACTTGTACACATCCATGTAGTACTCTACGTTGCGAAGCGTAGTAACTGCGTTAGGTGTTACAATAGGAAATTCTACTTCCCATGGATAGTCCTGGCCGTAATAGTTGGCAAAACTGTCCCAGCTGTCATTGTGCTTCCAGAAAGAATCACCATTGACTGTAAGGAAGTGCTGGTGTGATGGCATCATCAGTGTAGGTCTCCAGTCATGGAAAGAGATCCACATCTTGTTTTTAGGATCATAGCTGATGGTCCATCCACATGGTTCAAAGCAGTTAGGGTCAGTGTACTCACAAGGGCATTTGCCACTCTCGATTCCACCGCCACCACCTCCGCCAGGAACTGTTTTAGTCCCACAGAAATAATACGGTACACCTGATGGATCATCAAAGTACAAGTCTGTGCGCAATGGAATATAGTCACGCTTGGTGAAGTACAGTAGCTCATACTGCGGATCATAGATCGCCTGCACGCCAATACCTGCAACAGGGTTGTCGTAGAGTGGATAGTCAGGGTAAAGCTCCAGCATTTTGGAAGGCAGGTTCTCATTGAACCAGAACTTCATACCTGCACGGGATATCTCGTCAACACTTCCTGAGAAGTGCATCACTTTACCGTTTTTCTGAGAAACCCAGTAAAGACCAAAAGGTGTGTTCACTGCAGCTCTTGACGAAATACTCGCCCCATAGCTCAGTGTATCATCAGCATTGACAAGTCCCTGCATGTTTCCTGCAAACAGACCGCCATCACCAATGGTAACTTTCACACCACCTTTGGTTTGCAACTGGTCAACACCCACGAACTGCACCGGCTCTGCATCCTCAAAGAGAACAACAGCACCTGTAGCATTGAGGGCCTTGATGTTGTTTATTCTTCCTCCAAAATCTTTATAGTTAAGAGGTAGGAAGTTTCTCCAGTTGTCTCGCTTGAGCCCTTCTTGTTGCTGGAGAGAATATATTGCACGCTTTGGATAGTACTCAAAGCACGTGGAATATACTGAAGGGTTGTAGTCACGTGGGAGTAAGACTCCCCAAGTCCCGAAATTGTTGAATAACTTGGATGCACTAAGTGATAGATCGTACTCATGGTATATTGGTTTTGTTATGAGGTCTGAACGGAACATGAGGTCTTCATCATTGAAGCTTGCTCCATAAGGATCCCAGAATTTCTGGTAGTCTTCTTCCCCGTAGTCACGGTAGGCCATGTTCAGTTCACTCTCTGTAAAAAAGTCGCGCACACCATTGTGAAACAAATAGGCATAAGAGCGCTTCACAGAAAGTCCTGAGTTCACCGCACCACTTCTGTCCAGGCGGTGGAAGCTGCTTGGTGAAGTGACGTCTATCAGTGGCGAGTTAGGGAAGCCGTTAGGGAACAGTGATATGTTGAAGTCCTCAAAGTCAAATGGCTGGAAGTCTATCCAGTAGCGTGGTGCTGGTCCATTGACATAGTTGCGGTAGTCATAGTCCATCCTGTCTGGCATGTCATACATCCAGGTATTGAAGAACAGGTATGGGTTTTTCTCTGTGTAGCGGTTGATGTACACATCTCCACCAAAGATCACGTCTGTCTCATGCAGAGAGTATATATCCGGCTTGGTGTTGAATACACAGGATGCAGTAGGCAACTGCACAATGCTGGTCAGCTGTCCGTACTGGTTTTCAAAGTCCACCTTTACTGCTCCATAGAATGCAGACGTCTGCGTAGTTACCAGTTTGTTGGTAGGATCCTTGTAATTTAAGATGCCAGCGTTGACTGCATCCTTGACACGGACCTTAGTGGTATCAGCTACCTGCGGAGTAGGAAGGTTGGAGTTCAGCTTTACAGCAACGTACTTGTTTCTGTAAAGGTTGTTGATCTTATAGTTTGCGTCCAGGTCATGCATGCCTGCACCAATGTACTTGGCACCTGACTGGGCGATCTTTCTTGTATAGGATTTCCCAAGGCCGGAAGGAACGTTGTTGTTGGTGACATTGGAATAGTTGGCGTAGAACCCGTGAGAGTTGTACTGCAGCATGAACTGCTGTGGCTTTGAAATCTTACGTAAGATCTCCAGTACTTCATTAGAACCAGAGCCTAAGTAGAATGCACCACCTGCAATAAGTGCAGCAGTACCTGCGGCAGCAGAAATACCTGTACCAATAGGGTTTAGGATAGCACCTGACACAAGGCTTGGAACAATGGTAGCCGGAGTGGCTTCACTGGACTGACCTTGTGTGTTGACCACACCTACACCCGCAGGAGCTGCCCATCCCTGAAACTCTCCTTGGATCGTGGTCTTTCCTATGGTTGCTAAAAGGGCAATGCCTGTACCTATCACAACGGAAAGTGTAAATGCTGTATCTGTCAGCACTACGTGCTTAGGATGTTTGTGCGGGTACTGGAAGCGACCTTCCACTGTACCTCTTTCCTCTGTGTAGATCTTGATGTGGTTTGCCCCTAAGTAAGGCTTTACAAAGTTGGTCTCCACAGAGTGGAAAGAATAGATGTCACGCTTGAACTTATTGAGTCTTGGCGTACTCTCGATCTGGTTTACAGTCCCAGCACCATCATCCAGCACTGCGTAATCATCAGTGATGAATGGATCAGGGCGCAGGTCATTGTAAGGATAGTTCTGGATCAACCCTTTTCTGTTAGAGTTGCCCTGCAGATCGTATTCTATCATGTTGTTAAAAAGACCTTTGGCCACCACGGAGCGGTTGCCCTCGCGTGAACCTCTTAGGATCTCATAACCAATAATGTCTTCAATAGGAGCACCGCTGGCATCAACAGGATGTTTGATGTTGGAAAACTGTACACCCAGTACAGATATTCTTTCACCACCCTGGCTGTGGATGTGCGTGGTCTCGTTGGATGGCATCTTGTGGTGACGGATAGGTTTGCCACATAGTGGTCCCCATACTTCCACGTTGTCATCAGGATAGCGCTCTGTGGATTCCCAGTAGCCCATCTTTCCTTTGTTCACGATCACACCACCATCTGCAGTAGTGCCGGTAGCTGTGTACTTGGTAGCAGTGTCATAGACCTGCCATGTCTGGTTTTGCAAAGGGTTGATCACATCTGCTGTATTCACAGTGGTTGTGTCAACAGGCATGGCTACTCTTCCAGGAATATGGAAGGAAGCAGAACGTGCGCCTGTCTTGTACACCCAGCGAATAAAGAATGCGTACACCTCATCGCGCATGTAGCCCACGTTGTTGCCACCACCAAAGTAGTAGTCGCGCGGGTATTCGACTGCCACCCATTCTGTGAGAATCTGGTTAGCAAGGATCTGGTAGTTAAAGTAAGGCTGTGATGTCACACCTGTACGGATCAGATACCCGTTGATGTCAAACATCTTCTCACTCTTTTCATAAACTACAGACTTCAGCGGGATCTGTCCAAGATCCACTGTAGGAAGTGACTGGTTAATGAGGTCAAGATGCACCAGCTTTTGGCGCGTAGAGTAGTAGCCAATTCTTTTGGCAATAGTCTGCTGGTTGATCACCGCAATGACCACCAGTTCAAATTCATTGAAATCCTGGTCAAGGTTGTTCAGTAGTATATCCAGTGAACCACCAATACCTGTATGATCCCACAGACCCTGTGGTGCAGAAGGAATGGCGTAGTCTGTAAGGCGAATGCCGTTCTCAGAATAGGCAATGGTAGCAATGTAGCTACCGTTATTGAGCTGTCCTGAACCTGCAGACTTCTGGATACTCACACACGGCTGGGTGACAAGCGGGTGCAGACGCAGCGCATCGCAGTCCAGTTCATCAGAGTATTCAGGTGTGTAGCAGTCAGGATCCTCATTGGCGTCACCTATCACTTTGTAAGGCACGCGGTCAAGGTTCATGACACGGTCAGGATTTAAGTTGTCCTGCCAGTATACAGAAGTAGTACAGTCGTAGTTTCCTTTGGCTACACCTGTGATGAGGTGTGTCTTTCTAAAGCCAAGGCATTTGTCGCGCACAACAGGTGTGTAGACACACTTGGATTCATCTAAGATACCTATCTCGCTTTCTGTGTCATTGGTAGAGAATACCACCCACTCTGTCTCGTCTTTGTGCACCAGGCCTATTACAGTGAAAGGTGCGGACGCACAGAATTTGTTTGATGGCTCATTTCCAATAGAGCCTGTTTCACCACTATGCGCATTGTTGATGGCATTGATGGCGTTTGTCCAAAGACCGTCTGATATGTAGATATCAGTATAGTCTTTTACCATCCCCTTGTTGAAGGAGTTGGTCTTGACAGAACTGCTATTTTGAAAATTCTCGCTCATTAGTGGTATAGCTGTATTGTAAAGTCTTCTTTTATCAGGAGTTTGTATATCTCCTGAGAGAGGTAGCCCACCAACCATGCCCTGCTTTCATCTTCACGGATCTCAATGTCCTGCGTCATGTCTGTACCCAGGTGAAAGATCTCGTGTGCAATCAGGTTGTGTGATAGCTTGTCCTTTTGGAAAACTATGTTGTACTGAAACTTGTCATCATTACTAAGCTGAAAAACGCACCCGTCACATCCGGATACGTCCACAGCTACTTTCTTCTTATCCAGGTACTCCTGCATGTAGTCCATATGTTCTACCACAAAGACATTGACGCTGGTGTTATAGATAGGAATTTGTAACGTTTTTTTGAAAATCTTGCTGCATGCTTTCATCAACCCTTGAACATGTTATAATACAAATGGTACTGTGCTTTACGGTTTGCCTCCCACATCTTCTTCATGGTGTTGAAGTCAGGTGTGTTGATAAACGAAAGCGCGTTGTTTCTTGCAGGGCGGATGCGTTGCTCCACGATCTGCATTTTGTTAGCAGTATTCTCATCGTTGATGTAGAGATTCTCAAATATGCGTTGCTTTAACGCGTACTCGTAGTACTCATTGACCAGCGGATGATCCATTACCAGTAAGTTCCCATCGTCATCTTCCATGAGTGACTGGTAGTTGATGTAAACAACACCTTCATCAAAGTTGGTGACAAGGAAGCCGTTCTTTAAAACAGCAGCGTGCCATGCATGGCTATTGAGATTGAGACAGTCAGCAGAAACGCTTTTACTTTTCTCAATGCGCATTGGAATTAAGTGATGGTACTTGTGACGTCTGCCATGGTTGGTGTAAGCCATCACGTGTTTGCCATCATTGTCCTGTACGATCTCAGCGTTGTTCACACCACTGAATGCAGGACGTGCACCCATCAGGATGATCTTGCAGTCAACAATAGGAACAGCAGCTTCTGAAATAATTTGGACCAGCGCGTTGGTAGGTGTAACGATGTTAAAGGAAAGAATGGTATCGTCTGGTCCAATGATTTGTACAAGTACGTTTTGTGTGTTCAGTGTGTGGGCAACATTGTTTACGCCAGGGTTGATCGTCTGGATCACTGTCTGCTGGTGTACCAGGTTACCCTGTCCAAAGAGTGCAGCCTGCTGACCAATAGTGGCACCTTCAATAAGTCCTTCCGTGTAAGTTTTCACATGCACACGGTGCTGGTCTTCCACGTTATGACCTTCGCACAGCAATGCAAAGTTCAATACATAGAAATCCTCAGGAAGTTTTGCTTTCCCTTTGTGCACCTCAAGGGCCTTGGAGCGGCTAGGATTCACTTTCAGCCCCAGTTCATAGTTCACCTTCAATGCCACCTTGATCAGCTGTTGTGGGTCAATTAAACCCTCCAGGTCAAGGGAGCGCAAATCTATCTTGACACTGTCAAGAAGATCATCAAAGGTTCTGTATTGGATTTCAGTTAACATGTCTTAGCGGGCTGTGTGTCTGTTATCATGCTGTATGTCCTGTGGTACCTGCAGCATCACGCCAAGATCACGCATGACGAGTTGCTCAATTTCTGGGAACAGGTATTCAGGTACATTGAATGTTTTTTCCTGGATGTACTGGCAGTCATCTGCCGGATCACAGTTGTACTGTGAGATGTCTCCTTCAAATACACCTTCCAGGCGGATTGCATCCCACTCCAGGTTAGGGAAGTAAAGATGTCCGTCCAGGTACCAGTAGTATTTTTTCTTGTTGTACTTGAAAGTCTTTTGCTTGCTCATCTGCTCAAACGTAGTAGGATACGTTGGCGTCACTTCTTCTGAGAGATCTATTGACGTTACTGCGCGGATCAGCGGACCCCAGTACCCTTCAATCATGTCAGGAAGTTTTACTTTGGTGCGCTTGAAATAACACCCTGTGTCAATACCATGGCACTGTGCCTGGGCACGATCCACCTCTTCCAGCTCCACGAAATTCATGGTCTGCCATACAGAGTTGAACTTCATGATGCGGTTCAGGTTATCCTGTCTGCGCATCAGAAGCTTTGCATGCTTCATGGTAAGGGAGTACAAAAAGCGGTCAGTCAGGAAAGCGTCCTGCTTCACTGACTTGATCTGGTTGCGCACCCTTGAAATAACTTCTCCTATTGTGATCATCTAGGTTAGAATTCAAATTCGTTATACGTGGCTATGTGTTGTTCCATCTCATCCATCTTCCTGAAGGCTACCATGTTTCTGCGGTAGACATAGGAAAGCTTCATCTTAGGGTCAACCTCTATGTAGCGTTTCCAGTTCTGCGGATATGTCTTGCCTACCATTCTTTTGAATGCCCTGGTAGGTATGAATCCCCACAGTTCGTGGTTTTTAAAGCGGTACTTTGTGCCGTAGGTAGTAAAGAAGATCTTTGCCAGGTAGTTGTCGCTCTCCCAGTTACGGTGCTCAATGACTTTTAAGTAGTCCGCACTGGTCTTGAAGTCTACGTTCTTGCGCTTTTTAGGAGGGCAGGTTCCAATAAACAGGTGACCTATTTGTTCTGGAACTTCCACTCCGTCACGTTCATCAATGGCAGTGAGCCAGAGCTGTTCGTTAAAAGCAGTGATGATCTCTTTGATCTGTGCATTGGTAAGCTCTTTTACTGAAGGGAGTTTTTCCCTGATCAGATCATAGAACTCCTGGTTCAATGTACCTTCAATCAATCGTCTGAAACGTGGAGCTTTGAGGTCTGGTTTTCGCGCTTCTTTCATAATCCACCTACAATAAGAATTTACTAAAAATTTTGGAGATTTGGAAGCCAGAGGTCTACAAATTAGATGGTATACGTGAACTCTCCCACCAATCCCTTGAGTGCATGATGCAGGTGAATGATGGCGGAGCGCTTGTTTCCAACGTATTTGTTATGGTAGTGATAGTAGTCTGAGGATGTGAGAGCTGGGATAATGCGGGTAACAAAACCATGTTCTTCATTTTCTGTGATGAAGTTGGTGGTCTTGCGTCCGTGGTAGTGTCCTGTGTAGAGAATGCGGTGCTTGCATGTGCCCCACTGGAATGGAAATTCCACAGCATAGACAAGCGGGTTGTTTTTAGCAGTGACGTCTCCGTGCTCCATGCAGATCATGTTGTCTCCATAGGTGATCACCTTGCGCTCTGCATACTCAATGTCAAAGCTCATGTTGGTCCATCCCTTGAACGCCTGTGATACGGCATGCAGCAGGTGGAATGAACTTAAGCGATCATGATTACCAGGAATGAATACAACGCGCACATGGCCTGCAAACTGGGCAACCTTACCCAAAGCCTGGCAAATAGCGTCAAACGCCTTGATATAAGCCTCTGTGGCCATTTCTGAGTTCTCTACCGGTGTGCCTTTGGTAGTAGTACCACCAAATGTGTCCATGTTGAGGGTGTCAGGGCCAATGACAAACAAGCACTCTTTTAGCTGGTAGGTCTTGTATGCTTTCTGGATCAGGTAGTCTACACTGTCGTTTAAGATCTGGCCCATGTCTTCATTGCCTACCTTACCAAAGTGAAGGTCCTGTAAAGACAAAACCCCGCAGACTTCTTCAGCTTCGGATTCTCCGTTCAGCCATACAAGTTCTGTGGGGTCAAGTGGTTTGATCTGTGGGATCTCATAGTTTTCAAGGATCTCCAGGAACGAGGTCTGTGCCGCTTCTTCCTGGGCTACTCTTGATACAAGGGCTGATACTACCCAGCCGTTTCCTTTTTCTTTATTCCAGTACTGAGAAAGTTTCCACTTGGTAGTGTCAATCTTTAAGATCTCAATGATCTCCTCAGGGCTGCGTGGTTCTGTAGAACTCACACCTGTGATCTTACAGGTGCCTGCTTCCACATTCTCGTGGATCTCTGTGACCTTGGTGGTCTCTGTGCTGTCATCTTCTACAATGACGGTAGCACTGCTGGTTTTTCCCAGGAGTCTTTGCTCTACAAGTGCGATGATCTGGTCGTCAATTGCTGGACCAGCTGTCTGCAACACTGCAAGAACTTCATCTTTGATCTTCAAATACTGGGAGATAGAAATGCCTAATCTGGCTGCTTCTGCCTCAGCTGACTTCTTACGTTTCAGGCTGTGGTAGACTGCTTCAACTATGTTCATAGGTTTAGGATAAGGGGTTCAACCTCTACAAATTTACAAATATTTGTATACGTTCTACAAAATTGTGCTGATTTTTAAAAAGTTACCCCCAACTCTTGCGAGCCAGGGGCACTTTTGATATCACTGGAAAACCAACAAACCAGTGGATTCTTTTAAGTTTATCATACTACGCAGTCGTTGCAACTTCCAATTGGAGTGGCAGTGATGGTCTGTTGAGCTGCAGGAACCAAAGATCCATCCACAAGGACAGGAACACTGTAAGAACACATGTTAAATGTCCAGGTGTTGTTTGGCTCATCAAATGTGATTCCGCTTAACAGTACATAGATTTCATCACCGTTAGCGTCTGTACCTTCTACCTGGTAAAGACTCATGTCTACCTCTGGCTGAGAAGTTACGATCACTTCAAAACAGTCACCTACCACACAAGGTGCAGTAGATATGCTGTCAGTAACCCATGCGCTGTATGTTCCGTTACCACAGATTCTGCGTACACGGATGTCATAAGAAATGTTCTCAGTGAGTCCAAGGATTGTGAGAATGTCATTTACGTCACCGTTGATGATCTGTGAAGCAGACCACGTGGTTCCGGATGTAAGTTTGTACTGCACCTCAAAGAGGTTAGATACACCCACACCTGTAATGGCAGTAACTTCAATTCCATCACACCCTGATTGTGCCAGTCTGAAATCAGGATCTGTACAAGGGGTGATGCATGCTGGGGTTGTTACGCCCAGCACGATCCAGTTACTGTAAAAATCTTCTTCACATACCCTTCGTACACGTACTTCGTAAGCTTGTGAGGCAAGGAGGCCTGTGATAGAAACAATGTTGTTTACTGATGCGTCTACAGATGCTGCTGCAGTAATCCAGGCACCTGAAGGAAGCGCGCGGTACTCAACATCATACGTTGGTGTTTGAGCAGACGCTCCGTCAAGAGTGACGTTGATGCGGTCACAGACCGGCGCGTTAGCTGTAAACGATGGGGTTGTACAACTTACCACCTCGCAGGATGGTGTTACTACCACTACTTCTGACCAAAGGCTTACATTGGTTTCAGAGCAGTAGTGTCTTACGCGTACAGTGTATTGTGTAGCTTCTGCAAGGTTAGAAATGGTAATAGTGTTATCCATAGTAGCATTGTACATGCTTTGTGCAGAAGTCCATGTAAGAGCGTTTTGCGCTTTGTACTCTACATCGTAGAAAGGAAGCGTGGCTGTTTCATCAAGTGTAACTTCAATGGTTTCACAATCCAAAACATTCACTCCAAACTGAGGGTTCTCACAAGGTGGAATACACTGAGCAACGTTCACATTACCACTTGACTGAGATAACGGATCATTCACACCAGCACAGAATTTCTCAACTTTTACAAACACAGTTCCGGCAGGTACGCTGGTAAAGATGTGCTGGTAGCTGTCAAGTGTTCCTGAGCCCTGGATCACAACTGTATCTATGGCTACTCCGTCAGCTGTAAGTAAGGTAACTTCAAAGTAGTCAGCGCTTCCGTCATCAATGAATGAAGTAGTCACTGTCTCGCAGTCTTCTGAAGCAGCTGTCAGGTTAATGATCGGTGTACAGCTTGGAGAACATGTTCTTGTCTCAGTAAGCGGAGGACATGCTGTACCACCATTTTGTGGAGATACAAGTACTGTACGCGTTCTTACCTGAACACCGTTTATACATTCGCTCCATGGTCCCCATTCAGACACCACGCAGTTGACAGGCGTTCCACCATTACAGCAGTTGCAAACACGCGCTGCAAGTTTGGCAATGACAGAGTTTAAACTTTCGTTGGTAGTAATGCTAAGGCATGGAATAGCAGGTCCTGTGTACTTGACACAATTACCTGTATAAATCTCCTCGCACTCTTCACCCTCACACACTGGTGGTGGCGGCACCTCTATTGGTGGCAGCTCAGGCTCACACTGGTGGCAATATTCGTTTGGATACATTTATCTAGTTTTTTGGAATTAACATGTTGTTGTACCTGGTGCCAGTACAGTAGCTGTACCACTGACAGAAACCACGCAGCTGAATGTTTTGTACTGATCTACACATACTTCACCGCAAAGCAGTGGTCCTTGTGAGTAGTACGTATAGCTGGCTTCTGATTGTCCAGGGTTAATGGTGATGGTGACATCCTCAGTTGTAGGGGTAAAGTCTGCGCAATCCGGAGCTGCAAGGCTGTAGCGCACCACGACCTCAATAGGAACTCCCACGTTGACCGCCATGTTGCCAAGAAACAAATCTGTCAGCTTCACCCTGGTAGTACGTGTCTTGGCAAGATATCCTGCAGCAAGACAGTTCAGTGTAGTATCGCTGTCAGTCAGCACATCAGATACAGTAGCCTTGTATTTAAGGTCACCGATGACCACCTGATCAACAATGGTAGCTGGCTCACTTTCTCCACAGGAGTAAAGGGCCGTAACTTTTACAATGTATAATTTCTCTGCGCTTGCAGGACCTGTGAAAGTGTAGGTAAGAACGTTGGCAGGAACTGTTTGTGTGAACAAAGGAAGTCCTACTTCTGCAGACCCGTTC
>JACCDG010493588.1_pt1 | contig 11887 bp, 9 predicted proteins | sample 7442471 | NCBI WGS metagenome assembly JACCDG01 (sample SAMN15323444, study PRJNA562643) | freshwater metagenome | isolation source: river surface water | place: USA:Blue River Watershed | collected 2017-08-17
GCTAGTTGTGCACCTATGCCGCCTGTTGCGCCCAATAACAATACTTTCTTTTGCTTTAACCCTTCCATATCGATTGATTTTTATCATAACAATCAGTTGAAGGAAATTGTTCAAAATAAGTATATTTATGCCCATTATGAAAATCATTGAAACGACCATTTACCAGTTTAAAATTCCCATGATTCCTTTTACCATTGCAACAGGTACCATGGAATTTGCACAAAATGTTTTAATTCAAATCAAAACTGACCAAGGCATTACTGGCATTGGAGAATGTTCAGCCTTTCCAATGATTGTGGGCGAAACACAATTAAGCTGCTATAACAATGCCAAAGATTTTGCACTGTTTTGGAAAGGGAAAGACCCATTGGATATTCCAGCTCGATTAAAAGAACTTGACCTTATCATTGCTGGTAATAATACTGCAAAAAGTGCTTTTGATTTAGCACTGTATGATATCGCAGCTAAAACAGCCAATCAACCACTTTATCAATTTTTAGGAGGGCAGCAAAAACCAATTGAATCAGACTTGACCATTGGTATTGGAAAGCCAGAGGAAATGGCAGCACAGGCGATTGAATTTGTAGAAAAAGGTGTGCGTATGATTAAAGTGAAATTAGGAAAAGCACCAAAGGAAGATGTAGAGCGCATTAGACAGATTAGAGCAGCCATTGGATCATCTATTCAAATAAGAATTGATGCCAACCAAGGATGGTCAAAGGAGGATGCATTGGAAGTGCTTACACAATTAGCACCCTATCAAATTGAATTCTGCGAACAGCCGATGCATAAATATTATGATGATTACCTGCCTGCACTTTGTGCCAATTCACCAGTAAAAATCATGGCCGACGAATCGGTGTTTACCCATCATGATGCTCGAAAATTAATTGCAAACAAAGCCTGTCATTCTATCAATATTAAATTCTCTAAAAGTGGCGGTATCCATGAAGCAATTAAAATTCATGATATAGCAAAAGCCAATAATGTCCCATGTATGATGGGTGGTATGCTGGAAAGCAGGGTGGCATTAAGTGCCAAAATGCATTTTGCGATGGCCATGGACAATGTGCATTTTTATGATATGGATACTTGTTTAATTGGACATACAATAGATCCTGTGATCGGAGGGGTTCAATTCAATGGCATGCACTTAAGTATTGGCGAATCTCCAGGCATTGGAGCCGAAGTAGACCCCGCCTATTTACGCAATTTGGAATCTTGCACAATCTAGCATACTTGTACATAGGATAGTTGTACCTTCGTATTCAATTGTAAACTAATTGATTTTATGGAAGCAAAAACAGCATCTGCAACTTACACTACAATGAACGAATTGGTATTACCCAATGATACCAACACCCATGGCGATTTAATGGGAGGTAAGCTCATGTACTGGATGGACATTGCTGCTTACCTATCTGCAGCAAAACATTGTAATTCCTCGGCCATGACGGCATCGGTAGACAATATTAGTTTTAAGACACCCATCAAATTAGGTAATGTCATTTGCATAGAAGCAAAAGTGACAAGAGCGTTTACCACATCAATGGAAATTCATTTGAAAGTTTGGAATCAAAATATCATTGCACAAACAAGGGTTTTAAGCAACGAAGCCTATTTTACTTTTGTTGCATTAGACGATAAAAAGCAACCAATGAAAGTGCCGGCTATTATTGCAGAAACCGAAGAGGAAAAAAAATATTATGCAAGTGCATTAAGAAGAAGACAATTACGTTTGATTCTTGCTGGAAAGATGAAGCCCGATGATGCTACTGAATTAAAGGCATTGTTTATAAAAGAAGAGGGCGATTAAACCTATTAGCCTTTCTACGCTTTATTTTCAACCAATTTCATCGCGTGGTGCTTTCCTTTAAGCATGTAATCTTTACTTTGCTCAATCGCGTCCATGACTTGGTCTAAAATTTGTTCCACAGAACCTGTATAATCAATCTCTAAAGGCGCTTTGAATCTTATGGTCAGCGGCGTACCAACTTTTTTATAGGTGAGTCCTTTTTTTGTGAATGCACGCCAAAATCCATTGATCACCACTGGAATCACAACGGGATGATTGTTCTTAATAATATGCGCAGTTCCTTTTCTGCCGGGTGCAAAAGGTTTTGTAGTGCCTTGCGGAAAAGTAATGACCCAACTTTTTGCCAATGCTTTGTCAATTTTTTGTGTATCTACTACATCTCTTTGTCTTACTACATCCTTTCCCTCTGCCCTCCATGTTCTCTTCACTGTAAGTGCGCCACCTAATTTAAACAATTTTGTTAGCCAGTTATCATTCATTGTTTCTTCTGCAGCGATAAAATAAACGTTGGTAAATGGATTTAGCAAATAATAAGGAATACCTAAACGATTGAATTTTCTCCATTTAACCGCACAAAAAATATGCACAAAAGTGATGACGTCAGCAAAATATGTTTGGTGATTGCTCACAAAAAGGACATTCTGCTTCGGTAAATCTTCTAGATGTTCTGTACCCTCAATCTTCATTTGATTAAATAAAGCAAGCCCAGGATAGGTAAACAATCCTACAATTCCATAAATGATGGAACGAAAAATTCTTATTTGCTTTAAATAATCTAGTACACGCATGCTTTTGCTACAAATTTGATTCGCAATATACTACATATTATCATAATAGACTTGCCCTGTTTAATGAACTATTTGTATCTTTAAACAATGAAAAAAACTGCTGTTATATTTGATATAGATGGTTTATTAATCAACAGTGAGCCGCTTTGGAATAAAGCAGCTGCTGAAATCTTTAGACAATACGGTATCAGTTTGACAGAAGCGCAATATGCCATCACAACTGGACTTAGATCAAAAGAATTTGTAGCACATTGGTTACACGAGTATAAAATCCCATCAACCGAATACGAAAGAGCAGAGCAAAGAGTGATTGATCAAGCGATGTTGTATATCGACAAAGAAGCGACTTTGATGCCAGGCGTAGAACATATTTTTCAATTTTTTTTAGCAAAAGAATTCAAAATTGGGCTTGCCACATCTTCACCTCCTGCATTGATTGAGTGGGTAAAAGATAAGCTTGGTATTCGCAGTTTTATTCATGCAAGTTGTTCAGCACAAAATCTTCCCTACGCAAAGCCACATCCACAGGTATATTTGGATTGCGCAAATGCACTTCATATATCACCCCTTGCATGCATCTGTTTTGAAGATTCATTTTATGGTATGTTAGCAGCCAAAGCAGCAAGGATGACCTGCGTAGTGGTGCCTGCTGCTGAAGCACTAAAACAAGAGCATTGGGCAGCAGCAGATCTAAAGTTGTCCTCCTTGCAAAATTTTGGGGCGCTCCATTTTGATATGCTAGCTTAAATCAAGCTAAAAAAAACACATTGCTTCCCTAAATACAAGTTAAATTGCATCCGTAATGGAATTAGCAAAAAAAATCATTGGTAAAGAATTAGAACTTTTTGAAATGCATTTCAAAGAGGCGGTTAAAAGTAGGGTTTCCTTACTAGACCGTATCATGCAGTATATTGTCAAAAGAAAGGGAAAGCAAATGAGACCCATGTTTGTTTTACTTTCTGCCAAATTGAACGGTGAAATCAATGATGCTAGCTATCGTGCAGCATCTTTAGTGGAATTATTGCATACAGCAACACTTGTGCACGACGACGTAGTTGACGATGCATTAGAAAGAAGGGGCTTTTTTTCAATCAATGCTTTATGGAAAAATAAAATTGCTGTTTTAGTAGGTGATTATTTATTGTCTAAAGGATTATTGCTTTCACTAGAAAATAAAGACTTTGAAATTTTAACCATCCTATCTGATGCTGTAAAAAAGATGAGTGAAGGAGAGTTGTTGCAAATAGAGAAAACTAGAAATTTAAATTTCGACGAATCTGTTTACTACGAGATTATTTATGGTAAAACTGCTAGTCTCCTTTCTTCAAGCTGTGCAGCAGGTGCTTCATCTGTCACAAAAGATCCTGAACAGATTCAGAAGATGAAGGATTTTGGGGAATATGTAGGGATGGCTTTTCAAATTAAAGACGATTTGTTTGACTATGGCGATGAATTAATTGGTAAGCCAACAGGCAATGATATCAAAGAGAAAAAACTTACCCTACCTTTAATTCACATTTTACAAAAATGTAGCCCATCCTTAAAAAAAGAGATCGTCTATATTGTTAAAAATAATAACAATGACAAGCGTAAAGTTAAATTTGTCATTGACCATGTAAAAGAATTAGGTGGTATTGAATATGCACACGCAAAAATGATCGAATACAGAGATAAAGCATTGATTGTTTTACATAGTTTCCCTCCTTCCAACACTAGAGACGCATTAGAAGAATTGGTGCGCTATACAACTGATAGAAAGTATTAATGGAAAAACGATGGAATATATTAGTTGCTGATTCGACTAAAGTGGCTGCACTTCAGACAGCACTTAAAATACATCCTATTTTATGCGAACTATTGGTACAAAGAGGCATTGAAGACTTTGATAAAGCAAAGCAGTTTTTCAGGCCTTCATTAAACGACTTGCATGACCCATGGTTAATGAAAGACATGGATAAAGCGGTAACTAGAATTACCAAAGCAATTGATCAAAATGAATCTATCATGGTCTTTGGTGATTATGATGTAGATGGCACTACATCTGTTGCGACTTTGTACCAGTTTTTAAAAAATATTCATCCGGCCATTGACTTTTATATCCCACATCGTTATAAAGAAGGATATGGCGTATCAAAAACAGGGATCGATCACGCAAAAGCGACTGGAATTAGTTTAATCATTTCGGTGGATTGTGGCATTAAGTCAACTGAACTAATCACTTATGCAAAAGAATTGGGGATCGACTTTATTATTTGTGATCACCATCTACCCGATCCAGTTTTACCACCAGCTATTGCAATTTTAAATGCCAAGCAAATTGATTGCGGCTATCCGTATAAAGAATTATGTGGATGCGGCGTAGTTTTTAAATTGATTACCGCACTGGCTCAAACGTATAATTTACCAGACGAAAGTTATTTACAATACATAGACCTTGTGGCTACTGCAATTGCTGCAGATATTGTACCACTGACAGATGAAAATAGAACGATGGCTTTTTTTGGTTTAGAGAAAGTGAATAACAATCCAAGTCATGGCATATTAGCATTGTTAGAATTAGCCAAGCAAAATAGGCCAATCAGAATCAGCAATTTAGTTTTTGCTGTTGCGCCAAGAATCAATGCAGCAGGCAGGATGGATGATGCAAAAAAAGCGGTGCAACTTTTTATTGAAACAGCATACCAAGGCGCATTAGATGTGGCATCGCTTTTACAACAAGACAATTTAGACAGAAGAGAAGCAGATAGTAGTATTTCAGAAGAAGCCTTTGCAGAAATTGAAAACGATCCTGCGCATTTAAATAAAAAATCGACCGTGGTGTTTCAACCCCATTGGCACAAAGGGGTGGTGGGTATTGTAGCAAGTAGGTTAATTGAAAGACATTATAAACCAACCATTGTACTCACACAAAATGGCGATATCGTATCGGGAAGTGCAAGAAGCGTTCAAGGATTTAATTTATACGAAGCCTTACATGCATGTAGAGAACACCTATTAGGCTATGGTGGGCATTTTGCTGCAGCAGGAATGACATTGAGTATTGATAAGTTAGAAGCTTTTAAAGAAGCCTTTGAAAAAGCAGTAACTGAGAGAATTACACCAGCGCAAATGGTGCCAGAAATTTTAATCAATGCAGTATTACCATTGGATCAAATAAGTATGCAGTTTTTCCAGATCATCGCGCAAATGGAACCATTTGGACCAGACAATATGCGCCCTATTTTTCTGGCAAAAAATGTACGTGATACTGGTTATTCAAAATTGGTAAAAGAAGCACATATCAGTTTCAACCTTACTCAAGGCAATAATAGTGTTAGAGGGATTGGCTACAATATGCCTGATAAAATCGATATTGTAAAATCAGGTAAGCCATTTGATATTGTCTTTCAGTTGCAATTAAACGAGTGGCAGGGAACACAGTCTATCCAAATGCAAGTGATAGACCTAAAAGAAACGAGCCCAAATTAATTCGGGCTCGTTGATCAATTCTTTTTTGAAATTTTATCCTGTCATCAATACAAGATAAAAATATTACAACAACTAGCTTTGACTGGTCAATTCTACAGAACGATTGATAAAGCTTGTTAATTCTGCCCCTTTTAATAATCCTTGAGACAACAAAGCTAAGTCGGCCAAATTCCTTGCTTGCTTTTGTTGTTTATCTGTATTCGTTTCCTTTAATAGTGTTTGATAAATTGGATGATTCCCATTGATTGTCAAATGCACTTCGTCTGGCATTTGCGCATAAAATGCATTCATTCCGCCACCGCTCATACCAGCCATGTCTTTCATACGACGCATGAACTCAGGTCTAGTAGCAATCACTGGAGCAACGTCCTGGCTAAGCCCTTTCACTTCAACCGTAATAGTTGTTTCAGGAATTTGGAATTCAAATAATTTTTTAGCTTGCTCTACTTCTTCCTTAGTTAAAACTGAATCTACATTTTCTTGCTTATCAATTAAATTATCTACCACATCGGCATCTACTCTCACAAATTGAACGCCTTCCCATTTCATCTCCACGTTATTGATAAAGGCTGCATCAACCATTGTCTCCAATTTGATTACCTTATACCCTTTACCTACAGCAGCTTGAATGAACGCGTCTTGTTGCACTGGATTGGTGGTGTACAATAAGACTTGTTTACCTTCTTTATTTTTTTGAGTAGCTTCTGTCGTTGTTTTGTATTCTTCTAAAGTATAAAACTTACCCGCTTCAGCAGCGTCTTCTAAAATCAAAAACTTATTGCCTTTTTCTAAGAATTTATCATCAGTGATCATACCATACTTTACAAACAATCCTAAGCTCTCCCACTTTTCTTCAAAAGCTTTTCTGTCATTGTTGAAAATCTCTTCTAATTTATCCGCCACTTTTTTAGTGATATGCGCATTGATCTTTTTTACATTTGGATCACCTTGTAAATAACTTCTACTTACATTCAAAGGGATATCTGGACTATCAATCACACCATGTAATAACATTAAAAACTCTGGTACAATGTCTTTTACTTCATCCGTTACAAACACTTGATTACAATACAATTGGATTTTGTCCTTTTGAATCTCATAGCTTTGTTTGATTTTAGGGAAATATAAAATACCCGTTAAGTTAAATGGATAATCTACATTTAAATGGATCCAGAATAAAGGTGTTTCACTAAATGGATATAATTCTTTGTAGAATTTTTCATAATCCTCTTTGGTTAAATCGGCTGGTTTTCTAACCCAGATTGGATTGGTATTATTGATTGGCTTTTCAACTTCTATTGCAGTATCATCAGATCCGTCAGCTGTTTTAGTTTCAGCAGGCGCTTCATTGGCGTCCTTGAAATAAATAGCAACAGGCAAGAATTTACAGAATCTTTCCAAAATAGATTTTACCCTGGATGGCTCTAAAAATTCTTTACTTTCTTCATTGATATGCATCACAATTTTGGTACCTCTATTGCTATAATCTACTTCATATAATTCATAACTAGGGCTACCATCACAACTCCAGAAAACACCCGGTGCATCTGTATGACTCTTCGTGTAAATATCAACTTTATCACTCACCATAAATGAGCTATAAAATCCTAAACCAAAATGACCAATAATACTTGCGTCTTGGTATTTGGTTACAAATTCCTCTGCACCACTAAAAGCTACTTGGTTGATATACTTATCCACTTCTTCGGCCGACATGCCAATACCATTGTCAATGATAGAAATTGTTTTTTCTTTTGCATCTACTATGACATCCACTCTTAAATCCCCCAATTCCCCTTTCACTTCGCCTTTTGAACTTAGGGTTTTTAATTTTTGAGCTGCATCCACTGCATTACTCACTAATTCACGAACAAAGATTTCGTGGTCACTATAAAGGAACTTCTTAATGATTGGAAAGATGTTCTCTGTCTGAACTCTTATTTGACCTTTTTGCATAATTATAACGTTTGGTTCTGCTAATGCAAAATAAGGACCAAAGACAAGCTTCTGCCAAGCTGACAAGCAACTGGGATAAAATGGGTCATAAACCGTTAATTTTTCAGCCAGGCTGCCCCAGAACAACGTGGATTGGTAAACAAAATGTCATCTGGATGACGGATTAAGAGCTGCTTTTCTGAGTTGAAAACAGAATACACACCCAATATGGAACCGTTCCCATTGGGGATGGCCCAACCTGCAAAATCTGCATAACCACTGGTTCTAAGATAGATGGTGCCGCCGGTACAAAATTTAAGGGCGCGGCTAGCACCTAATTTATTTTTTTTATCGGCAAAAGTTTGAGCTGTGTCAGTCGCGGAGAATTCAATATTGGAAATTTGAATCAAACGTCCTTGTAATGAATCATGCAAGTTTTTAAATTGAACTTGTAATGGAACAATCGGAAAATTATCTTGTAATATTTGTATATGCTGTTTTAATAAAGGTAAAGGAATGCCCCCAGTAACCAAACTACCCGAACTGCTATCTACCGCACCCACAAGTTGCACCATGCGACGATAATCAGATAAGAGTAAATCTTTTAAGCGTAAACGAATTAATGTACCAACAGGATAATCTTGAAAAAGATTTTGACCATCCAATAATAACATGATTCCTCCCGTGCTATCTTGTATAACAAGTGATTTATACCAATTGTCATACTCGTCATTCGCAACAACTACCGCCTGAAGCATCCATTCCTTTTGAATGGGCTCAACGGCCCCAGTGAGATGCAACCTTTTAAGTTGTTTAATACTTATTAGGCTATCGCTCCATTGTCCTTGCACTGGACTTGCATAGGCAGCTTTTTTGAAACAAGCCATGCAACAACATAATGCAAAAAGTAGCATTGTAAAAGCGGCTAAAAAAGAGAGGTTGTTTTTCATAATAAGAAATTATAAGTGAGGTAAAATAGTGGAGATATTGAATTGGAATGGAATAAATTGATTTAAACTGATGTGTATTTTATAAAATTGAAACAATTTGATTTATGGTAAGGATAACTGAAGTCCAATGGTGTAGGTCCTACCTAAATCATAAATATATTTTGGAGGGAATTTTTGTAAACTAAAATTTTTATAATCATACCTCGACTGTTCAAAAATTAAACTAGGGATGGATGCATTGAAAAGATTACGAATAGAACTTGTTAATCTTAAATTTATTTTCCTATTATTAGTTTCAATTTGAAAAGTTTTTGAAATAAATAAATTCGACAACCATTGATTGGGCGCCCAAACAGGCTTATACAAAGCTTCTCTTGCATCATTGGTTGGATGATTGTCTTTCACCCAGTCACTTCTTCTAAATAGATCATGGCTAATTGCACGCCTACTTGCATACAAAGTGGTATAGCTAATGCGCAAAGAATAACTAGGTTGATAATTAATCGTAAACGCTTGCACGGATTGAGGATGGGATGTTGCGGGGAAATTTTTTAATAATAGCTTCCCAGATTGAACTTTGTATACATTGTCAGACAATCGAATTTCATACAGTGGCTCGTTGATGATCGTATACCAACCGTAACTATTGCCAATATTGAATTGTACAGGACTTGTCCAATTGGTTTCAAGATAAGATTCAATCCCATGATGCAGGGTCTGCATTTGTCCTACACTTGCCCTTACAAATGCATTAAAGTAATCATGATAGAATAATTTATATTGTCGTTCATTTTGATTAGACTGCGCAAAATAAACTACACTGGCCTTGATATTACTACCCATGAATTGTAGTTTCAGTTCGGTATCCAAATGAATTAAAGGTAAGAGGAATGGATTTTGTATTGCATGATTTGCAGGATCCATATACAAGTCTGAGGCGTCTGGAGCTTCCCATTCCTGAGACAAACGAGTAGTTAGGTACCACCTTCCATTGAATTTATAACGGAGATAAGTTTGGTATTGATAGGAAGGAAAAAATGCGGTTTCCGATTGGCCTTTTGATAAATCAGGAAATAAGCCATTTTGATATATTCCTTTTCTTTGAAATTGATCAAAGTTCATTTGCATCCCCAAGCCCCATTCCAAAAAAGGCGTTGCACCATTTAAACTAGTCCAGGCATAAATTTTTTGATTGTATAAACTATAATTTGCGCCCCAAGACTCCCCTTCTTTTATTTTTCGATCAGGATTTTGAAGGTCATTTTGAAAAGCGGTTGATAGCCCATCATCACCCACCCAACTATTGTAATTGAGGTAATATTTTGCTCCTAAAAGGTTGGCCACTTGATTGCTATATCCAATTTGATCCGAATGGATGGCCAAACCAATAAGCCATTTGCTAGTTGGACTTATTGTATGATTCGAAATAGCGGAAAAACGAAATAACTGTAATTGTTGAACTTGTTCATTGATGATATATTTAGCAGCACCATTTGAAGCAGCAAGATTTTTTGCTTTTAATTGATCAAATTGAATCTGAAAGAATTCAGGATGGATGGCATACCAATTCAATAGATTCTTTTTTAGTTGCTCGTCAATGGCGTAACTAGGTAGGTATTTATAATAGTCAGGCCTGGGATCAGCTGCCTTAGCCCAATCCAACTGTGTTGAACTTTGTGTTCCAAGAACGATTCCAAGATTGAATTGAATTAGGTTTTCCTTTTTTGTCTGAATATCATAATGCAGGCTCATTACAGGCGCATTGCTTTTTTTAGTATTGGCATAAAAAGGTTTTCCGTCCAACCATCCCCAACTTGGATTGTACATAGTATTTTTTGTAAGTGTATATAATTCTTGAACTGTGGGCGCGCGTTTTCCTTGCTGCACAGGGCTCCACCAAAAACTAAAACCTAATTGCTGATTTGCAGCAATGGATTTTTCAACACTCAATAAAATGCCTTGTCGATTTTTCAATCCATTTGCTAAATAACCTAAAGGCGTTTTTTGAAGCACTGCATCCACATTGATCCAATAACTTTTTTTGACAAGTCCAGAATGCCATTGTAACCTAATCTCTTGCATAGTTGATGCATTGGATAAGCTAGAACTGACCGATTTTATTTTTGTAAATAAGGAAGCATTGGAAGAGGTTGTATTTATATCGATTGTTTTGAATCCTGCATATAAACCTGCATAGCTAAAGTTGGGATCCCATCCATTTAAATTTGTGCGCCAATCAATCCCATTCACTTGGTTTCCTTTATTATTGATCCATCCTCTTGGTAACCAATTGAATGCAAAGCCATGAAACCTGGCCATATCATGCAAACCTGCATTATTAGATTGCAATAAATTAGGTGTCCAATAGATAGAAGATTCTCCTAAAGCATCAAATTGTTTGGGCAATGCATCTGCATTTTCAATTTGTGCAAATAAAGGAGCAATGGATAGACTCATGCAACAGGTATTAATAATACAGCAACGCAAGATTTGATTCATACAAGCAATTTGCGTTTATTATTCAATGAATTTCTTTCGGTAAATACGCAGTTAACCAACTATTTAAAAACTGATATTCATGAAAAAATCATGGGTAAGCAATCAATTCAAATAATTTTATTTTTATTTATAACTTTTATTTTTCAAAACCAAATACATGCTACACAAGTGGTGGCGTTTTACAATTGTGAAAATTTTTATGACACCACCAATCAAATGGTTGTGAATGACGAAGCCTTCTTGCCTAATAGTGCAAAGGGTTATAGCGCATCAAGGTATGCTCAAAAAACTGGGCAACTTAGTAAAGTACTTTTTGGACTTGGGCAATTAGGTACGAAAGAAGGGTTGGCATTATTGGGTGTAGCAGAAATTGAAAATCAATATGTGTTAGAAAAAGTCATTCAATCCAATGCACTTAGAAAATACCAATA
>JACCDG011219353.1_pt1 | contig 11887 bp, 9 predicted proteins | sample 7442471 | NCBI WGS metagenome assembly JACCDG01 (sample SAMN15323444, study PRJNA562643) | freshwater metagenome | isolation source: river surface water | place: USA:Blue River Watershed | collected 2017-08-17
AGTTCAAGAGATTATTAGAGCTTGTCAAGGCTTGACTTTGCAAGAAATTGAGTTGCTTTGTACCTATATGATGATAAGTGACTCTATGAAATTAGATCCTGTCAAAATAGCAAGCGTGAAGAGAGATATCATTCGAAAAACAGGCTTGCTTGACTGGATTGATGTCGAGCAAGACTTTAGTGCCATTGGTGGTTTAAACGGTGTAAAATCCTGGCTGAACCAAAGGAAAGATGCATTTACTACTGATGCAAGAGAGTATGGCTTGCCCGATAACCCTAAGGGCATTTTATTTGTTGGTGTTCAAGGCGCTGGCAAATCTTTAATGGCTAGATGTGTTGCATCATTCTGGCAATTGCCATTGATTCGATTGGATATGGGAAAAATATTTAGTGGAATCGTTGGATCATCTGAAGAAAATATCAGGACCGCGATAAAGATTGCAGAATCAGTGAGTCCTTCCTTGTTGTGGATGGATGAGCTTGATAAAGGCATGTCAGGATCAGCATCTTCAAATCAGACAGATGGTGGAACAGCTGCAAGAGTTTTAGGTTCATTTTTGACATGGATGCAAGAGAAGAAATCTCCAGTTCTAGTAATTGCAACTGCAAATGATGTATCTCAATTACCACCTGAAATTCTTCGAAAAGGTAGATTTGATGAAATATTTTTTGTTGATCTGCCAAGTGAAGATGAAAGATATGAAATTTTTAAAATACATTTGTCTAAAAGAAAACGCAATCCAGATAATTACGATATTGATTCACTTGTAGAAAATTCTGCAACCTTCACTGGAGCTGAGATTGAAGCGGCTATAATTTCAGCAATGTATGAAGCTTTTGATGACAATAAAAGAGAATTTACATCCGATGATATATTGAGTGCAATAGAAGATACAGTTCCTTTGGCTGTCACTATGAAGGAACAAATTGATGGATTAAGAGCTTGGGCTAATAAGCGAGCTCGCCATGCTTCTAAACAAAAGAAGAGTAAAGTCATTGATCAAGAAATCATTGACACTAAGAAATCTTTAATGGCACATATCGATATTGAAGAGGATGAGGAATTGTGAATAATAAATATATCGAAAAACCTACAGATTCCCAGTTGGATTTCATTGCTAGGCTCCAGAAAGAAAGTGAATCATCTTCTGGAGCTTGCTCTATTTGTAAGGGTGCTGGGGGCTGGACTAATGAACTTGGTCAATATACATTTTGCGAATGTGAAAAAGAAAAGATGTTTATGGCAAAATGTACTAAGGCAAATATTCCTTATAAGAATTTGGGTAAATCTTTAGAAGAGCATTGGAATCTCCGACAAGATGTTTGGGGTAACAATTTATCACAAAACGCCTTAGATAAAAAAGCTGATATCAAAAAGCTAGTTGAAAGATATACAAAAGTTCTTCCTGCAATCATTGCTGGCAATCCTCTTAAAATCAAACCCCGAGTAGGCAACGCAATAAATTTGACTAGCTTGTTATTTCAAGGTGGTCAATGGAGCGGTAAAAGTCTCCTTTGTACTTTAATTGCCCAAGAAGGTGTGAGACGAAATTTAACCGTTGAATATGTAGATTGGTCTGAACTATATTCTGATTTATCTGGTTTTGAAAACAGGGATAAACAAAATGATTGGGCAGACATTTTTGGCTCAAAAGATCTGATAATATTAGATGGAGTTGATTTCTATGATGTTAGAAATCCTTCATTTGTCATACAGTTGGATAGGATAGCTCGTGCAAGAGCCCGTTGTGGTAAACCAATTATTATCACTGCCTATCCAGGATATGAAAAGATAGAAGCAGGCCATGGTTGGTCAAGTTTATTGGCATCTTGTTTCAAGGTTACTTTACCAACCCCAGAGCCTCCTAAACCATACGCTTCGTAAAGAGAGTTAAAAATGAAATTAAGCCGTGAAGAATTAGAGATGCAAGTATTGAAGCACTTGACATCTGATCAAAAGTCTGTCATTCGTGCTACCGCATTGAATATCAATGCAGAACATTTCTCATTCAAGGAGGAAGGTTCTAAAATTAGCTATACTAACAATTTGGCTAAAGTTATTTTTAAATACTTCGAAGAGTCTGATGGCTCTCTTTTGACAGAATTGGTTCTTGAGAACAGAATGATTGCCCAAGGCTTGAGCGATGTACACAAAGGCAAGTTCCTTACTGTATGGGCTGAAATTCAAGATTTAGATATAGATCCTAATGAGTTACATGATTTACTTATGCAGCTTAAACAAAAGAAGGCTGTTAGTATTTGGCAAGATATGATTACATCAGGCCATAAGATTATGACTGAAACTTCTTTGCAAGATGCTGTAAACTATGTACACGATAGTATTAAAGATATTGAAACTGAACTATCAAATGAACCTGGTGAAAAGAGAACTCTTGATGTATCTGAGTCTTATGACTTCTTCAAAAGAGAATATGAGAAGCAGAGAACTCGTCCACCTGGCATTTTATCTGGTTATGATGAAATGGACAGGAGAACTTCAGGCTTCCGTGGATCTCAGGTTACGGTTGTTCTTGGGCCATCTGGAGGTGGAAAGTCTCTCCAGCTTTTGAATTGGGCTTACAATGCTCATAAGCAAGGTAAAAATGTATTATATTTTTCCTTTGAACTTTCTCTTTGGGACTGTTTGCTTCGTCATATGAGCTTAGCTTTTGATGTTCCTTTCCAAGAACTTAAGCGTACTGGTTTAATGGATGAAGAAGTTATATCCTTGGCTGAAAAGCTCAAAGGTATGCAGGGCGGGCCTTATTTTGAATATGACTTCACAGACTCAGATCCAACTCCTGAATATGTTGATATGAGAATTCGAGAACTGACACTAACCAAGGGGAAGCCTGATATTGTTATTGCTGACTATATTGGTGAAATGCGAACTAGAAATGCTCCAAAAACAGCAAAGTCCTGGGAACTTCACGAATTAGCTTTTGATGGCCTTGTAAGAATCGCCCGAAGACATAACCTTCCAGTTTTGACCGCACAGCAGCTCAATAGAGATACGATTAAGGATTCTAGGAAGTCCAAGGATTCTGGCAAAGCTCATACCTATGACCAATCTGCTGCTTCTGGTGGACAGCATATTATGCACCAGGCCCACTATGTATTTGTTCTGGAACCCGATAAGGAAACCGGAATTGCTGTTGTCCACATGGCTAAAGGAAGAGATGCTTGGGTTCCACCATATTGTGTCAGAGTTGCTCCAGAATTCAATAAAATTCAAGAACTTACTCCTGATGAACAAATTGAGATGCGAGCCATGAAGGGTCTTAGCCAAAGCGAAAAGCCTAAGTCAAATGACGATTCTAGAGAAAATACCTCAACTAGAACTCAGTCTTTTGAAGATGACGGCAAATTGAATGTGTCTATAAATGATGAATCATTCAGTTTCAATGTTGATGATTTGACTATTGATGACTTAAGTTTAGGCTCACAGGATTGGTAATATGTCGAAAGTTAATTTACATAAAGATAAAAGTTTGTTTGATGATAACAAGAGCATCTTGCCAAACCAAAAGACTTCTACTGACATAAAATTTATAAGAGAATTGCTTGGCGAGATTGATATAGTTGAAATTCTTGAAGATGAATATGATTTATATTTTCAAGAATCATCTGGAGATTGGTTTAATACAAATTGTCCTTTACCAGGTCATGAAGATAGCAGTCCAAGCTTTGGAGTTAATAGATCAACTGGAGCATTTCATTGTTTTGGATGTGGTGAATCTGGAGACCTATTAGCTTTTATCAGAAAAATGGAAGGTCTAAGCTTTAAGCAAGGACTTGACAGACTTTTTATGATAACTGGAGTAAATCCTGAACAAGAAAACAATGATGTCTATCGGGCATTAAGAGACTTAAACTCTACTGTAAATGATTACATAAATTTCAAAGTAGAGTATGATTTACCTGGAGGAATATCTCCAGTTCAATTTTTAAGAACACTCAACACTAGACTTAGAACATTTGAAAATAAAATTGATTCCAACCCAGAAGGCCTTGAGTGGATTGAAAGTATTTATGAAAAAGTTGATCGATGGGTTATGAAAGAAGATTATAAGTCAATGAATCTTCTTTGGAAAAACATTGGTAAAGACATGAAAAATAAATTAAATGATTTGAAAGAGGAAAGTGATGATTAAAGATCCTAGAAATGTTTTAGTAGATGTAGAAGGAGTCGAGTGGGATCCCCAAGTTCCAGTTGCCAAGGCTATTGAACTTGCTACAGAAGCATTAGAAAATTATCCTTCTGAAATTGAATTCAAGGTCACACTTACTGGCTCATCTGCACATAGATTTCATTTCATAAAAACAATTTTGACTTCATTGGGCTTGCCATCAGAAGAAGCTGATAAATATTTATTGCAGTGTGGAGTTGAAAATCAAATAAGAACATTAGCTGAAAGAAGTTCTAAGTCAAATGAGTGAATCTGAAGATAAAATTGAAGTACATAAATTATATACTGAAATTTATCCCGAGCTTGTTTCTTCTACAAACAAAGCAAAATGTTTGAATTTGTATGGAGTTTGGACTGTACTTAAAATCATTGATAAACATAAGCAAGGTGCTGGTAAATTCGCATTCAAGTCAGTGCTATTTGTAATTAGGCAAACATTAAAAGTCAATGAAAAATATGCTTATGAGATTTTTAAAAAGGGTGTCAATCTTTTTTGGACAGCGCAATCTAAGAATAAAGAAGTATATTTATTTAGCTTAGAAAAAGTAGTTAATAATTTTCCATACGAAATTGCCAAGACTGCACCGTTTAAAGTCAGAGTATATGACCTATGGAAACATGAAACACCTGGAGAATTGAAAGCGTTTTTATTAGATATGCTTATAGGCAGACATGACCAAAAGAAACCCTTATCAAGAGCTGCACTTTGTGAAAATATAGGATGCTCTGTATCTACTTTAAAAAGACAAATTAAAAAATCAGAGACTCTGACCATCAAGAAGAATTTTGAGAGAATAGAAGAGTTCAATCATATTAATTTAGCAATAGAATTCCAATCTAAAATGAAGTTACTTCATCCTGAAATCAAAGATGCGTATCAAATCTTGAATGCAGATAATAAATATGTAGTTGTCAAGCAATTGAGCAATAGTTATTCGGTAGAAGATTATTCTAGAATAAAAATAAGCAAAAGGCCACGGGCCTTAAAGGTTACTGACTCTGAAATATCTGAAGCTTTCCAAAAGCGTAGATATTATATTGGAAAATATAAACCTAACAGAGATGGTGCTCTCATTAAGGTAAGTGAATACAATGATAAATATCATATGTGGAACAGCATAGTAAAGACCGAAGAGTTGCCACAAGTATCTATCGAACCACAATATAAAACCAGAACTCGCTATAACGCAAAGTTCTGGTTGAGCAAAGAGATGAGACAGGAGTAAATTATTACTCCTGTTTTTTACTTGGCGGTTGCACCAATCTTAAACATCTTGGTTCCACAAGCTGAACAAGTACCTGTAGTTGCTGGCTTGCCATTCTTCATGACTACTGGCTGTGGGTCAACCATTGTGTGCTTAGCCTTACACTTTACGCAATATGCTTCCATGAAATTATCTCCTTTCTTCAATGCTAGTTTACACCTGTAAACACGATTATACATTGAGTGGTAAATATATTTATACCACAATTGCCTTGTATTACGCTTAATAAGCGCGGGGATTTAATTAAAATGTCAAATAAAGATTTTGTTCACCTACATGCACATACGCATTATTCCGTTCAGGATGCGTTACCTTCGCCTACTTCTTATGCATCTAAGCTCTCTGAAATGGGTTTTAGAGCAGGTGCTATCACCGATCACGGTCGTATATCTGGCGCCATTGAATTTGTTGGTGCTTGCCGCAAGGTATCTACCGATGAAAATAAAATCAAGCCAATTCTAGGCTGTGAGTTTTATACTTATCACGATCGCTTTGATAAGAACCCAATCGTTGTAGACGGTAAAAAGCGCCGCCCGAAGCATAACCACCTAACTCTTCTTGCTCAGAATGAGATTGGTTACCGCAATCTTCTTAAGATGGCTTCTATCGGAGCTGAAGAAGGTTATTATTACGAGCCAACTATTGACCACGATGTATTGACCCGACACTCTGAAGGTGTTATCGCTATGTCTGGTTGTATGGGAAGTGAAGTTTCTCAGTATCTTCTTAAGGGTCAGAAAGAACAAGCACTTAAGACAGCTGAGTGGTTTAAGGAGCATTATCCCGGTAGATATTATATCGAAATGCATTATCATGGTATTGAAGAACAAAAATCTATTTTAATTCCTGGCCTTTATGACATTGCTAAGAAGCTTGATTTGCCTATGGTTTGTGCAAATGATGTTCATTATCTTGAGCAAGAGGACTGGAAAGTCCACAAGCTTCATATTAGCATGCGTGATCAAGATAAAGATAATGCTGTAAGTGGTAAGTTCCAGGCTTATCAAACTAAAAACTTTCATCTCAAATCATATGATGAAATGTATAAAATTTTTGGTTCAAAGATACCTGAAGCATTGTCAAATACTGTAGCATTGAGTGAGTCTGTAGAAGACTTCCTTAAGCTCGGTGTGCCTCACCTTTTGCCGAAGGTAACTATTCCTGAAAACGATGATCGATATAATCGTTTCAAGGCCAAATATTATCCTTATCATAAGCCTAATGAGTCTTATCTAGCTTATCTTGCTTTTGATGGACTCAGCCGATTAGGACACGCTTCTAAGAAGAACTACATTGAGCGACTCAGGTATGAAATCGATACGATTTGTTACATGGGTGTTGTCGATTACTTCCTTATTGAGCGTGAAATGGCTTATTTCATGAAGAATGAAAATATTCTTTATGGAATTCGTGGATCTGGTGTTGGCTCTTTGGTGAACTACTGTTTACAAGTATGTTCTGTTGACCCTCTGCGTTGGAACCTTATGTTCGAGCGCTTCTTGAACCCAGGTCGTGGTCAGCAATACAAAGTTGATATTTCTGAATTTCCTGTTGATGCATGGAAGCAAAGTGGTACTTCTACTGATATCCATATTGCAGCAAATGATCTTCGAAAGAAGATGGAAGAGGTTGCAGAACAGAATCCAGAGTATGCTCCACAAATTCATAAGGAACTTTGGGTCTTAGAAAATCAGGGCTTGTCAAATTACATTCTTGATGTAGCAAGTAAGGGAGTTAAGACAAAAGATAATGAATCACAACTCTGGTCTGCTTGGGCACTTGGCATTACTAATCAGAAGCCTGAAGGTGATCTTGTTGTTTCTAAGATTGCTGAACTTCCTGACGTTGATACCGACGTTGATAAGCAAAAGCGTGAGCGTGTAATTGATTGGATGAGAAATAGGTTTGGTTCAGAAAAGTGTTCACAGATTGGAACATGGGGTACTTATCAAGCCAAGGCTGCGGTTATGGGTTCACTTAAGGTCAGCCCTGCTTTCCAAGCTAAACACGGTGACCAAACTCACTACCGAGCGCAGGATATTTCTAAGTCTATTCCATCGCGACCAGGCATCACAATTGATGAGGCTCTAGAAGAGTCGCCAGAGTTTGCTGCCTATGCTGCAAAATGGCCCGAAGAAATTACAATTGCCAAGAAAATGATTGGTGTAATTCAAAACTTTGGTGTTCATGCTGCTGGTGTTCTATTGTCATCAGAACCAATTGCTGAGCATGCTCCTCTTGAGAATTCAAAGGGCGTTTTGGCTTCTGGTTACGATATGGGTAATGTTGTTCATGTTGGATTGACCAAATACGATGTACTTGGTTTGGCAACTCTTACAATGATTGCACTTTGTTTTGATATTATTGAAAAGAGACACGGTGCAGATAAGATTCCTGACTTCAGCAAGCTTCTTGAAGGTAATGAAGATCCTAAGGTTCTTAGATTATTCACTGAAGGCAAAACTGACAGTGTGTTCCAGTTTGCATCAGCTGGTATGAAGAAATCTCTAAAGGAAGTTAAAGCTGACTGTATTGAAGACCTTATTGCTATCAACGCACTGTTTCGCCCAGGTCCTTTGCAGTTTATCCCTCAGTATGCTGAAGGTAAGCGCAATCCAAATGCAGTTAAGTATTCGCATCCTCTGATTAAAGATGTACTTGGAGTTACTTATGGCATTCCTGTTTATCAGGAGCAAGCCATGGAGCTTGGACGAAAGATGGCTGGCTTTAACCATAACGATGTAGATAAGCTTCGCAAGGCTGTGTCTAAGAAAATGCCAGCTGAATTCTTGGAGATTTGTAATAAATTTAAGAAAGGTGCTATGGCAAGAGATATTCCTGAGAAAGCTATCAATGAAGTTCTTCAAAGACTACAAGGTTTTGCTGGTTACGCCTTTAACAGAAGTCACGCTTGTGCTTACTCTTTGCTTGCTTACAGCACCGCTTATCTGAGGGTATATTTCCCTTCAGAATGGCTTGCAGCTTGTATGCAGTGTGATAGAGATGACGAAGATAAGATGGCGGTATATCGTCGAGAATGCCAGAACGAAGGTATTCGAGTTGTATCCCCTAATGTAAACGAATCTGGGCTTTCTGTGACTGTTAATAAGCGTGGAGATATCCTTTTGCCATTGAACTCTGTAAAGGGTGTTGGAGAGAGCGCTAAGTCTATTATGGATAATCAGCCTTTTGACAATTTGATGGATTTAGCTTCCCGAGCGCGACCAAATCGCGGTCTTATTGAATCTCTTGCACAAGCTAATGCATTAGACTGCTTTAGTGAGGTCAGAAATAAATCTGTAGACCAGATAATGGAAACATGGGATGAAACAATTAATCGCAGAACTCAGCAAGAAAAGGAAGCAAATCGCTTGGCAAAACAGAAATATACAGTGATATCTCCACTTGAACAAATGATGAAAAACGATGATGAGTTCCAGGGATTCACAGATGTCAAAAGCCAAAAGAAAACGCGTGAGCCCAAGAAGATAAGGATAAAGTCATCTTTAGATTTATTCCCAGACGACCTATTGTGAGGAAATAATGAAAGATACTGAATTTGAGGAAATAAGCATTGAAGAAATGCTTGAATACACTGAGCAAGAGGCTCTTTCTAACCAAAAGAAAGAGCCAGGTTTTTCTTTAAACAAACCAGCAAACTTATCAGCACAAATCAAACAGAGGAAATCAGGTATTTCTAATGATTCATTTGATCTTGATGTGCTTATGTTTGAGCAACAATTAAATATGTGTGAGTGGCCCAATGAATCTGAAATATATAATGAAGTTTCTAGATGGGACTTTACCACTCCAACAAAAGAATGCTTTGATAGAGTTGAAATTGTTAAAGTTTATGCAAAATTAAACGCATACAGAGTAAGACTTGGTGAATTGATAGGTATTGTCAGTAGATATAATAAAATTGCTGCCACAGCCCAAAAATCACTTAAAGAGACTGCTCATGCTCTTTACACTGGAACAGCATCTGAAAGAAATGCACACGCTGGATACAGAGTAAGACCGTTTGAATTAGAGGCATTGTATGCCGAAGGCTTACTTACATATTTAACCGAAACAAGTAGAGCTTTAGATTCTATGTTTATGAATCTTTCAGCTAACCTTAAACACATTGATAATTTAGTTAGGGTTAACCATGGATATGAAGATGAAGGTATATCTATGAATTATCAATCAATGATGTCCTCAGAAGAACCATCATTTAGTGATTCTAATTTGGTGGATGATTTTTATGGACCAGAACCCAAACCTTCTTTGAAGTTAAGGGTAAGAACCAGAGGCGGAAATTAATTTTCTGCCTTTGTGCTTTTTTAAATAAATTAAATACATAATTATATTGTGCGAGACGCACAAGAGTCATTAACAGCCGAGATGGCAAAATCATTTAAGACTCAAGGAGAATTTAAGATATGGGCGCACGTTTTACTCGTGAAAAGTTGCAGCAAGCTGCAAGAGAGAGCTCCGGCGGTGGTGGAGCTGGCGTAGGTTTTAATTGGGTTGATCTCAAGGTTGACAAGAATAATCCAACAAAGCAAGTTACATTGCGTTTAATTGGTTTCCCATTTGCTTATCGTGAGCATACAGGTTATGTTCAGAAGCTGAACCCAGCAACAAAGAAGAATGAATGGGTTGAGACTGGCTTTCATGATGATGATAAGTATGAGAAGAAGAAGTTCACCCGCATTTGTACTGAGAATCATCCAAACTATGGTGCTTGCCCTTGGTGTGAGGCTGGTTATCGTGTAACTCAAAAGTTTGCACAAAATGTTCTTCTCCGTACTCCTTATCGTGATGATAGTGGCAAGGTTCAGTTCAAGAGCGAAGTCGCTATTCTTCAGAAGGGCAAGATGCTCTTCATCGACGGCATCCTTAAGAAGGAAGAAGAGAATGAGCTTCAAAATGAGAATTCAGGTCTTGAAGCAGATGATCCAGATGCAGCATGTACTTTCCTTGGCGGAGAGAAGGCTCACAACGTAATCATCAAGGCTGAATACAATCCAAAGCAGCCAAATAATCCGAACTATACAATTTCAGTTGTCAACAAGGCTGATGTAATTACTCAATCAGATATTGATATGCTTTCTGTCATTGGACAGCCATCTGCAGAAGAGCTTAAGCAAATGTATGCAGACGATCCTGATCTTCGTAATTACCCAGAGTGGTTCAATTTTGGATATCAATTCCAAAAGATTTATAAGCCTACTCTAGTCAAGTCATTGCAAGAAAACACAAGTACAGAAGATCTTGCAATCTCTGATGAAGAGCAGACTACAGTAACAGTTAAGAAGAAGGCTGTTGCTCCAAAGGCTCCAGTTGAAGAGGTTGAAGAAGACACCTTTGATATGGGTGGTATTGATGAAGACGATTTGGATATTCTAGACTAAGTCATTTGGCTCCTGATTTCAGGAGCCATTGATATTAAAGGTAAAAATTATGACAGCTAAAAAGAAAGAAACCAAGAAAGAGACAACAGAAGTTGTTCTCAGTCCAGAAGATAGAGCTGCAGCAAGACGTAAGCAAATTCAAGCTAGACTATCTGCTTTCAAGCTCAATCCAGAAGGCGTAAATGTAGGCCACGACCTCGATGATAGCGATAAGGTTTATATCCCAACAGGAATTGTAGAAATTGATTCACTTATGGGACCTTATGGTGGAATTAAAGAGGGAACAGTTGCTGAATTCGCAGGTGAAAACTCTTCTGGTAAGTCTTATACTGCCCTTAAAATGGCAGCTCAAGCTCAGCAAATGGGCTTGCGTGTTGCAGTCATGAACGTAGAATATTCATATTCTGATGAAAGAGCACAAGCAATTGGAGTTGACACTCGAAATGCAGATACTTTCGAAACATATGAAAACCTAGGTGCTGCTGAAAACTGGGGTAAGTGGATTTGGGCAGCTGCTGATTCTGGAGAATACGGTTTGATTATCGTAGACTCAATCACAGCAATGATTCCTATGGCAAATCACGATAAGGATTTATCCGATGCTGATAAGCTTGGAGCCCATGCAAAGTTCTGTTCTAGATTTGTATCTAAGCTCACTGAGATTTGTGGACGAACAGGCACTATCGTTATCCTTATTAACCAGTTGCGTTATAGCACTGAAAAGCGCGGTATGCAACAAGAATTTGTTCTCAAGTCAACAGGTGGAGAAGCCATTGGATACTTCTCTAGTATGAGACTTTGGTTCACTAAGATGAAGGGTGCATCAGCCGAAATTATTGGAGATGGTGGAGAGAGAATTGGCGGACGCAGCAAGTGTTTGCTTAAGAAGACTCGTCAGTCAGCTCCAGATACAACTGCAGAATTCCCAATTTACTTTGGTAAATTTGAAGGCAATCCTGTCAAGGACTTCTTGCATAGAGCTCTTAATCATCCTGCACTTAAGGAAAAGGGTGCTGTGTCATGTTTGCGCA
>JACCDG011756709.1_pt1 | contig 11887 bp, 9 predicted proteins | sample 7442471 | NCBI WGS metagenome assembly JACCDG01 (sample SAMN15323444, study PRJNA562643) | freshwater metagenome | isolation source: river surface water | place: USA:Blue River Watershed | collected 2017-08-17
AAAAATTAAAAGCAGAGCACCAAGCCGCCCTCCAAGAACTCCACGAGCAACATCATGCTAAAACCATACGGGAACAAATTAAAAGCACAATTTTAAAAACTGCATTTCCTATGGTCGCAGCATCCACGCTTGGTTGCGTGCTTTCTTACCATAAAGCAGACTATTCAGATGAAGAACTTACAGACAGCCTTGTCAGAGGCATTCAGCTAGCTTCAGCACATGTATCCAGACTTAATCCAACAGAAAGCGATTATTGTCATATAATGCTTAACTATCATAAGGCGTTGCAAAATAAAGATTTCCTCATGACTCTAATGAGAGACTCAACTAAACTTAGTGCCATAATGCGTCATGTAGAAAACGAAAAATCTTTTGACCTGGTATAAAATGGGTCCCCATCCTCACGCTTACCCTCAGGACAGGCTGCTCGGGATGACAACGAGGAGAGCAGTATCTTTTTTAGGGAATAAGTAAAAATAAGGATTTTTATGCCTTTAAGCTTTCATCTTTTTGGTCCCGTTTCCATTCATATGTATGGCGTATTTATTGTTCTGGGTTTGGGTACACTTTTGTATGCCCTTAGGTATGACAGAAAATGCCAGCAACTCCTTACATCTGACCAGCTTTTCTCTCTTACGACCTACGGGATTCTTGGGGGAATCTTTGGTGGAAAACTTTTATACCTTCTTGAATTCTGGGATGGAGATACAACCTGGATTGATGAACTTGCTTTCTGGCAAGGCGGCTTTTCTATCTTGGGAACTATTTTAGGAATTGCTCTTGTTGTTATCTGGTTTGTACGTCGACAGAAAATACCCTTCTTGGCACTTGCCGATCGCATAACGCTCTACACCCCCCTTGCGCAAAGCATTGCACGGATTGGCTGTTTTTTTGCCGGCTGCTGTCATGGCATTGCCACCCATTCATGGATAGGTGTTACCTACACAGATCCTGCAAGTCTTGCAGTTCTGCATACTCCCGTTCACCCCACCCAACTTTACAGCGCGGCTCTTTTATTGCTCACCTTTGTCATCCTCTACACTCTTGGCCAAAAAGTAGCCAAAAAACCAGGGCAGTTAGTTGCCTGTTATCTGATTCTGATGAGCTTTGAACGATTCTGCGTTGACTTTTTACGTCAGAACCGCACACTCATGATAGGCACTATTTCCCTTATGCAACTGATAGCAGGAGGAGTCGCAATGATCGGTCTTGCACTCATGTATGGCACAACTTCTAGCACTTTTTTACGTCTTTCACGTAACAAGCGCAGCTCATGAACGTCTTTAGCGTTATTAAAGAACGCGTTTCTATTCTTGATGTGATCAGTCAGCACATCACCCTGAAAAAAATAGGTGGTTACTGGAAAGGACAATGTCCCTTCCATAGCGAAAAAACTGCCTCTTTTACCGTAAGCCCTCATCGAGAAATTTTTTACTGCTTTGGCTGCCAGGCAGGAGGGGATGTTATCTCCTTTGTCAGTAAAATAGAAAACTGCACGCCCCTTGACGCTGCAAAGCAACTTGCCGATCGGTATAACATAGAATTACCAGAAACCATTAAACATGAAACTACGGCCATCCTTGACGAAAAGAAGCGGTACTTTGCTCTCTGCGAGTCAGTAGCTAACTGGACTCACCAACAACTTCTTAAAACACCCTTTGCTCTTTCCTATCTTGAACAACGCAGCATTTCACAAAAAAGTATCGAATCATTTTGTGTGGGATATTTCCCTGAAGGAGAAAAGGCTCTTAAAGACCTTGCCAAAGCTGTTGCGGTTCAAAATTTTCTGGTTCAAGATCTCTTTCAGGCAGGAATCATGAATGAAGGCAAGTCTGCCTATTCTCCCTTTGAAGGACGGCTCCTTTTCCCTATAAAAGATCATCTTGGCCATTTTTGTGGATTTGGTGGCCGCGTTATCAAAAGTACCGATCAACGATCCAAGTATTACAACTCAAAAGAAAATGCTTTCTTTCAAAAAGGCTCTCTTCTTTTTGGATTTGATGCGGCTAAAAAAAGCATGCAAAAAGCAGGAACCGCCTTCCTGGTTGAAGGATATACCGACTGCATTGCCATGGCGCAGCACGGCTATCCTAACACTGTAGCAACCTTGGGAACTGCCTGCACGCCTGAGCACTTAAAAGCTCTTTCTCATCACATCCATACCCTCTATTTGATTTACGACAGCGATACGGCGGGGCACAAAGCAACCTTACGCCTTGCTCAACTTTGCTGGCAGGCAAACTTAGACATAAAGGTTATTTTTCTTCCAGGAGCCAAAGACCCTGCCGCTTTCTTTGAACAGAACACAACTTTAGATCCCCTCATTCAGGACGCTCAGGATATCCTCCAGTATTTTCTCACTTCACTTGGTCAAGAATACGCCACTCAACCACTAACGCTTAAATTGCAGGCTACCCGCTCCTTTCTTGAAGTTATTAAAAAATTGGACGACCCCCTTAAACGAGAAATTTTACTCCAACGAGCTGCCGCCACCTTTGACCTTCCACTGGCCTCGTTAAAGCAGGAGATGGCCCAGTTCTCTTTACCGGCCGCCCCTCCGACAATCAGAAAGATCGATTCTCAGCCTGTTTTACCTGAGATCTCCACCTTAGAAAAAAATTTCCTCTGTGCTATACTTAACAGAATTGAGCTTCTTGAAAGTGCGCAAGTTAGAGACCTTTTAGATTATCTACCGGAACCTTTTAGGGCGCTCATAAAAAAATTAAAAAATGAAGCAGCACAAGGGGGAGACACGCAGCACGTTTTCTCAGCCTTTTTTTCTTCTCTGAATGAACAAGAAAAAGAGATTATAAATCAGCTGGTCTTTGCCCAAGAAGAAGAACCTTATGACACAGAACAAATGTTACTTCTGTTAGAAAAAAAATACTGGAAACAAATTGTGAGCGTAACCAAAAATCGACTTACTCAAGCACAAGAGGAGAATGACCCTGAACGTATTCGCGCAGTCGTAGGATCATTTTTAGAGTTAAAAAAGAGGTTATTACACAAGGGGCTTATATAGATGGTAAAAAATGTGACGCAATCGCCAGCACGTTTCCCTCAGAAAAAAAACAAGGTTTCTGCCCTTAAAAAACCGGTTGAACTTGCCTCAAAATCAGCTACAAAAAAAGACCTCGATTTTAAACGAGAACTGCTTGAAACCCTTATCGAACAGGGAAAAACAGCAGGCCATCTTTTATATGAAGAGGTATTAGCCTTTAATGAACGCAATCAACTCACAGAAAAAGAAGTAACCGATCTTTTCAAGGTGCTTGATCGTGAACATATCGAACTTCTGATGAAAGAAGATCTACATGGGCAATCAATAGACACACACGCACTTGAAAAAGATGACCTTGAAACCGTTATCAAGGAAAAACTTACGAGCAGCCTTGAGGGCATAGATTTTCTTGATGAAGAAGAAGAACAGGGAAATGAAGATGTGCCTCGCCCTGTACGAGATACGGGAGACAATACGTATCTTACAGACGGGGTCAAGTGTTATTTGCGCGATATTGGTAGAATTCCCCTTCTTACCAAATCAACAGAAAAAATTATTTCCGATCAAATTGCCTCAAGTAAGCGCTCTTCTATTGACGCTCTTTCTCAGTTTCCTGTTGTGCATAAAGAATTTTTGGGAATCGGTGAAAAATTACGAAAGAATACTCTTTCTTTGAAAGACATTATTCAGTTCACCGAATACGATGAAGAAAACGTGCCAAAAATAGGTGAAGAGACAAAAGCATTCTTAGTCATAATCGAGAAGATAGAAGCGCTCATTAAACATGAAGAGACTATCTATCTTTCTTACCGGAATGAACTTTCTTCTGACAAAAAGAAAAAGGAGATGCTTGCCGCTGTCAAAGAAAACAAACAGGCAGTTATCGAAACTATTGCCTCCATTCGTATGGCAAACAAATTCATTCGTAAGACAGGAAAACGGATTGAAAAGTTTTTAACTAAAATCCAAGAGCGTCAACATCTTATCAAAGAATCAGAAGATAAACTGGCTGTCTTAAAAAAGATTAAAGATCCGACACCAGACGATAGTAAAAAACACGAAGAACTTGAAGTTGCCATCAGAATGGCTCGCAAATTAATCAAAAAAACTGAGGCTGAAGCAGGACTACCACTTGATAAAATAACCCTTTATTATCGCCAGCTTACCAAGAGCCTCAAAGACGATAAATTCGCAAAAGATGAACTTGCAAAAGCAAACTTACGCTTGGTAGTAAGCCAGGCAAAAAAAAGCATCAATCGTGGACTACATTTCTTGGATCTTATTCAAGAAGGCAACTTCGGTCTGATGAAAGCAGTTGAGAAATTTGAATTTGAGCGAGGCTATAAATTTTCCACCTACGCAACATGGTGGATTCGTCAAGCTATAAATCGCGCTATTGCAGATCAATCACGCACCATTCGTATTCCTGTTCATATGGTAGAAATGCTCAATAAAATCAATAAAATTAGGCATATGTTTGTACAACAAAATGGTACAGAGCCTACACATGCGGAGCTTGCAAAAGAACTAAATATTGATGAAAAGAAGATCAAAAACATTATAAAAATCTCCAAAGAACCAATTTCTCTTGAAACACCCGTTGGAGATAGCGATGACGCATTCATCAAGGACTTTATAGAGAATGATGCAGAGTACTCACCAGCGCAAGCAGTGGCTAATTCTGACTTAAAAGAACGAGTACGCGAAGCGCTTAAAACACTTGCTCCACGAGAAGAAAAAGTTCTCAAGATGCGTTTTGGTATTGATATTGCCTCAGAACATACGTTAGAAGAAGTAGGGAGAGATTTTTCTGTAACACGCGAACGTATCCGTCAAATTGAAGTAAAGGCATTACGGAAACTTCGCCATCCTTCACGTAGCAAAAAATTGCAGTCATTTTTTGAAAAAGAATTCGAGTTTGGGCCAGCGGATATGGAAGCTGGGGATGAAGTTGAAAATGATTGATACCGTAGCACTACTACATGTCACTCAGTTTTAGGACTAAAAAAGGTTATAACACAAGGGGCCTCTACAGATGGTAAAAAAATTAAAACAAAAATCAGCTGGATCTTCTAAAAAAACATCTAGCAAAAAATCAACGAAAACTAGTGCCGTAGTTAAGAAAAGCACTACTACAAAAAAAGCTACTACTCCTGAAAAGAAACCTGCTTCTGCACAGGCGAAAAAAGCTACTACTGTGCAGTCAAAAAAAGCTCTGAGTGCTCCAAGTAAAACAGCTAAAAAAACTGTTCCAAAGCCACAAGTAACTCCAAAGGTAAGCGCTCCTAAAACAACCAGTGTTAAAACCGCTGTTGTAAAGCCAGTTGCTGTTAAAACAGATCCTGTCAAAACGTCTGCCAAAAAAACTTCTCCTGCCTCAAAAAAAGGTACTCCTCCCATCTCTAAAGTCGATTTAAAAAAAGATGTCGACTTTAAAAGAGAACTGGTTGATGCGCTGATCGAAAAAGGAAGAGAAAGCGGAAACCTTACCTACGAAGAAGTTATCGCCTTTAATGAACGAAACCAATTAACTGAAAAAGAAACGACCGATCTTTTTAAGGCTTTAGAGCGAGAACATATCGAACTCCTTATGGAAGAAGAATTACATGGCCAGCCAACTGATCTCCATGACATGGAAAAAGACGAGCTTGGTAGCCAGGCAGTAATCAAAGAAAAACTTGCGACAAGTCTCCAAGTTGATGACATTCTTGATCTTGATGAAGAAGCTGAAGAAGAAGAAGAACGCCCTGCACGGGAAAGCGCTGATTCCACTTACATCACAGATGGGGTAAAATGTTATTTACGTGATATCGGTAAAATTCCCCTTCTTAACAAAACAACCGAAAAAGTTATTGCCGATAAAATTGCCAACAGTAAACGCTCTTCCATTGACGCTATTTCTCACTTTCCTTTTGTCCATAAGGAATTTTTAGGAATCGGTGAAAAATTACGCAAAAACGCACTTCCGCTTAAAGACATTATTCAATTTGCTGAATTTGACGAAGAAAATTTACCCAAGATTGAAGAAGAAAAAAAGGCATTCCTAGACACAATAGATAAGATTGAAACGCTCATTAAAAACGAAGAAACAATCTATGTCTCTTACCGCGATCAACTCTCTTCTGACAAAAAGAAAAAAGAGATGCTTGAAGCTGTCAAAGCAAACAAACTGGCAATTATCGAAACCATTAAATCAATCCGTATAGCCAATAAATTTATACGTAAGATTGGTAAACGGATCGAAAAATTTCTGACAAAGATCCAAGAGCGGCAACATCTTATGAAGGAATCAGAAGAAAAACTGACAGCACTTAAAAAGATGAAAAACCCAACTCCAGACGATAGTAAAACACGCGAAGAGTTCGAAACTACTATCAGAATGGCTCGTAAGTCAATCAAGAAAACAGAAACTGAAGCCGGCATTCCTCTTGATAAGATAACGCTTTATTACCGCCAACTTATTAAAAGCCAGAAAGATGATAAGTTTGCCAAAGATGAACTTGCAAAAGCTAACTTACGTTTGGTGGTAAACCTTGCCAAAAAGTATGTTAATCGCGGCCTTCACTTTTTAGATCTTATTCAAGAAGGCAACATTGGTCTTATGAAAGCGGTTGAAAAATTCGAGTTTGAGCGCGGCTACAAATTCTCTACCTATGCAACGTGGTGGATCCGTCAAGCTATTACTCGAGCCATTGCCGACCAATCTCGTACGATTCGTGTTCCTGTCCATATGGTTGAAACACTTAACAAAATCAACAAGATCAAGCGCATCTTTGTCCAGCAAAATGGCAGAGAACCGACATACGCAGAACTTGCAAAAGAACTAAACATCGATGAGAAAAAGGTCAAAAACATCATCAAAATTTCAAAAGAGCCAATTTCTCTTGAAACACCGGTAGGAGACAGCGAAGACGCCTTCATTAAAGACTTTATTGAAAATGATAAAGATTATTCTCCTGCTGATGCCGTAGCCAATTCCGACTTAAAAGAACGAGTGCGTGAAGTACTTAAATCCCTCGCTCCACGCGAAGAAAAAGTTCTCAAGATGCGTTTTGGTATCGATGTGGCTTCAGAACATACGCTTGAAGAAGTAGGGAAGGATTTCTCTGTGACTCGTGAACGTATCCGTCAAATCGAAGTAAAAGCGTTACGAAAACTCCGTCATCCATCTCGTAGTAAAAAGCTTCAATCATTTTTTGAAAAAGAACTCGATTTTGAACCAGGAGATACTGAAGCTGGTGATGACAGCGATAATGAATAAGCACTCGTATGCATTCTTATGTAAGAATTAAATTTAAGATTGCACAGGGTTTTTTAAAAAAAGGTACACTCCTTGTTAAAAAAACTGTGCAATCTAACCGTTTAGAAAAGGTAGAATAACCATGGATTCGTTACTGACTCCAGCTATAACTCTTCAATTTTCATACTTTGGCATTTCCTTGCTCTTGTGTGCGTTGTTTTCATTTTTGGAAACCTCCATTACTGCTCTTCGTTGATTTAATTTGAATGAGCTTGCTAAAAGTACTGGTGGCTATAAAAGCCTTTTCACAGCTCTGGAAAAAGAGCCTCAACGGGTTCTTATTTCAATTCTTATTGCTAACAATATTGCAAATGTAAGTGCTGCTGCTCTTATTACCCACGTTATGGAAGAAATTTTTTCAAAAATGCATCTTTCTGAAGGGCTAGGATTTTCTTTAGGGATCGCTATTGCAACAGGTACTATTCTTATTATTGGCGAAGTTATCCCTAAAAATATTGCCCAATCACAAGGTCAACGACTCTTTAAATATACTCTCTGGTTTACGAGCATCGTCTATTTTTTAATGTACCCTATTGTGATTGTTCTTTTTGCTCTTTCCAACTTTATCACTGGTCTTTTTCGGGATAAGGGAGATGATTCTGGACAAGCAATTGCTTCTGAAAAAGAAATTCAGTTTTTAATCGACTACATCAATAAGCAAGGAAAAATGGATACTGATAAAAGCCATATGCTCCATAGCATCTTTGAGCTTGGCCATACAACAGCAGAAGAAATCATGGTACCTGAAGCAGATGTGGTCACTCTGAATGTGTCTTCATCATTAAGCGAAGCACTTGAAATGTTCTCCAAGTATCATTTCTCTCGTCTTCCTGTATACGAAAACAAAGCAGATAACATCATCGGCATGGTCCATCAAAAAGACGTCTTTCTTCTCCTTTCAAAAGGAGAAAAGAAAGAACTTAAAGAATTGGTTCGCCCTATCTTATTTGTCCCTGAAAGCATGAAGGTCAACCAACTCCTTCGCCAATTCAAACAACAACATCGCCATATTGCCATGGTACTTAATGAATATGGCAGCATTATCGGACTTGTAACGCTTGAAGATGCCATTGAAGAAATTGTAGGTGATATCAGCGACGAACATGAATCAGTTGCCGAACATATTGTTCCTCTTGAACGTGGTGGCTGGCTTGTCTACGCAGGGGTTGATCTTGACGAATTAGAACTTCTTCTTAATGTCCGTTTTGATACAGAAGATGCAGTGACTCTTGGAGGCTTTCTCATAGAAAAATTGCAGCACTTACCAAAAAAAGGCGAACGTTTAGTCTACAAGGAGTATGTTTTTCAAATTCAAAAATCGACTGAAAAACGTATTGTGCAGGTTCTTATTTTTAAAAACAAGGCAACATACTCTTCCAAGTAACCTTTTTTCCGTTGTATAGCCTGTAACAGGTAATACCATCTAAAAAAAGGAGTATGTGTATGAAACCTTTCCTCATGATAACCTGTCTTATGTATAGTGCAGGGAGCAGCGCAAGTTCACCACAACAGCCTGTACAGAGGCAGGCTGACGACACTGCCAAATCGGCACCACAACCTCAACCGCAGCCAATCGTCATTAAAAGCCAGGAAGATCCTGATTATGCACCACAAATATTAGCTACCTTTTTTGGGCAGCTCGTGCCAGGACTTTTGAAAATCATGGTCGGTGGTAATGAAAAAAATCCCAGCCCTCAATTACAAGCAGATGGAGCACAACAGCTTTTAAATGGCGTTGGGAACTTTATGTACCTCGTAACAAGAAGTCCAAAGGGTGCCCAAAAGTTTTTAGATAATGCCGAAGAAATAATGCAGGAATTCGCTCGTGATCCAGAGGCATTTGTACAAGAATCGGTCCGCTCCCTACGAAAAATAAAACTTCCTCTAGCGCAGCCTATTGAAAAAAATCACCCCTAAATCTCTTTTTTATTCTGCCAACTTAAAACCACGCTTCATCAAAAGAGGCGTGGTTTTTTCTTTATTATGATACTTTTACGCTAAAAAAATCGTCCTGATCGATAAAGACTTGTCACTACAAAATAACCTTCCTACACTGTAAGAGCAGTGTTTTTAATAATTTCTCTAAAAAAAAGGAGCCATCATGTGTATGTACAAAAAAGGTCACCGACGTTTTCCAGAAGACAAGCCGCCTCATCTTGATTTAGGCACACTCTCTTATCAAACCAGTTCCATTACCCCCGCTTTCTTGGGTGGTACGCCGTGGCAAAAAGCCACTATTCAGGCTCAGCCTATCTTTGCTACAACTATTTTTACGTATTCTGTCACATCCGCCTATCAAGCGACATTTCAGAATAAATAAGTTGTACCTCTTTTAATTTACGTTTTAGATCCGTTATTCATTTTTGTAATGAAGGAAAATCATGATGAGAAAGTATGCCATCATAGTGTTTATGTGCGTCATAATAGTGCCAAAAGAAAATCGTACAACAAGTGTCGTATCCTCTTATCCTCTTTTAATGAAAGCTTTACAGAGTCCACTCATAACTACCGCAAAAGCGGCTTAGTTATTAGGGTCATGACGTACAAGGGCACTAAGCAGCGGGGGCCACTCCAGCTACAGGAGAAACAGATATTTTCTTTTGCTCTGTCTGAGAAGTCGAAGCTGCAGGAACTGGTACGACGCTTTTCTTTGACCGTTGTTCGGGAGGGTTAGACCCTTCCGGCAACAGGTCAGCCACCACTTCAATAAACTGGTCACGTTCAGGGCCTACAGAAATATAACTGACAGGAATACCACACACACGTTCGAGTTTTTTCACAAAATCACGTGCTTCTGCAGGAAGTTCACTAAAATTTCGCGCATGGGAGATATCACACTTCCATCCTTTAAACGTCACGTAATGAGGGGTAACGCGTTCTAGATCACGGGCAATCGGGGGTAGATAATCAAAATCCTGATCACCCAATTTGTAATGAATACACATTTTTATTTCATCAAGCTCATTTAAATCATCTAAACGAGTGATAGCTAATGAATTGGCGCCATTGATCATAATTCCTTGACGAACCATCACTGCATCGACCCATCCATAGCGAACTTTAGCAGAAAATCCTTTTTTGGTGACCCTTTCATTAAAATATTTGAGAATGGCCAAATCTTTAATTTCAGTAGGAAACGGTCCTTCTCCTGGACATGTCGAATATGCTTTAACAACGCCCAAAGTATGACCTATACGTGTAGGGCCCACTCCCGCTTCGGCACAGATACCAGAAGCTATCGTGCTACCAGCTGAAACATACGGATAACTTCCGTGAGAAACATCTAAGAACGTACCGTGAGATCCTTCAAGAATAACGCGCGGACCACCTCGCTTTTGGGCAAGAAGACGGTTGAGTTTAAGTTCAACATGATCACGCACATAGGGTGCAAACCGTTTTGTATATTTTTTGCATTGTGCCAAAAGCGGTTCATACGCTATCGGAGTGCCTTTATACAATTTTGTAACGATATCATTTGAACGATTGACTGCACTTTTTAAAAGCTCTGGAAAATCTTTTGAAAATAAATCTGCAAGTCTAATCCCTATGCCAAAACGCTTGTCAGCTGAACAGGGGCGCACACCGGGGCGTAGAATATTGCCTCCACGCGTATGACCAGCCTCGTTTGCAAGTTTATCTATTTCGCGATGATAGGGCATTAAAAGATGAACACTCGTTGAAACGCGAAGGCGATCAGTTATATCTTTGACACCTTTTTTCTCTAACGCATCAATTTCCTTAAAGAACAGCTCTGGATCAAGCACCATGCCACCAGCCAGATAACATTTTACGTCATCGCGCAGAATGCCAACAGGTATGTGGTGCAGTTCGTATTCACAATTTTTTATTTTAACAAGGCGCCCGGTAATCCCCGCACCTTGCACACGGACTACTACGTCACCTGGTTGCGTAATACTATCAATCAACTTTCCCTTGCCGTCATCATCATATGCAACGCCCACAACAACCAATCCCCGTTCCCGAGAAGATATAAAAGCGTTATGTCCTGCAAAAGTGGCACACACAAGCGCTATCAGTATTTTTTTCACCTTAAGGTCTCCTTTCTATCGATTACCCGAGCTAGTTTGCTACAAAAGCATAGTTATGTAAACACCCTTACATGCAAACAAGCCGGGAGTTTCCCAGCCTGTTTTTAACCTCATCATGAAAAGCTTTATACAGCTCTCTATTACTTACTTTGCTGTTCAAAAAGCGTCTTCATAGTTGCAAGAGAACCCATAATACCACTTGCTTCGTAAGGTACTACTATCATCTTACCGTTCTTATCTTTGGTCATTTCAGGGAGCGCTTTGATGTATTCACGAGCAATCATATACGGGAGCGGATCACCATTAGGAACAGCCTTTTGGATGATTTCGATAGATTCGGCTTCCGCTTGCGATACACGTAGACGTGCTTGCGCTTGACCATCTGCTTCTAGAATTCGAGACTCAGCATCACCTTTTGCCCGCAAAATTTGCGATTGTTGGTGCCCTTCTGCTTCTAAAATAGCAGCGCTTTTTTTACCTTCAGCTTCCAGAATCACTGCACGGCGATCACGCTCAGCACGCATCTGTTTTTCCATC
>JACCDG011628778.1_pt1 | contig 11886 bp, 16 predicted proteins | sample 7442471 | NCBI WGS metagenome assembly JACCDG01 (sample SAMN15323444, study PRJNA562643) | freshwater metagenome | isolation source: river surface water | place: USA:Blue River Watershed | collected 2017-08-17
GAGGGATAGTCGTCATGGATCTTGGTGACGCCGCGCTGGAATGCATTTTCGAGGCTCTGGAATCTCTGCGACCCTGGGTCATGGCGCGCCTCATACTTCACCAGCTTGGACAGCGCATCTCCTCCGACGAAGACATCGTCACCGACCCGACTCTCATCGAGTGAGTCCAGCAGGCTGTTGATGGTCGCTTCATCGGCCACCAAGGTCATTTGACCGTCTTCCCCCATGAAATACTGGGGCTCAGCACCTACCGTGCTCGATTTGACCAGTTTGACGTCTCCTGCACCGGCGACAAAGTTGTATGCCGTCGAATGGCTTACGGGGGGGGCCTGGTTATTGACTGGCATGGGACTCTCCTGGCTTGGGCAATCTGATCGGGAATGAGGGGCAGTTCTTGCGGGGGTTCGACAGAAACTCTTACTTGGCGCGGTCGCGTCTAAGCAAGCATCTCTCTGCTCGATTCGGCTTCGGAATCGAACATCCGGATGAAGCTCTCGAAAAGATTGCTCTCCTTGCCGACAACCTGCGTCACATATGTCATCAGCCGGGTCAGGGAGTCTGCGGCCAGCTCCATCAGGAGCTTGGACGAATCCACGGCGGCCTGAGCGTTGACCTCATCGATTTGGGCGGTCATGGTCTCGTAGGTGACGCCGGCCTGTGCGCCACTGGCTTCAGCACTGGTGATCTGCATGACCGTGTTCACTCGCTGGCAGTTCCTGAAGGTCTTCTCCATGAACTCCGCATCCATGGCATCAGCCATCTTGTTGGCTGCTTTCTTGTAGGCAAAGATCATCAGTGCCACGGTCAGGACGATGGAGATGATGGACACGGCGAGGAGCACCTTTTCATCCGTCACACCTGCAGCCGCCACGATATCGGTCAACATGCCCGGCAGGTTTCCCTGGAAAAAATCATCAAAGATCTTCCCGTATTCCTTGTTCAGACTTTCGATCCCGAAGGGGTTCTTTCGATCTTCCACCTCGTAGGCAATGCTCCCGGAGGTATAGACGGCCGTCGTGATCGCAAGCAAGGTGGAAATGAGCGCCGCCATCAACGTCACTGCAGGAGCCGCTGCAAGGCCTCCCGATGCCACCACGGCGGCTATCGCAACGTAAGCAGCTGCAGCGGCGATCACCAGCATGGCCGCTTTCATGACCCACCCAGGCAGGTGCTTGAGCAGGCTGTCTGCCGCAGCCCTCATTTTTTTCAGTAAGTCCAGCGTGTCGTTGACGAGTTTTTGCACCTGGATCTCGCGCTCGTCCCGCTTCACCGCAATGGTCTTGTTCGCGTTTTTCATGAAGTCTTTGTTGACCAGCTCCATCAGCAGCTTCATCGCGATCATGGCGTCCCGAATGTTGTGCGGCCCGTCGGGAGAGCGCAGCTCCAGATCCTCTGCCGGGGGTGATGTCGCCATCTGCGGGGTCTGCATTCGCGCCACTCGCCGAGGCGAAGGATTCGAAAGCGCGCCCGCCGGAACAGGTGCGGCGGCAGAAGGGCCATCCTGTTCGGGCAGCGGGCTCTGCGGCGGTTGTCCGGCATTCCAGGTCGTGCCGGATGGGGAGGTACTGCCTTCGCCGAATGCGATGGTCATTTGGAGGCTCCAGGGAGAGGGGAGGGGTCGGAAAGCTGCAACTTGAGCAAGGCTTCGGCACGCAGACGCCATGCGGCGTGTCTGTCATCGGCTTCCTGGACGATGGTCTGCAGAAAACCGACTGCAGCCTCGCGCTCCCGCTCAGCCAGCAGGCATTCGGCGAGCCGGAACATGGCCTCAGGGTTGTCTGGCTCGATCAGGACGAGGTAGGTATAGCGCTCGATCGCGTCACGGAGATGGCCCATCTTGTGAAGACAGGTTGCCAGCGCATGCTGGAACTTCGCCTTCAGGGGAGCCAGCGTTGCAAGCGTTCCAAACACCTTGAGCGCTTCCTTCAATTTCCCCTGGCCGTACAGGTGGTGGCCCAGGAAATAGACCAGGTCGAGCTCTTCGTCATCGAGGCCGAGCAGCTCGCCGATCGACTCTCCCTTTTCTATGCGCGCGATGAGGTCGGGAATCAGTTCAGGAGGCAAGGCCTGGGCGAGCGCTTCACCGGGAGACATGGTTGGCGTGGCCATGGTCCTCTCCTCAGCCCAGGAAGTTGCCCATGATCTTTGCCAGATCCTTGGCCAGGCTATCGATGAGGTTGTTCGCCATCTGGACCAGCGAACTTTGCTCGCCCGTCTTGTTGGCGAGGCTGGAGCCGAGCTGGCTGATGTTTTCGCCGTCACCTGCAACGTCACTTCGGACACGCTGCTGGGCCCCCCGGATCACGGCGATGTTGCTGCTGAGCGAGAGCCCGTTGGTGACGCTGCGGGTGTAATCAGGACTGATAGTTGTGAGTATTGACCCGCACGATTGACTGAATGCGCGATCGAACTTGGCGAGAACCTCACGTTCTTCAGGGCTTCCGCTCTTTTCGATTCGCGCCCTGAAAACGTCGAGGTTATCGATGAATTGCCCCAAAGTTTTTCTGTCATATACGCCGACAGGTCCACCTCCAGTTCCAGCAATTATTCCAAGCTCTGCCCAACCAATTCGCTCAGATGCTCCTTGAAACTGCACATCGAAAACAGTAATGTCGTCGGTCGTACCCCATTCAATAATCGAAGCGCTTCGGATGGCAGCTTCTCTAGCGACCTCTTCAGCATTGGCCTGGGCATCCGGCCCATTGAAAGCGAGGGTGACCACCGTCGAATCACCCACCAGACCGAATTTGCGCTCTGGGGGCGGCTCGAAATTCACAGGGTCGACTTGCCCCACGTACGGGCAATAGCCCAATTGATTGGCCAGGAAGTTGATCTTGTAGACCAGCGCGATGGCCTTGGCCTTCTTGGTGGCGTCCTGGATTTGCTCGATCGTTCCCGTCTCGCCGGTCATCAGGGTTTCAAGTTCGGTGATCGCTGAGTCCAGCTCCTTGCGCTGCTTGGCTCTCTCGTTAGCAGTTTCCAGGTTGATCTTGGCCGTCAAGACCGCCCGCATGCCACGCGCCGCGACCATGATCATCATGGCTGCAAATGCGCCAGCTACCGCTGGGAAGACATGGGATCCGAAGGCCTCCGCCTGATCGATGTCGGCTTCAATCCAGTCGCTTTCCCTTTGCAGGGCCGGAGTCGGAGGAGTCGGAGTGCCGGATGTGGCGTTGGATACGGACATGGTATGAGGGGCCCTGTGAACGAAATGACCGTTGAAATTGCAGTCTGTGGCGCCTCAGATCCGGGCCTTCAGGCGGTCCCGGAGGACACGGGGGACAGGCGGGATTGAGGCCCTCACGGCCTCATCCACCAGTCCCGGGGCGATTCCAGCTTGCCCCAAAAGCGCCTGGGCTTTTTCACGCACCTCGGGTGACGCATTGGCAACAGTGGCTTCAGCCCACTGGAGGTCAATTCCCAGTGCGCCAAGACGAGCCTCAAATTCACGTTGGTATGCAAGTGCGGCATCGACCTGCTGCAGCGCCTGCGCCACGATCTGCTCGGTCTGGTCGGCGGTGTGTTCCATAGCGGGCTATCAGTAACTCCCCCGATGAACGAAGTTCCCGTCCCGCGCGGGCCGGAACCGCCCCCATTCCTCGGTTACTACCCTTCGCCATGAATCCACGCATCGACGGTCCTGTGGCCACCCAGGCCGTCCCCAGCCTGGGAACGGGGCTTTCCGAATCCCTGCGTGGGCAATCTGGAAAACTCCAGGGTGAGACGGTTCAGGTCCAGCCCCCCGGCGAATCCGTGCTTGGCGATGCCGCAGAAGAGGTGACGATGCTCTTTGCCGAGAAGGCGGAGAAGCAACGCCACGAAGACCGTGTGGTGAAGGCCACGGGCCACCCTTCGCTTGCGGCGCTTGAGCAGATCAACGCCTACCTCGATAGCGCGCACAAGGACGCCAGCAAGAGCGACAACCAGCAGGCGCTGGAGCAGACGGCCCAACGCCTGCTCCAGGCCGGGGGCGAGAATCTCTACGCGCTGGCCCGGAGCCACCCGCGCTTCCAGCAGGCGACCGAGCAGTTCCTGCTGTTCCAGTTCGCACGCCAAAAGGGCGCCGAGCAGGGTGTGGACGCCGAGGTCTTGCGTCGTCTCGACGCTGCGATCGCCGACCTCGATCTGCTTCACGGGGACCAGATCCAGACCAACCTGCTCACCATCGAGCCGGCGGCGGCGTATGCGCAGACTTCCCGGGAAGTCGGCCGCTTCCAGGGCTCCATCAAGGAAGTGCTGGGCGCGCCCACCATGGCCAAGGCCCTCCAGGAGGTGCTGCAACTGGCCGGCCAGTCGGGCCAAAGGCTGGACAGTGCCCTGGACAACCTGATGAAGGCCCTGGGCGCCTGCATGGGCACCGGCCTCACCACTCAGGAAGGGCTTCTGGAGACCGTGGTGAGTGACCTGTTCCACCTCAAATCCATGAACACCGTCCTGGCAGCCTGCCGCGAAGTGGTCAAGAAATTGGGGCGGGAGGACAGCGACGAACCCGAGAGTCGGCAGGAGCGGGAAGGAAGCGACGGAAAAAACTCGAGGAGCTCACGTGAGCGTAGCCACTGAGGCAGGCGTCGATGTTCGGGCTTTCGACCTGCTCAAGGAGTTGGTGGCGCTCACCTCCGAGCGATGGATTCATGCCGGGCGGTTCAGCGCACTGGCCCAGACCTGGGCCCCCGAGAGCATCGGTTCGCAGGTTCGATTCCTCACCCAGATCAAGGGCGTGCTCCGGTCGATTCCAGTGCAAGCCTTCCCCGACGCCGATGCCCGTTTTGCTGCCCTCAATGCATTGCAGGAGGCGCTGGACACTCTCATCGAGCGGGAAGAAGAGGATTCCACCGGGAGCAGCCCATGAACGGAAGCACCGGTTGCGGCGGATGGAAGGCATGAACCATGGACTGGATCGCAAGCACCCTGGCTGAATTCGGGCGGCAGATCGGTATCGACAACCTGCAAGCCGACGACGAGGGACGCCTCAGCCTCCAATTTGAAAGCGGGGGCCAACTCTCGATCGAGCAGATCGAGCGGTCGGGGCAGGACGAGCTTCTGATTTTCTGGATGACGCCGGTGGGCTACCAAGCGGGCACCTGGGTTCGGGCCGCGCTGGTTCGCTGCCACGACGAAGGCCTCACGGCCTGGCCGGTCCAGGTGGGCTTGCGTGGCAGCGGTCCCGACACGATGGGACTTCTCCTGGTCCGCACACCAGCGCGCGGCTTCACCCCCCAGACCCTGGGCCAGGCAGTCGAGCACATGAGCCGCTGGGTGACCACCCTCCGCAGCGTGTCCTGATTTCCTCGTCAATTTTCACAGCATGGCCACTCTGAACCATCTGCCGCAGCCAGGCAATTCGCAGACCGGCCTGCGCTTCCGCTTCGATCGGGGCCTGGACTCCGTCACGTCACAGGAAACCCCCCCTCTGCGACTGCCCGACGGGCAAGCGACACCGGCGCCCGATGTCCGCAACCAGGCGGCTCTGGAGCGGCTGTTGTCCGTCCCAGACCTGGACAGCCTTGTGGAGGCAGCCATCCGGCCATCGGTCGGGGACTCTGCACTGTTGCTGCCTGGAAACTTCGCGAATGCCCTGGGCAGGGCACGGGCCAACTTCCGCCGCAATCTGGCTGGACGTCAGATGGAAGGCAGCCGGCGCCAGCGACGCCTGAAAAAGGCGATCAGCGTTCTGGAGGAGCAGGAAGACCTGCTCGGTCTGTTGTGGACCTACCGCAATGCCCTGTACGCGGGGTGAAGCCATGCGGGATGACGAACGGCAAGCCCTGTCCCTTCTGGCGTTCGTGCTGCTTCAAAACGGCCGCCCGGAAAAAGCTGCGGCCCTGATGGACGCCTTGGACGCAGTTCTGCCGGCGCACCCTCCCACCCTCAAGACACTGGCGGTAGCACAACTGCGGAGCGGGCAAGCAAGCAACGCCCTGCAAACCCTTGACCGCCTCGAGCTTCTGGGCGAGTCGGAACCGCTCCTGGACTTGCTGCGCGCACAGGCACTGGCCGCAGCCGGACAACGAAGCCAGGCGGAGACCGCGATGGCGCACTTCCTCAGGCAGCGCCAGGAGATGACCCCATGAATGAACTGAATGCCCGCCTTCAGAAGCTGGTGCTCCTGGCCACCAGCCGCAATGACATCGTGCTGGCGGTGATGCTGGTGGCGATCACCTTCATGATGATCCTGCCACTGCCGACATGGCTCGTGGATGTCCTGATCGGCGTCAACATGACCACCGCCGCCCTGCTGCTGATGGTGGCGATGTACCTGCCCTCGCCCCTGGCTTTTTCGAGCTTCCCCTCGGTGCTCCTGGTGACCACGCTGTTTCGTCTTGGCATCTCCATCGCCACGACCCGGCTGATCCTGCTCAATGGCGACGCGGGACACATCATCCATACCTTCGGCAATTTCGTGGTCGGCGGCAACCTGGTGGTCGGCCTGGTGGTGTTCTTGATCCTCACCATCGTGCAGTTCGTGGTGATCACGAAGGGCGCGGAACGGGTAGCCGAGGTTGCAGCCCGCTTTTCCCTGGACGCGATGCCGGGAAAGCAGATGTCGATCGACGGAGACATGCGTGCCGGCACCATCGACATGAACGAGGCCAAGCGGCGACGGTCCGTGGTCGAGAAAGAGAGCCAGCTTTACGGCGCGATGGACGGCGCGATGAAGTTCGTCAAGGGCGATGCGATCGCAGGCCTGATCATCGTTGCAGTCAACCTGCTGGGAGGCATCCTGATTGGCACGATGCAGCGGTCCATGTCGGCGGGAGACGCCGTCAAGGTCTATTCAATCCTGACCATCGGCGACGGTCTCGTGGCGCAGATTCCGGCACTTTTCATTTCGATCTGTGCCGGCATGATCGTGACCCGGGTTCAGTCGGATGAGGGTGGCCCTTCCAACGTGGGCAAGGACATCGGCGCGCAGGTGCTGGCGCAGCCCCGGGCCTTGATCATCGCGTCGACCGTGGCTCTGGGGATGGGCCTGATTCCCGGGATGCCCTCGCTGACCTTCGTCATCCTGGCCACCGTATTGGGTACGCTGGGCGTGACGCTCCTGCGCGGTACGCGCAAGGTCCTCGACGCCCGCACCGGGGCGGTGACCGAGGTGCCGGCCATGCAGGCGGCCGGCGACACCGGCAAGCCTGCTGCAGAGGAAGGCAGCGAGTTCACGCCCACCGTGCCCCTGCTGATGGACGTGGCCTCCCACTTGAAAGACAGCTTCAGTCCGCAGGTGCTGAACGACGAGCTGGTGAAGATCCGCAAGGCGCTCTATTACGACCTGGGGGTGCCCTTCCCTGGCATCCAACTGCGGTTCAACGACAGCCTGCCGGCCGAAACCTACGCCATCCTGCTCTCCGAGGTGCCTGTCGCCCAGGGAAAGCTGCGCCGCGGACATGTGCTGGTGCGCGAGAAGGAGGACAACCTCACCGCCATGCGGGTGCCCTTTGAGAAGGACACCCCGTTCCTCCCGGGCATCACCACGCTCTGGTCCCCGGCCGACCTGAAGGAGACCCTGGACCAGGCCCGCATTCCGTCGATGGACGCCAACCAGGTTCTGACCTTCCACCTGGCCTTTGTCCTCAAGAAGCATTCGGCCGAATTCCTGGGGATCCAGGAAACCAAATTTCTCATGTCATCGATGGAGGCGCGCTTTCCCGACCTGGTCCGGGAGGCGACGCGAGTGCTCCCGATCCAGAAGATCGCCGAGATCCTGCAGCGGCTGGTTTCGGAGGACATCTCGGTGCGCAATCTTCGTGCCGTGCTGGAGTCCTTGATCGAATGGGGGCAGAAGGAAAAGGACTCGGTCCTCCTGACCGAATACGTCCGCTCCACGCTCAAGCGCCACATCAGCCACAAGTTTTCGAGCGGGCAGAACATGTTGCCCGCCTACTTGCTGGCGCCAGCGGTGGAAGACCAACTGCGCGGCGCGGTACGGCAGACCAGCGCGGGCAGCTATCTGGCGCTCGACCCGCAAACCGCCAAGCGGCTGGTGGAGCGGATTCGGCAGACTGTTGGAGACCGCGGGGCCAGCGCGCACCGGCCGGTGCTGCTCACGAGCATGGACATCCGCAGGTACCTGCGCAAATTGATTGAACAGGACCTCTATGACCTGCCGGTCCTGAGTTACCAGGAACTCACCACCGACATCAACATTCAGCCGCTCGCGCGGGTGGAGCTGTGATGCCCCGGTCAGACCAGGGCTTGCTCGACGGTGTCGGCCAAGGGGAACAGGCCGAGGAAGCCACTCATCTCGAACAGGTCACGAACGCTGTCTCGCATGCGGGCCAACACCAGCTTGCCGCCGGCGACTCGCAAGCGCTTGCCCGCCATGAGGATGACCCGGAGGCCAGCGGAGCTGATGTAGTCGAGGTCGCCCAAGTCGATGACGATGCCCGTGCAGCCGCCGTCCAGGTGCTCGATCAGCACCGTCTCGAGGTCCCCCGATGTGGCGCTATCCAGACGGCCGACAGGACGAAACACCTGCATGGCATCGCGTGACTCGTGGTGGACAAACATAACCCCTCCTGATTACTATTTGGAACCATTGTAATCACAAGATATGCAAAGAGACCGCATGTTGGAGTTGCGCGTGCTCACCGGCACTCATGCCGGGGCGCGCGTGCTGCTGCCCGACCAGCCTCAAAAGCTGGGCAGCGCTCCCGACTGCGATCTGATCCTCACCGACGAAGGTCTGCTGGCCCACCATGCGCAGATTGAAGCGCGCGAGGACGGCTCCGTCCTCTTGCGCTGGCTCGGCGAGCCAGGCGGCGAAGTGGTGCTGCAGGCAGGTGAAGGCGCGGAACTCGGGGCCGTGCGCATCGCGATCGACACCGCCGACAGCCCTTGGCGCGAGGACGTCGAGATCCGCTCGCCAATCACCCCGCCGCAGGACGACGATGCATCAGACACGCCGGGCACCAGCCCGGTGGAAGACGGCCAGAGCAAGCCGGGCGGCGCGCGCAAGGGCCGAGAAGCCGCGGGTGCCAAAGGCTCGGGTGGCGGGCGCCTGGCCCAGTGGCTCTCCGGCGGACAGGCGGCAGGCCTGATCCCCTGGACCTTTGGCGGGCTCGGGCTGGTGGCCGTCGGGGTGGCGCTGCTGCAAATCTTCCACGGGGTCCCGGGCTTTTCCTCGACCGGCTCAAACGATGGGGCGGCTCGGGCCGCCGCTGCGGCCTCAGGGCAGGCAGCGCTGACGGGGCCGGAGGCCGTCGCGGCTGCGATTGCACCGCTGGGGCTGGGCACACGGGTCCGGGTCGATCCCGACAGCCGGTCGGCGAGCCCGGGCGTTCGAGTGAAGGCCGCCTACCTCGACGAAGCCCAAGCCCGGTTACTGCGCGAAACATTGCAACGGCTCCCAAACCCTCCCCGCCTGGACATCCTCAGCGCTTCACAAGTACAGGCCCAGCTGGAGGATGCGCTCCTGATGGAGGAAGGCAGTGCGGGCAACCGGCTCCTCGCGGTTCCGCTGGAGAGCGGCCGTTTCCGTCTCCAGGGGCGGGTCGGCAGCCGGCAGCAGCAAGAAGAGTTGCTGGCACGACTGGCACGCGCGGTCCCCTGGGTGCAGGAGCTGGAGTCTGGCCTGAGGGTGGACGAGGATGAGGCCGCGGCCCTGCTGCAGGCCTTGCAGGCCTTGGGCCTGGGCGAGGTCGAGGGCCAATGGATCGACGGCCGGCTGGACCTGCGCGCCCGCATTGCCACCACGATGCTGCCCCGCTGGGAACGTGGCTTGTCGCAGGCGGTCGCCCTCCACCCCATTCCTTTTCGAGTGTCCATGAGTGCCGCACCGCCCCCCACAGCGGCCTCACTGCCCTTCACCTTGCGCAGCGTGGTAGGGGGCGGCATGCCCTTCGTCACTTTGGCTGATGGCCGTCGCCTGGCCGTGGATGGCCAGGCCGAGGGCTGGCGTCTGATGGCGATTCGTCCTGAGGCGGTGGTTTTCGAAAACGCGCAAGGTCTGCGCTTCACACTGGAGAGGTGAGCATGCATCCATTTCCTTTCCCCTTCCGGTCGCCGCTGTCGAGCGCAGGCGGCCCTCCGCCTCTCGCAGGCAACCGGCCCGCGCTCTACAACGGCCTGAGATCGGAGGAAGCCGGCGGCATCTCGGGAGATTCGCCATGGACGGAGCTGGAGGCCAGGCTTGCGGGTCCGGACGGTGCCCAGGCGCTTGCCGAACTCATCGCGAACCTGGAGAAAGAGCGCCAGGACCTGGAGCAAAAGGTCCAGTCGATGACGCTGGATCGGCCGGGCTTCTCCCTGAGTCAGGCCTATCTCGACGCGGTGGAGGCCGCGCTGGGTTTTCTCACCCATTGGTCCGCTGGCAAGTGAGCGGGCTCACGATTCATTTCATTGACGGAGGAGGTGCTTCATGGCAACAGTTCCCACAGAGGTCTCGCTCAAACTTCCCTACGACCAGACCTTGGTTTCTCTCGCGAGCGCGGAGAGCGAATTGGCACTTGACATCAACACGATCGGGTCCAACGTGACCGATCAGCCCTCGCAGGCGACGCTGCTGCGGCTCCAGTACAAGATGCAGGTCTTTTCCTTCTTCGCCGAGTTCACCTCGACACTCACGAAGAAGGTCGGCGACGTGTTTTCCGGCATCGTGCGCAACTTCTGACGCCGCGGCGCCAGAGCACTCGATGACGACCGGCTTCGCGTGATGCGTCCGCCGGTCTTTCACGCGCAGCTGCCGAGCCGCATTGGGGAGGTCGGCCCGCTACTCCTTGGGCTTCAAGAGTGGCTGGCTGCCGAGGGCGTGCCCGCGCCCACGATCCGGGACGCCACGCTGATGCTGGACGAGCTCATCACCAATACCGTCCTGCACGGCTACAAGGGCCATCCGGACGGGTGGATCGAAGTGCTGGCACAGGTGCGAGGGGCATCCATTCTGCTCACATTGCGCGACCGCGCCCCTGCGTTCGACCCACGCACTGCGCCGCACCCCGACCCGGCCAGCCCGCTTGACCTGCGCCCCATCGGGGGCCTGGGACTCATGTTTGTGCAGCGCCTGTCGGATGAGATCGACTATCGGCGTTTGAGCGACCCCGAGAGAGGGGACATCAATGAACTCTGCATCACCCGGCACTTTGCGCAGCCGGCCGTATGAGCCCAGGCCGGCCCACCCAGCCGGTTGACTCGGCTCAAGGGAGGTACGAAGTCAAACCCGCGGCAGGCGCAGGAGCCCCACGCGAGGTCTGACTCAGATGCGGGCGTGATGCAGGCGGGAAGCAGGCGCAGCGGCCGCCTGCAGGGGCGAGGCTTCCTGGATCTGGGCGATCTTTTCGACCCACTGGCCGGCACGGCCGAGCAATAACTCTGTCGCGGACACGAGATCGGCGGGGACAGCGGGAGGCAGGTAAAGCGCCTGCTGCACGCAGATCTGCCCCTTCGGGTCGACCGACACGCTGGCACCATGGACATTGCCCCCCAAGTGCTGCATCTGCAGAAGGGCCACCCAGGCGCCAACCGGCACTTGCGCGACCTGCTCTGGCTTGGTGATGGGGATGCTCAGGTAGAGCGTGTCATGCGCCGCATCCAGCCACAGGGTGACCAACCAACGACGCGCCACGAGCAGCACGCAGGTGGACCGCTCGTCCAGACACAAAGAGGGAATACCGACCTGGTCGCCGAGATGACGGACCAGAAGGTTGGCTTGGTCAATGGCAGATGGTGCGCGCATGTCAAATGCTCCTCCGTCGAGGATAGGGGCGAGCGCCTCACCCCACGCACAGAAGGCCTGACGAGGGCGGAATCCGATGGATGCGTTTGCCTGCCGGCCGATTCAGAACAGCCCCGGCCCCCGGACCGCGTCGACCAGACCCTCGCGCACCGTAGGAAAGCGCAGACGAACCCGAAGTTCGCGCTTGAGCCGGCTGTTGTCAAGTCTGCGCGATTCGC
>JACCDG011657732.1_pt1 | contig 11886 bp, 12 predicted proteins | sample 7442471 | NCBI WGS metagenome assembly JACCDG01 (sample SAMN15323444, study PRJNA562643) | freshwater metagenome | isolation source: river surface water | place: USA:Blue River Watershed | collected 2017-08-17
AACTAGAACTCGTTTGCCCTCTGCGGAGTACGCGTTTGAACTGAGCGCTTGGCGCAACTCGTTATCGCCGGAAACAATTCTCGAAAAAGCAAATAACTCTTCTTCGAGACGATCTAGCTCGCCACTTAAATTCGCAGCGGATGCTTCAGCTTCAACTGCTAGATGTTCCAAGGTATCTACAAGATCATTTGGCTTTGACCACTTAAGCGCGCTCAACTCGATCAGAAGACCCGAAACAGATGGAGCGCCCTTGCTGAAGACTTCAGAGACAAGTTTTGCTTTATCTTTTTCATCTCGCGCTACATCTGTGATAGAACGGCGAAGTGGCGTTGAGGAATCTAGAGCCGAAAGAGCAGTAAATAATTCCGAGGCGAATCTGGCAATTTCTGATTCAGATTTTCCTTTTAGCGCGAGATCAAGGGCAGACCGAGCAGCCAGAATCGCTTGACGACTCGTGCCACCCATCTCCGTTAATTCGCGCGTCATTTAATTGCTCCGCTTTATCTCAGACTTTTCAAGATCAGAGAGGAATCGATCCACGATTCTTGATTGTCGGACCTGGTCATCCAACGCCTCTCCAACGATCTTTGATGCTAATTCAGTTGCCAGTGCGCCAACTTCATTGCGAAGTGAATTAACTGCCTGTTGTCTTTCAGCTTCAATGGCTGCTTGCGCTTGTGAAGTAATCCGAGCAGCCTCTTCTTGAGCTTTGCTTCTCATCTCTTCGATGATTGCTGCGCCCTGAACGCGAGCTTCTTCTCTGATTACTTGTGCTTCACCGCGTGCATCAGCAAGTTGCGCCTTGTATTGATTTAGCGCAACCTCAGCCTCACGTTGTGCACGTTCGGCTCTCTCCATACCGCCCTGTATCGCATCAGTGCGCGCTGCAAAGGCTTTTTCAAACCTCGGCACGACGGCTCGGCGAAGAAGGATGTAGAGAAGTGAGAATGCAATAAATCCAGCGATGATTTCCGCGGTATGCGGAATCAGCGGATTTAGCTCTTCTCCTGCTGCCAGTTCAATCGAATTCATAATAAATCCGTAACTTGCCGATTAGAGAACGAACGCGAGAACTAGACCGAAAAGCGCTAGCGCTTCAGCAAGTGCGAAGCCTAGGAACGCGATCGGCTGTAGAACGTTTCGAGCCTCAGGCTGACGAGCAACGCCATTGATGTAAGCGGCGAAGATCATTCCCGTTGCAATTCCCGGGCCAATCGCTGCGAGGCCAAAACCGACCAGGTTGAGTGTGCCTTCCATGTTTCTTACCTTTCTATCTACTCCCACATTCCGGTTGGAATGGGAAACCTATTAGTGTTCATCCGCCAGCGCTCCAGCAATGTAAAGCGCCGTTAGAAGTGTGAATATGTATGCCTGTAGGCATTGGACCATGAATTCAAAGAATGTTAGAGCAATTCCAATTGCAAATGAGAATGGGCTGATCAACTTAAGTCCAATTACTCCTTGAAGAAGGTGCTCTCCGCCAAGGAAGAACACAAGAAGTAACAAGTGACCAGCGAACATATTTGCGAATAAACGTAGACTTAGCGTGAGCGGACGAACCAAGAAATAAGTTGCGAGTTCGAGCGGAGTAATAAGCACATAAGCTGGTTTTGGAACTCCAGGAATGAACATAATTCCCTTTAAGTACGAAATAAGTCCATGTCGCCTAATGCCAACGTAATGGAATACGAAGAAGGTAAAAGCCGCTAAAACATAGGGAAACGAGATACGAGACATCGTTGGGAATTGAATTAGTGGCACGATGCCGAAGAGATTGTTAACCAGAATAAAAGTAAAGAGAGTGAAGAGATAAGGGACGAAGCGCATAAATTCATGGCCGATAACATCTCGGCCTAAATCGTTTCGCACAAAGGTATAAACGCTCTCACCGGCGAATTGGAGTTTCGATGGAACTACCGCAGCTTTTCTCGCGGCGAGAATAAAGAAAGTTGCGATAAGTAATACAGAGAGAAATGCTAAGAGGATTGGTTTAGTTGCAAAGACATTCCCTTCAATAAATGGAGGGAGGTTAAAGTCGCCAGCGTCGGGGGGATTAAAACCCTCACCTTCGACACCTTTAGTAGCGGCTAGAACGCGCAACACGTCTCCTTGAAGCTATTTGGGGGATGCGCAACCCTATTGGGAAATAGCCGGGTCGGAGAAATCGAAAGTTACGGTTGAGTGACCTCAGTTACGCCCGAAGCGGAGCCAGATCAGGTAAAGGGATGAACCCATGCCAAGCAGGAGCCCTCCCAGTAGGAAGAAGCCGGTTCCTAACCATCGGTCGAGTCCGTAACCAATGCCGCCCCAGATAAGAAGTCCTGAGAGTAGATAGCCAAAGATTGTCCAGAAAGCATTCTCATCATTGCGCGGAGCCATCTCTTCCTCCCTATTTATTTCTTTTGGTTTATCTCTTTGGTTCAGATGAATTTGGGTCGGTTGCATTCTCAGGAAGAGATAACTGTAACCGGAGGCGGAAGAAGGCACGAATCTCCCCTCCGAGCCAGGCGATGGCGACCAGAAGCGCGCTCACGCCAAAGGCGGTCCGATCGACGTCCCCTGGTTCGGTCAACCTGGTGACCAAAATCAAGAATAACGCCATCAAAATAAGTTTAGAGAAATAAGAAAGCATGGCAAGAGCCATAGTTGTAATTGGATTGGCATCTTTCGTAATGCGAGAGACCAACATAGAAACCGAGAAAAAAATTACCACAGTCGTTGTAGCCAAGAGCGCTCCCCAAAAACCAGGAAAGCCGATTAATGATGTCGAAACAACTATCGAAAGAAGCGACACCAGAAGCGAGGGTGTTAACGCTCCTCGCCAGAGAGTTGAATTTGATTCTGCAATATTCATAAAAGTTATTTAACCAGCGCTCGATTGCGCTTTGTTAGTAAAAACGCAATTAGAAAGAGAATCGGTCCACTAATCAGAGCGAACCAAATTGGAAAGAATGCAGAGAGCATCGCTGGAAATGCCAACATAGCTGTCGCGAAGTAAAGAATAACAGCAGTGCGTTGTTGTGAATTTCCTAGTTCCATTAATTTGTGATGGAGATGTTCTTTATCTGGAGCGAATGGCGACTTCCCTTTTCGAAGACGACGTAAAACTGCAAGACCAAAATCCAAGAGCGGTACGGCTAGTACGGCAAATGGCAAGAGGAGAGGTAGGGCTGCTGGCCCAATCTCTTCGGCAAAGACTGCGTTCGCGTCTATCTGACCCATAAGCGTTATCGCCGAAGCGGCAAGGAGTAATCCAAGAAACATGGAACCGGAGTCCCCCATAAAGATTCGAGCGGGATGAATATTGTGTGGCAAGAAACCTAGACATGCACCAATCATGACCGCAGAAATTAGTGAGGGCGCTCCTGCGCGACTAAATCCATTCTCGATCGCCAAGAGATAGGAAAATCCAAAGAAGGCTGCAGCTGAAATAGATACGATTCCGGTAGCTAAACCATCTAGTCCGTCCACAAAATTAACCGCGTTTATGATCACAATAACAATTAAAACTGTAAGGAACTGACCAATATTTGTGGGAAGTATCAGAATTCCATTTATGGGAAGCCAGAGAAGTTGAATTCCGAAGATAAGCAAGATACCTGCAGCAAGACCCTGGCCAGCCAATTTTGTTATTGCGTCTAATTCGAAACGATCATCGAGTGCGCCAATTAGCAGCACAAAACTTCCGGCTAGAAAAATTCCTAGCAGCTCCCTGCCATATGCCTTTCCGACCAGATTTAGATTTTGAACTGCAACTAAGGTTGCTCCGGTCGCTAGCCACATAGCAACGCCGCCCCATCTTGCAGTTGCTTCTTGATGAATATCGCGTTCTCTCACAGTTGCGACAGCACGAAACTTTAAAGCCAATTCTCTTATTACGGGCGTCAACATATAAGTTAAGGCTGCAGCAAAGAGAAGAGCTAGAGAATATTCGCGCATTACCTGGGATAAGCCGGGAACTTTGAAGTCAAGGCGTTAACTTCTCTCTTGATTTCAGCCGCCTTAGCTTCATCTTCTCCATCTCGGATAGCACGTGAAATCAACGATGCAATCACAGGCATTTCGCTCGTTTTCATTCCCTGAGTGGTTACTGCCGGAGTTCCTACTCGAATTCCGCTCGTTACAGCAGGTGTTTCAGGGTCATATGGAATGGCATTTTTATTTAAAGTTATTCCAGATTTTCCGCATCGCTCATCGGCGACTTTTCCAGTAACTCCTGTGCTCCTTACATCAATCAGCGCCAGGTGAGTATCGGTGCCTCCCGACACTGCTCTCATGCCTTCTTTCTCTAATGCGCTAGCTAACGCTTTTGCATTTTCAATTACCTGTTTTGCATAAGCTTGGTAGGCAGGCTGGAGACATTCTTTTAATGCAACTGCTTTGGCTGCGACTGCACTCATTACCGGTCCGCCTTGCATCCCAGGAAACACCGCTTTATCTACGGCAGCCGCGTGTTCTGCTTTAGAGAGAATCATTCCGCCCCTTGGGCCACGAAGAACTTTATGCGTAGTGAATGAGACGACATCTGCGTATGGAACTGGTGATGGGATTGCTTTGCCCGCGACTAGCCCAATGAAGTGGGCGGCATCTACCCACATAATCGCGCCGACTTCATCGCAGATTTCGCGAATCTTCTTAAAGTCAATCAATCTTGGGTATGCGGTGGCGCCCGAGCAGATCATTTTTGGTTTTACACGCTTTGCAGTTTCGCGAAGTTGATCGTAATCAATCAATTCATCTTCACTTCGCACTCCGTATGACTCAATATTGAACCATTTGCCAGAAAAATTAACTTTAGAGCCATGCGTTAAATGTCCACCATGTGGCAAGGACATCGCCAGTACCGTATCCCCCGGTTTGGTAAAGGCTAAATAGACAGCGACATTTGCGCTAGCGCCAGAGTGTGGCTGGAGGTTGGCATGCTCAGCTCCAAATAATTCTTTAGCTCTATCGATTCCGATGATTTCAACTTTATCTACCTCCTCACAACCACCGTAATAGCGTTTTCCTGGATAGCCCTCTGCGTATTTATTGGAGAGAGTTGAACCCATAGCTGCTAAAACAGCGGGCGAAGTTAAATTTTCGCTAGCAATTAATTGAAGATTAGTTCTTAGGCGAGTGAGTTCCGATAATAATAATTTTGCTATTTCTGGATCTTGCGCACTTAAGGCGTCAAAATCTGGTCCGTAGAACTCGGTCATATCGGAATCCTAAGCCGGAACTGCAATATTTGGAGTGACGGTTCGAAGTTCTTCGAGCAAAATTGCCCCTTTGCGCACCAAGGTAAGCCCATCAGATTTGACGGAGATAACCGTGCTCGGTGGTCCATCGGGTAATTCACCTGCATCAAAGAAATACGCATAATCGGCATCGAGAGCCGGAAAGAGTCTGCCTTTGCGATTCGGCGGCATACCCGTCCGACTAGCCGAAGCCACAGCCAGTGGTCCGGTAGCTAGTGCAACTTCTCTTAAGAACTCTGTTGCTGGAACGCGTAGCGCAATCTCTTCGAGTGAACGGTCATCTCCTAAATCCCAGACCAAACCTTGAGCTGGTGCAATTTTTAAAGTGAGTAATCCTGGCCAGAATTTTTCACATAATTTTCTAGTTGTGGCGCCAAACTCATTAGTTACTCCGGTAGCTGTTTTAATATCGCCAACAATTACTTGAGCCGCAACTCCTCGATCATCGCCTCGCATAATGTGCATCTTCTTTACAGCTGCATGATTAAATGCATCTGCGACAAAGACATAACCGTGCTCTAAAGGCGCTATTAATAATCGACCTTCCCGCAGCGCGTTTGCGGCGTTGGCAATATAAGTTTCGTTATTTTGTACTTCTAATTTCAAAGTCTCCGCCATTTGAGTTAACTCTTCCTGGCTGAAACCCAGCGCGGTCTTTGATTTAGATCTTGAAATGAGTTTATTTCACGAAAATCTCGCTTCAGCGCTACGAATAGTGAATCGAATTGAGACTCGTGGTGTTCCATAAGAAAAAGTCCACCGTTTTTGAGAATTCGGCTAGCAGCTTCGATAAATAAAAGTGGGACTTCGATCCCATCTCTGCCTCCGTATAGGGCCGATACTGGTTCATATTTCAACTCGATTGGTAAGTCACGTCCGATTTCTAATGCATTTGGAATATATGGCGGGTTTGCAATCACTAGATCACACCTGACATCTTGCAACGCGCTCTCAACTCGACTCTCGATAACCCGGACATCAACTTCATGCTTTGCAATATTTCGCTTTAGCCAATTTAGAGCTTCCGGTTCACTCTCGACTGCGACAATTTGTACCGGCATTCCTCGTAACCGAGCTTCGTAAGCGATTGATACTGCGATGGCGCCACTTCCAGATCCCAGATCAACTACTGAAATAGCGCGTCCATTCCACTCGGTTGTTGCTTGCATTCGTTCAATCTCAACAAGTGCTGCATCAACTAAAAGTTCCGTTTCTGGCCGTGGGATAAGAACACCGGGACCAACTTCAAAAACTAAATGGCGAAATGGGGCGGCTCCGGTTAAGTATTGAAGAGGCACGCCTTTGACACGCTCTTCAAGCAAGTCAGTAAATTCCTTTTCTTGATCTGAATTAAATGAAAATTCTCGAGCATGGAGTTGCATTCGCTCGATTCCCAGTACGAACGCCGCAAGATGTTCGGCGTCTGTGGCAGGAATATCGATTTCATTTAATTTTTCTCGCGCAGCTCGCAATCTTTCCTTCAACATTTCAAGCCTCGGCTGCCGCCAACTTTTCCGATTTATCTGCTTCAAGTAAAGCGCCAATAACTTCATCTAATTCACCATTCAAAACCGCATCAAGATTATTAGATTTAAAGTTTACGCGATGGTCAGTCAGCCTATTTTCTGGAAAGTTATAGGTTCGAATTCGCTCTGAGCGATCAACGGTGCGAACTTGACTCTTTCGAGTAGCGGCAGCCTCAGCATCCGCAGCTTCTTGTGCCGCAGCAAGCAGACGTGCTCGCAAAATACGTAGCGCCGATTCCTTATTTTGTAATTGGCTCTTTTCATTTTGGCATGAAACAACGATGCCGGTTGGAAGGTGGGTAATTCGAACCGCCGAATCAGTTGTGTTGACGCTCTGACCACCAGGTCCGGATGAACGGTAGACATCAATTCTTAACTCATTCATATTTATCTGGACATCTATTTCTTCGGCTTCAGGTAGAACTAATACACCGGCTGCGGAGGTATGGATGCGACCTTGCGATTCAGTTTCAGGTACACGTTGCACACGATGTACACCTCCTTCAAACTTTAGCTTTGCAAAAGGAGCGCTTGCAGGATTGGAGTTTCCTCTAGATTTAACTGCAACTGAGACATCTTTATATCCGCCCAGATCGCTCTCGGTTGCATCGATAATTTCAGTCTTCCAGCCTTGACGTTCGGCATATCTCAGATACATTCGCAATAGATCGCCGGCAAATAACGCAGATTCATCACCGCCGGCTCCAGCTTTAATTTCTAGAATTACATCACGATCATCATTTGGATCCTTTGGTAACAACAATTCTTCAAGTTCACTATCTGCAACTTGCAACTCTTCTTGTAATCCCGGAATCTCAGAAGCAAAGTCAGGATCATCGGCTAACTCCTGTGCTGCTTTTAGATCGTCCTCGCACTTTTTGTATTTTCTATATCCAGCAATGATGGGTCCGAGTTGGGCATACCGTTTACCTAATTGACGCGCTTTCCCCTGATCAGCGTGGATCGCTGGGTCTGCCATCTGAACTTCTAAATTTTCATATTCGCGGAGAATTTCCGGCATGCTCGCAAATCTCTCTTGCTTCGACATCATCACCTCCGAATACTTTTCGATTCACTTTCTTAAATTCCCCGTAAATAAATGAAGACCGGTACCCCAAAAAAGGGGTATTCGGTCTTCTTTAAGAAAGCTACTTTTTGGTTGTCTTGGCGTTTGCTTTTGTTAAGCGCTCTTGGAACTTAGCAACTCGACCGCCGGTATCAAGGATTCTCTGTTTACCGGTATAGAACGGGTGGCAGACCGAGCAGACTTCAACGAATAGTGAGCCCGACTCAATTGTGGAGCGAGTTTGAAATGTCTCGCCGCAACCGCAAGTGACGGTTGTCGCCACGTAATTTGGATGAATCTCGTTCTTCATTTACTTCTCCTTATGGTTTCGCTGGGCCGGCAAGCCGGTGAACCAGCAGAGCGTTAGGTTACCTAACCGAATTGGAAAGGGCTAATTTCCGTTCTGGTCCGGGCCCACAGTGGTCTTCTGGACTTGCATCAAGAATTCCACGTTGGATTTTGTGCCCTTCATCTTCTCAAGCAAGAGTTCTAGCGCTTGCTGTGAATCAAGGGCGTGGAGTACGCGACGGAGCTTCCAGACAATATTCAACTCTTCTGGCCCCATCAAAATTTCTTCTTTTCGGGTACCTGAAGCATCAACATCAACCGCTGGGAAGATTCGCTTATCTGCGAACTTACGATCTAGTTTCAATTCCATATTTCCAGTGCCCTTGAACTCTTCAAAGATAACTTCATCCATCTTTGAACCAGTTTCGACAAGCGCTGTTGCCAAAATAGTTAGAGAACCGCCATCTTCAATGTTACGAGCCGCACCAAAGAATTTCTTAGGTGGATAAAGCGCCGCAGAATCAACACCGCCCGAAAGAATTCGGCCGGAGGCTGGCGCTGCAATGTTGTAAGCACGGCCAAGGCGAGTAATCGAATCAAGAAGTACAACTACATCGTGACCTAGTTCGACCAGGCGTTTAGCGCGTTCGATTGCAAGTTCAGCAACCGAAGTGTGGTCATCTGCCGGTCTATCAAAAGTAGAAGCAATAACTTCACCTTTGACAGAGCGCTGCATATCAGTAACTTCTTCTGGACGTTCATCAACTAATACAACCATTAAATGACATTCTGGATTATTTGTGGTGATTGCATTGGCGATTGATTGAAGCACCATAGTCTTACCAGCCTTAGGCGGTGAAACAATTAAGCCTCGTTGACCTTTTCCAATTGGTGAAATCAAATCGATTACTCGAGTAGTGAGAATATTCGGTTCAGTCTCAAGTCGAAGTCGCTCTTGCGGATATAACGGAACTAACTTGGAGAACTCGACGCGGTCTCTAGCGGTTTCTGGATCATTTCCATTAACAGTATCGACCCGAACTAACGCGTTGAATTTCTCTCTACGTTCACCCTCGCGCGGCTGGCGAACTTGTCCGGTTACAACATCGCCTTTACGAAGTCCATAACGTCGTACTTGGTGCAACGAAACATAAACATCATTTGGACCAGGTAGATATCCACCAGTTCTAATGAAAGCGTAATTCTCCAAGATATCGAGAAGCCCACCGACCGGGATTAAGACATCATCTTCAGATAAAACTATTTCTCGGTCGCGCTCTCTTCCGCGATCCCGGTTACGGTCGCGTCCTCGATGACGATCCCGTCGCCATTCGCGATCTCCGCGATCATCGCGGCTCTCGTTATCGGATGAATTTGCGCCCTCTGGACTATCTTTTTCATCATCTTTCATTTCGTCATCCTCTTCTGAATTCTTTCGCCGTTGGGAACGAGCGGCTCGGCGTGCTTCTCGTTCGGCACGGGCGGCTTCCCGATTTGCTGCTTGTAAATCTGAGATTGCTTGAACAAGTTCAGGTTTCTTTAAATCACTTGCGCCTTCTATGCCAAGGTTGACTGCAATCTTCCGTAGATCGGGAAGGAGCATTGCCGAAAGATCTCCGGCTTCTCTGCGAGCGCGGGTGCTGGTATCTGCCATTATCTTGCTTGCTACTTTCTATTTTCGCTTAATTGTTTGAGTGAAGCTTGCGGGATTTTTGAGAGCTTTGCCTCTGTCGATTGATTTCTTCGGGATCGAAATTTCTTCCGTGTCCCACTTTGGATTTAGAGACCAGAGAGAGGAATTTTGGCTCACTTACCGCCGAACGGGGTAACGGTAGCAGTTCCCCCAGCGGCTCTGCAAAACAAGTGAAATTAAGCGTTAGAAGTGATGGCGCCCGCTGGAGAGATCTCGACATCTATCGGCCGGAAACTATCCCCCGCGCTTCGGATGATGTCATCGTGCTCGGCGGCTGAACTGTTATGCAAAACTAAAACGGATGGTCCTGCTCCGGAAATTACGGCAGCAACGCCTGCGCCTCGTAATTTGTTAACTAAGTCGACTGATTTTGGCATAGCTTCGCGTCGATAGTTCTGGTGTAAGAAATCTTCGGTTGCAGGGAATAGCAAATCTGGTCGAACTGATAGCGCATGAACAAGAAGCGCCGCTCTTCCTGTGTTCTTTGTGGCATCTTGGTGAGAAATAGTTTCTGGTAGAAGTTTGCGAGCCTTGCCTGTTGAAAGTTGAGAATTTGGCACTAGGAGTAAAGCTCGAATTGAAACATCAACTGAGAATCGCGCAGCGCACCCAGTCGGAACGCCAACTCGATCCTCCATCCACGAAATAGTTGCGCCACCGAGCGCTGCGGCAGCAACATTATCTGGATGACCTTCAAGATCTGTTGCGAGCGCAATCAAATCATCATCGCTCATCAACGAATTTCCTGAAAGGACAAGCGAGCGAGCCAGGTTAAGACCACCAACGATTGCGGCGGCAGATGAACCTAAGCCTCTTCCGTGAGGAATCTGATTTAAGGCGCGCAACGCAATACCTCGAGGTTTCCCGCCCATGAATTCAAAACCGCGCATCATCGCTTTTATTACTAGATGTTTACCATCGCGCTTTACCTCATCGGCTCCTTCACCTGTTACATCGACATCAAATAACTCTTCATCAAGGATCTGTGCGATGTAAATATCTCTCATCTCAAATGCGAGAGCTAAGGCATCAAATCCAGGACCTAAATTTGCAGCCGAGGCAGGAACAGTCACTTGTATTGGTGTCGCCTTATATGTCAGACGATCTTTAAATCCTCTAGCCATTAACTCAATCCAATCACTTCAGCAGCCCGCTTTACATCTACTGGGACCACAGTCGGTGCGGGCGCTCCATCCAAAACCCATTGAACATCTTTCAAGCCATTTCCAGTTACAGTAATAACTATTCGCTTATCTTTCGGCAATTTACCTAGAGATTTATACTTCAAAAGTCCGGCGATCCCAGCAGCGCTAGAAGGTTCCACGAAAATTCCTTCTTTTGCCGACACTAATCTATATGCAGCCAATATCTCATCGTCGGTAACCATATCGATTAGGCCCTTTGAATCATCTCTTGCCGCAATGGCCTGTTGCCAAGAAGCTGGGTTACCAATGCGAATTGCAGTTGCGATAGTTTCTGGATTCTTGACTGGCGCGCCACTTACAAGTGGCGCAGCGCCAGCTGCTTGAAATCCCCACATTGCAGGAAGAGATTTTGAACGTCCCAATTTCTTATATTCAAGGTAACCCTTCCAATATGCCGTGATATTTCCAGCATTTCCAACTGGCATTACGTGAATATCAGGGGCTGCACCTAACGCATCAATAACTTCAAAGGAGGCAGTCTTCTGTCCTTCAATTCGAAAAGGGTTTACTGAATTAACTAATGAGACTGGATACTTTTCTGATAATTCCCGAGCAAGAGTTAAACAGTCATCAAAATTGCCGTCGACCTGAAGTAATTTGGCGCCATGAGCAATTGCTTGAGCTAATTTTCCCATCGCAATTTTTCCCTGTGGCACTAAAACAACTGGTGTCATGCCAGCCTTTACGGCGTAAGCAGCGGCGCTCGCACTGGTATTTCCGGTTGAGGCGCAAATAACCGCCCTCGCTCCCTCTTCAGCTGCTTTGGAAATCGCCATAGTCATTCCGCGATCCTTAAAAGAACCTGTTGGATTATTTCCCTCTACTTTTAGCCAAATATCGTTTTCTAACAGATCGGAAAGTTGGCAAG